>PPCM01000081.1_pt1 | contig 158261 bp, 119 predicted proteins | sample 1555541 | NCBI WGS metagenome assembly PPCM01 (sample SAMN05284479, study PRJNA326546) | Marine sediment metagenome, whole genome shotgun sequencing project. | isolation source: marine sediment | place: Germany: Wadden Sea | collected 2012-09-05
CAATGTCATTAAGTTAAGGGCATAAGTTGCTAATAATCAAGTAAATACTCTTGTTTTATTGATAAAAATTTACTATATTTACTTAGTAATCAAGTAATTATATATATAATGCAAAAAAACACCTATTGAAATTTTTTCAAAAATAAACAATGAGATTTCCAGTGAGACTTTAAAAAGAAATTACAGGACAAATGAAAAATATTTTACAAGAAATAGAAAACAAACTTTTTCAGTTTCTTTGTTGTTTTTGGCAAATATGATTAGAAAAAGTCTATCGCTTGAGATTTCAAATTTTGCTGATTTCTTTCGAAAAAATCTGGGCGCTACAAATTTTAAATCCTTTTCAAAGAGTGCATTTGTGCAATGTAGAAAGAAGATTAAACCAGAAGTGTTCAAGCATTTATCATCTATATTAATAAATGAATTTTATACTGATAATGGTGCAGCAGTTAAATTGTGGAATGGATTTAGGCTTCTGGCAGTTGATGGTTCTATAGTCAGACTCCCAAATACAAGAGAGTTAAGGAAGATATATGGAGCAGCAAAAAACCAGTCAAAAACAGCTATTGCACAGGCAAGAGTTTCAATACTTTATGATGTTTTGAATAATTACGCTTTGGATAGTCAGATTTCTCCTTTAAAAACAGGAGAAATCTCATTAGCCTATAGGCATCTTGAACATTGTAGAATAGGTGACTTAGTTATTTATGATAGAGGTTATCCTTCATATGATTTAATGTTTGAGCACATTGAAAACAAAATTAACTTTTTAATTCGAGTAAGACATAATTTCAATAATGTTACCAAAGCGTTTATTAATTCGAACAAAAACTCCTCAATAGTGAATTTTTATCCAGTACAGAAATCAAATATATCTGATAAACCTTACAATAGAGACACTCCAATAAAAGTAAGATTAATTCGAGTAAAATTACCTAATGGAGAGATAGAGTTATTAATCACTTCATTACTAGACTTAAAATGTTACCCAGTTTCAACCTTTAAAGAATTGTATTTTAAAAGGTGGAAGATTGAAACTTTCTATGATGAACTTAAAAACAAACTAAAAATTGAGTATTTTACAGGTTATTCAAAAGAATCTATTGCGCAAGACTTCTACGCTACTTTATTTGTAAGTAATGTACAAACTCTTATTGTATCAGACTTGGAAGATGAGTTGAATGAATGCTCTAAAGGTAAAAAGTACAAATATAAAGTGAATACCAACCTGTCTTATGGATTCCTTAAAAATAGGATTATATCCTTATTTTTTTCTAACTCAAACATAGAAGAGGTTACCAAAGAATTAAAATCATTGTTTAAGGAAAACCCCGTTCCAATAAGACCCAATAGAACTCATGAAAGAAAAGTTGAGAAATATAGAAAACAATTTAAACCTAAAATAACTAAAAATCAAAAAGATACATTATGAAAACGCCTTAACTTAATGACATTGGGCTCGGTGGTTCTTCAAGACCAACGCTCATCGCTTCGAATCCAATTCTGAGCTTAATTTGTCTGTTTCCCAGCTCGAAATATCTGGCTAATTCTCCAGATAGATATAAATATTGTAAAGTATTACCCATTAAAATAATGGTAGAATCGAATAAAATTTTATTAGTATCATAGCAATTCTATAAAAACTTATCATATAATACATCTAAAGAAATCACTTTATCGTCAACTTTGTTACCACACTATTTTTATTACCTAAAATCATCATAACGTAAATTCCACTTTCAAGTTCAGAAACATCAACAATACCACCAGCTTCCACAGCCATTATGAGAACAAACTGACCTATTGCATTATAAATTGATATTATGGCATCTTCTTCCATATCTATATAAAAAAAGTCTTTACACGGATTTGGGAAAATCCTTAATTCGTCACAACCTAACTCTGGCATTTCAACATCTGAAATAACATAATTTTGAGAAACATCCTGTCCTCCAAACTGACTACCTGAATCATATATTACAGGAGTAATTTCTGTCCCATCCAAATTTGCCTCAAGAATAAGTCCATTCTCTCTTTCAATCCAATACATTTTTTCATTATCAAAATCGGTACTTAATGCCCCCATAACTCCATCACTATTTACCAAATCTTGCACATTAGTTCCATCATAATCCATAACACTTACTTTATCATAAGTTCTATCTGAAAAGTAAACTTTCATTAACTTAACATCAAGCTCAATGTCATAAATAGAAGTTGATGTTTCGAAAATCGTAACTATTTCACCCCCATCAATATTTGAACGATAAATATTTCCTGAATCTTGATCACCCCAAAATATATATTCTCTTCCACTATCCACACCCAATCCCTGAACCAATCCTGTTCCAGTCACTAATGTTTGTATATCTGTGCCATCCAAATTACAAGATTTTATTGTTCCTAAAAAGTTTTCTGTAAAATATATCCTATCATTGAGATAATCAAACTCAATTCTACCAATGTTTACATCATAATTCAGTATTTGCGTAAGGTCAGAGCCATCAAAATTTGCAGACATTACCCCTAAAGCATTTACTGCCCAATAAACACGGAAATTTTTATTATCAACCGAAACAGTTCTTACTTCATACTGCTCAGTGGCAATAATTATAATATTATCACCAGATATGTCAGATCTATACACATTCCCATTTACATAGTCTCCCCAAAATATATAATCTTGAGACAAGCTAAAAAAAGGAATTAAAAAAAACACAACTATAACTAAATATTTAAACCTTTTCATCACAATACATTTTGATTACTATTATTATCTGAAACGACCACAGACAAATATAAACAATTATTATATACAAAACCATAAAAACTATCGAAATACACTACAACTATATGCTTAAAAATAATATCATCCCTTTTTGCAATTTGAAAATTGCTTTTATTACTTTTGCAAGTATTCAAAAAATAAAAAAAGTAAAATTAACATGTCAAAATCATTAATCCCAATTATTATTTTTAGCTCTCTACTTATCTGGGGCTGCAAAAACCAAACTGAAGAAAAATCTAAGACAATTGAAAAAGAAACTTACTCCACACCTGTAATTAACTACTCTTTGCATGGCTCATTCCCTCATGACACAAACGCATTTACCGAAGGCTTTTTAATTCATAACGGAGAATTTTACGAAAGTACAGGAGCAATGGAGGGCCTAACACAAACACGTTCTTTATTTGGCATTTTAGACACCACTACAGGAGTAATCGACACAAAAGTTGAACTTGACAGAAATAAATATTTTGGAGAAGGAATAGTATTCTTACATGATAAAGTTTATCAATTAACGTATAAATCTAAAACGGGTTTTGTTTACGATGCAAACACATTTGACAAGCTTCAAGAATTCACCCTACCCAGTAAAGAAGGCTGGGGAATGACAACTGATGGAAAAAGCTTAATAATGAGTGATGGAACAAACAACTTATATTTCTTAGATTCTAAAACCCTTAGAGTGAATAAAACTCTACCAGTTTCAGACAATGGTTATGCGAAAGACTTTCTAAATGAACTGGAATACATAAATGGCTATGTTTATGCAAATATTTGGGGAACAACAAAAATTGCCAAAATAAACATAGAAACTGGTATTGTTCAAGGCGAAATCAATCTCCGTTCTCTTGCAGAAGATGCATATTACACATATAACGGATCTCTTGAAATGAATGGAATTGCATATGACTCAATATCTGAGACAATATTCATCACAGGCAAAATGTGGCCAAAAGTTTATAAAATCAAACTTGACTAATAACCTGACTTCGATTCAAAATTTAGGTTCAGAACACTTGTAAATAGTGAGTTTCAAATAAAAACTAATAATAATAGCGAGCTATTTGCATTTATTTTTGGGAAGAAAATTGCTGTTTATATTAGCATAAATTACAAGTCCCGTAAATAGTAATCTAAAAACTCATATATATCATTCTGACTCTACTTCTTCACTACCCTAGTAGTAAATACTTGTTTTTCATTTGAGATTTTTATAAGATATGTACCAGAGATAAACTTGCTGATATCAACATCAGTAATACCAGATGCTTCAAATTGTTCAACAATTCGTCCATCAACACTAAATATTATTATATCTGACACAATATCATTATCTAATCTCATTGTAAGACTACTACTACATGGATTCGGAAAAACATCAATTATCGTTTTATTTATTGAGCCTAAATCAGGATTATTCACAGAAAGACCTCCATAAACCGGAAAGCTGATATGACTAGGTCGCTCAGTCGAAAAAGCAACATTATTTGTACATATTCTAGGACTCATTTCTGTACCATCAAAAGTGTATGTCTTACCATCATTTGGTTTTCTTTTGAAAAATTCGCCATCATTTAATGGTAAATTTGGAGAAGACATATACCTTGGGTAATTTCCACTACTTATAAGAATTTTAATTTGATGATTTTTCCCAAAAGTATAAGCTAGTGGCAACAAATCAAACTCATATTTATAGTATGTATCACTTAAAATATTTGAAAATTCAGCATCAACATTCTCTTCTCCATTAAATCTTGTTCTCACATATTCTCTTGCTCTTGCATTAATACACCCTTCAACAACAAAATACTCCTCTCCTGTTGGATAGACATCTATAACTCTAACAAAAAAGTCGGTATTAGTTGGAACATTACTTTGTCCTTCAATTTCCGATGATGCATAAATTGTAGCTTTTGGAAAGCCAATTATACATATTGAATCTGCAATTAACTCAGAAGTAAATTTTATTACTCCCTGATGATCCATTGTATAATTAACAAAATCCGAATGAGCCAAATTCATTTGACCCTGGCTGTCTCTAGACAGATCGGGTGTTTTAACTGTCATATTTGCGCCTCCTACTGTTAATACAGGATTATCAGGATCATGCGTAAAAGACTGTATTCCCTCATCAACTTCTGGTTGAGTTAAACTAAGGCTCTGATTATTTCTCAAATAAAAATCAGTATAAGTAATATTATTGAAGAATGGGAATGAATCCGTTTCATACCAATAATTCCCAACATTCACATTTTCAGGTATTCCATCATTGATTGGTCCAGGTATATAAAACCTCACATCTGCAGTATTCTGGAAATACTCATTAGTACTTTCTGGAATTGGCTCACTGATTGCAAAAAGAGGCTCATCTATTACTGGGGCATCATATGAGATTGTACTTATACTCCCATTGACATTTACCTCTATTGGAACTGCCGGAAGTCCTTGCAATCCACCCAAATATGAAATAAAATCAGAATATGGAATTACATAATCCTCAGCTGGAATTCTAACAGAGTACATTGGATTTAAAACTTGCCATTCTGTTGCTTCAGCAATAAAGAACTTAGGAGCATTATAGCCTTGTTTTTCATTTAATGTAGATCTAAACCATTTGTAAATTTCAGATTCAAAAATATTTTCTTCAGTATTCGAAATATCATCAATATTTGAAACATCAAACCCTAAAAGCGTAGTAACATTTTCATGATAAGTCATATCCCCTGTTGATTGAGCAGTAATAGTTTGATGAGCCCAAGGACCAATAACAAGCTTTTGAAAAGACTTATTCCCATAATCATCATCAATATTATTTTTTGTTTGATTAAAGGTCGAAATCTGTCCGTCAACAAAAATATCCCACCATCCTGTTAAATGATAAATTGGAACATCCATATTGGAAAATCTTGAAAAATCACCATTTATATCCCCTTCACCTTCTGAATTAACATTAGCTGAACTAACATCCATTGTGTACCTAAATGGAGAATTTGGGTAATACCCGACAATGTTCCCATTATTTGGGACATCCAACATAGTTCCAATACAAGTATAAAAAGCTTCCTCCAAATTATTTAAAGAATAATCTGCAAAACTATGAATCGTATTATCAATACTAAAATCCGAACTATTCAATGATTCATCACATAAATCCTGAAGTTGCCCACCAATCCAATTATCTACAATCGCTTCTCTGTATACTCCATTTTGAACCATAGTAACACTATATTGATCAGCAGTTGCAACTATTGGAAATAAACTTTTTAACCCAGATTCTTCCGGATTAATTTTATGTGCAGCAGCAGCAGTATATTGCGAATTACCAAGAGCAGATGCTCCATACATACCGACTACACCATTACAAAGCAAAATTGTATCATTTATTCCGTCTCTATCTACGTCATAAATACGAGTTAAGCTATCAACAATAAATCCAATAGAGTTATATCCATCTTCATGTTTATTACCATTTCTATTATCTGAAAAATCTGTAATATCCAAAGAATGTTTCATATCAGGATGATAAGCATTTTTATTCCATGAATCACTGTACATAGGGTAATACGCTCCTTCTGAAGCATTACAACCTCTCATATCCTGCATAGCATAACTAAATCCTAAGATTGACACAATATTTCCATACTCATCAGAACTTTGTTTATCATACGGTGTTCTGGTAAAAAGCACAGGAATCTGAAAAGGGTTTGGATTTATTTCATTATTCACACTATCGTAAATCAAATACTGCACACCTTTTGGTATAACTTGCACAGAAGTAGGACCAGCACCGGGCAGATCAATCATTACCATCATAGAATCCTGAGTAATAGGAAGAAATATATCTGTCTCCAGATGAGTTCCATCAGGCATAGTAAATTGTACAGATTTCATAACAGCAAAGTCATCAAGACTATCAAACTCGCCATTTGGTGTTTGGCTATAAACAAAAACAGTAAGTAGTGTCGCTAGGCATGCTAAAAATATTTTCATAGTAGAAGGCTTTAAATATCTCCTAAAAGTACTAAAAATATATTACAATCCTAGAACTTACTCTGCTTAACATCAATAATCCTTTAAATAATTAAAATGAAAAATAAAAATCTGAAAATCACATCTCTTTATCAGTAATTTGTCTGTTAATTCGCTTTAGTATTTTATATAATTTGTAACATTAAAAGATTATTCCAGTTTATAAATAAATGATGAGTGTACAAACTAAAGACATATTAAGATTTTTTGCTTGATATGTATCAATTGATGTAATAAAGAAACTGAGAAATGAATAAAATTGTCCCAATAGTATTGCTTATAACTTTTCTAAGCATCATCGTAGTAGCGATAATATATTTATCACGAAGATTTTCGTGGGTAATTGGACTAGATAGTGTAAGACCTATGTTCATTATTTTCACAACTTTAATTGTAGGTACATTTGCATCAATGATTGTATTTAAGCACACTACAAATACTTTAGGTCATATTGTTTACTCAATTTTTACAATGCTTCTAGGATACCTGCTATTCTTATTATTTTCATTGCTTATAACAGAACTAGCAAACCTCATCTTTCACTTTAAGCCTATGTGGTTTGGTATTATTGCAATTTCGTTATCAATTTTTATCACTGGATACGGAGTAATTAACGCATCATACATACAATCAAAACATATAAAAATTGAAATTTATAATCTCGACAAGAACTATCGTATTGTTCATTTATCAGATATACACATGGGACAATTTCGTGGACAAAGATTTTTAAAAAAAATTATCAAAAATACCAATTTCGAAAATCCTGATTTAGTTTTAATCACAGGTGATTATGCTGATAGTCAATATGCTTTAAAACCTGAATACTTTTCAGCTTTAAAGAATATAAATGCACCTGTTCTTTTTGTTAATGGAAATCACGATAAAGAAACCGGGGACAAACAAATAAAAAACTTACTTCGTCAATTCAATGTTAAAATCTTAGAGAATGAAATATTTACATTTGAAGGATTACAAATTGTTGGGTTAAATCACATGCTTGCTGATTCTAATTCGGTAAACATGCACGCAACAAAAAAAGATCAGACTATCAAAAGTGTGCTGTCCGATATGGAGTTGGACAAAAAATCTGTTAATATATTAATGCACCACAGCCCCGATGGGATTGACTATGCAAATAAAGCAGGCATAAACCTCTATTTATCCGGACACACTCATGCGGGACAGTTCTTCCCAGTAAATTTTATAAATGAACTAATTTTTGACTATAACAAAGGAATCCACAAAAAAGGCGGTACAACCATAATTGTATCACAGGGGATTGGCACATTTGGTCCTCCAATGAGAATTGGCACACATAGTGAAATTGTGATTATAGATTTGCTTAAGGAATAATAATCTCTCAACAGTGTTGAAAGTCAACAATAATTTAAGATTAATTCACCGATCTTCCAGCCAGAAAATTATTAAATTCTTCTTTATAATTATCAGCTACAGGAATAAATTCTTTTCCGAACACAATTCGGCTACGCTCTACAGTTTTTATTTCGTTTAGATTAACAATAAAAGAACGATGAACTTTCATAAAGTATGATGGTAGAATCGCTTCAATACTCTTTAGGCTCATTAAGGGCATCAGTCTTGACCCATCTTTTTGATAAATCTGGATATAATCCTTAACATTCTTAAAATAAAGAACATCTTCAAACCTCACCTGATGTAATTTATAATCTGCTTTTACAAAAAAGTACTCCTTTTCCTTCTTATCAGAATGAATTAATTCAAAAAACTCTTTTGCTTTATTTGCAGCCTGTAAAAAATCATCATAAGATATTGGTTTTACAAGATAATCTATCGCATCGACCCTATACGACTCAAGCGCATATTCTTCATAAGCTGTAGTAAATATCACTCTGCAATTATCAGGTAATAATTTTGACAATTGCATTCCGTTAATATCTGGCATATTGATATCCAAAAATGCAAGATCAACATCCTTTTCTTTAGCCTCAGTTAAAGCATTTACAGGATTTGTATATACCCCCTCTAATTTTAAAAAAGGGGTTTTCTCAATATATGACTTTATCATATTTAGCCCAGGAGGCTCATCGTCTACAGCTATACACCTAATTACCATTTGCCGGAATATTTAATTCAACAGAAAAAGTTTCGTTAGTTTCATTTATCTTCAATGAATATGCGCCTTTATCAAACAATAGTTCCAAACGACGCTTTATATTTACTAATCCAAGCCCTCCAACACCTTTTTCAACATTATCATTTCCAGGAATAGAATTTTCTACTTTAAATACTACACGTCCATTTATATTTTGCAAACTAATATCAATATATGATAGTTTGTTTGAACTTAAACCGTGCTTAAAGGCATTCTCAACAAATGTAATAAACAACAACGGAGGAATCCTATCCTTTAACCTATCTGAACCAAATCTTGTAACCACTTTTACATTTTCTGAAAGTCGAGGTCTCATTAAATCAATATAATTCTCCATGAAAGAAATTTCCTTATCCAGACATACATTTTGATTCTTGTCACTTTCATAAAGCAAATACCTCATCAGTTTCGACAGCTTATACGTAATCTCTTTTGCTTGTTCAGGATTACTTTCTGTTAAAGCATATATGTTATTTAAAGTGTTAAAGAAAAAATGTGGACTTATTTGATTTTTAAGAAATGCCAATTCGGTTTTTAATTGCTCTGCACTTATTTGCTTGTTTTTTCTATCCTCATCATACCATCTTGTTGTTGTTCTAATTGCAATCCCAAGTATAAAAAACAAGAAAACTGCACCTAAAGCAAAATAAGGCGCAAAAATAAATGGCGGCGGTAGCTGCCTCATTTGAGGTCTTATTCCCTTACCTTCATGAAATTTAGAGGGATCTCCATGAGGAGGAGGACGATGATTTTCACCCATCTCTTCATTATCAGACCTATGTGGTGGTTTACCTTGTGGTGGCAATTTTAGTAATCTGGCCTCCTTATCAACAAGCATTAAACGTTCATTGTGTCGTTCAATATTATAACGATCTCGAAATCCAGTATTTACAAGAAAAACACTTCCTAACAAAACCATAACTGATACAACATACGAAACAAACTTTTTTCTAAATAAAAATCTGGGAATTAGTAAGGAAAAATTAATATAAAACACGATTAGCAAAACTAAGATTACAACGCCTATATACCAAACAACTTCAGCAGCAACCGTATTTTCGTAGAACACCGAACTGATTGGTCCTACAAACACTAATACCCATGCAAGCAAATGCAACAATACTGTAAATATCTTTCTTTTAATCTTCAAGGCAGCGACATTTTAACTAAATCTGTACAAACTTAGCCAAAGATAAGCCATAAAATAAGTAAAATATAGGTTTTAGGGAAAATTATCGACGTTTCCCGAAAAAATTATGTCTAAAAAAACGAAGTTAAAAACTTTGTTATAAGTTTACGGTTAATTACTAAATGCTAAAAACAGTTTTATGAACGAAATAATAGAATTTCTTAGAAAACTAGAACAGAACAATAACCGAGATTGGTTTAAAGCTAATCAGGACTCATACAAATCAGCAAAAAAAGAATTCGAAAATCTGGTTGTTAAATTGATTATAGAATTAAATAAATTTGACTCAAAACTAGGATTAGTAGAACCTAAAGATTGTATTTTTAGAATTTTTAAAGATGTTCGATTTTCCAACAACAAAGATCCATACAAAAATAATTTTGGTGCCTTTATTGCTGCAAACGGAAGGAAATCATTAACACCAGGATATTATATCCATATACAACCAAACTCTTCTTTCGCTGGCGGAGGAATATACTCCCCTCCTCCTGATATTCTAAAGAAAATTCGAACAGAAATCTATGAAAACACTGAAGAGTTTAAATCAATAATTTATGAGAATAATTTCAAATCTACTTTCCATGAAATCTATGGTGAAAAGCTAAAAACCAAGCCAAAAGGATTTGACTATTTTGATGACGTAGAACTTATCAATCACAAACATTATGCAGTGATACATAATCTCACAGATAAGGAAATTTCAAATGATAAATTGGTTGACAGATTAGTCGAAATTTACAAAATTCAGAAACCTTTTAATGACTATCTTAGTCATAGTATAAGTAACTAAAATAAAAAATATGGAAACCACCTGGCAAGTTATTTTAGGAATAGGCATAGCAAGTGTTTTAATTTCAATTTTTAGCCTTTACAAATCGTATTTAAAAGAAAGCAAAGAGTCTGGAGAAAGCCAAAAAATGGCAAAATGGTCTATCTTCTTTGGAATTTCAGGAATTATTTTGGTAGGTCTGGGTAGTTTTATTGCTATTATACTAGGACTAATATCCATGAAAGGCAAAAAACATAAAGCATTATCCAAAATTGGAATTATGCTAGGAATTCTTACTCTTCTTCCTTGGATAATGGTTATTGTTGCAGGTCCATAAACTGTACAAATTCATCATTTTAAACACATCAAATCTCAATAATTTTAAGTCTAGAAAAGTTCAATTAATAAATTCAACAAAGATTATTATTCTTTGAATCGTTTAAAGTCAAATAGATAGCAATCAGCTTTTTACTTAATTCTAACATTTGATTTTTTGCCTTACTCTTGTAATTTATCAAAAACTTTATGTAAATTTGACAAAAAACAGAAAAACTATGGAAAACAATCAACATGATCCTGCAAGAAGAATGCCTCAGGAACCAACTCACCCTGAAACTCCTTCACAGCAACAACCACCTGCACAACCTACTCAACAACCAACAACTCAGCCTGTACAACAACAACCATCTGTACAGCCACCTGTGCAACAACAGTCACCTGTTCAACAACCAGCGGCTCAACCTATACAACAACAGCCACCAGTTCAGCAACCACCAGTTCAGCAGCAAAATTATCAACAACAGGCTCCACAACAAACTTATCAGCAACAGCCTGCATATCAACAACCACAAGCACAACCACAGACAAACTTTCAAGTAAACAATTACAGTCAAAACAATCAGAACACATATAAGCCAGTAAAGGTTGGCGAATGGATTGGTGCTATGATTGTAATGGGCATCCCTGTTATTGGTTTTATTATGATGCTTGTATGGGCATTTGGAAAAGGAAATCCAAGCAAAGCAAACTGGGCAAAAGCAAACTTATTACTCGGAATTATAGTTGGAGTTCTCGTTTTTGTAACTTATTTAATTGTTTTCCTTATCGCAGGAGTATCAATGAATTCCGGAGCATTTAATTTATAAAATGCTTTATTGCTTAACAAAACGTTGAGTAAAAACCTTTTCATCTGAAATCACCTGTAGGATATAAATTGCAGGTGATAAATCTTTTGTCATAAGCATAAATTCAAACCCATCTGGTTTAATTACCTGTACTAAGGCACCATCTTGCTTGTAGATTTTCACAGTTAAATCTTCACAAAATCCAGTAAGAGAAACATTTGCTGATTCAACAACAGGATTTGGGTAAATCTCGACCTTTGGGTCCGACTTTATGGATGAATTATGGAATATTTCTTTTACATCATAAACTGTAGCAGTACCATCAAAGTCTATTTGTGTAAGTCTGTAATAAGACTGTCCTGACACTGAATTGTAATCAACATAAGAATACTCAATAACTGAATTACTGTTTCCTGCACCTTCAATTTGTGCAATTTCTTCAAAACTATCTAAATCTTCTGATCTTTCTAAAATAAAATAATCATTGTTGATTTCAGAACAAGTTGTCCAAATAATATTAGTAAGTCCATTTTCTTCTAAAACCTCATACTCAATTAATTCTACAGGCAAAGAAGATCCAGATCTGACACAATCTCCTGACAAACAATCATCTGTTGATCCAAAAACAGATCCAGAACCAGTAGTTTTAATCGTTCCAGTAGCTTTTAAAGACCCAACTCCGTCAATAGTTGAACCATTCCCACCTTTAAAGTTTCCATCAATAACTAATTTTCCATCAATAGTAACTTGATTTGAGTTATTATTGTTTACTAAATCTCCTTTTATAATTAATACAGCATCTACTTCAAGATGAATAACAGAACCATTATTAAATATTACATCTCCATTTACTTCCAAAGTATCATTTGCTGATATAGAGATAAAAGTTCCACTTTTTACTTGCAAATCATTCCCTAAATAAATATTATGATATATATGAATATAATCATTAGGGCTTGTTTGATCATAACTTGGAAACTCATTTCCTAACCAATTGTTTGAATCTGTCCATAATCCATCACCACTCGTCATATAACGTGCTTTTGACATTTTATCAGATTCATCATTATCAATTAAAATACCTGCCTGACAAAAACCCCAAATTATAAAGAATAAAATTGTTATTGTTATTTTTTTACTTGTCATATGTTCCCCTGCATAGTTTTTATGTCGCAAATATATAGAATTAACACATTCATCATTGTTGCATTCTAGTACTTTTATTCCTTTTTATACTAAACCAGCAATTAATCAGACAGTTACACACTCAAAGCCTATGAATTTTCAGCAGAAATCCAGAAAAGTACTTAAAAACATTCCAGATTTTACTTTCAATAAGTATTTACATCTATTTTTCTTTTATTATTTTTGTAGTCTATTACAATTTTAGATTATGAAATCGATTCTGAATCAAGCGTATTCACACCTAGATGAAAAATCAGTTTACACTTTAAAAGACTTATACATATTAAAAGTCCTTTTCGGAGTAAATATGACCTATGTTGAACTCTCAGACAAAAGCATAGGTATTGCAAGTACACTACATGAAAAACAGACTAAGCCTCACAAAAAATTTCGTCACTATGGTGAATTTTCACCATCAAAATATAGTGGACAGAAAGTATCCGATTTATTTCATACTAAAGTTGAGTCTGACCTTGTAGACACTTTAAAGATTGCCGTTTTAAATGCTCTCTCTTCAAAACAAAGAGAAAGCTCTGGATATAAAATAATTGAAAATACTGATCCGATAGACTTAATTAAAATAATTTCTGGTCAAAAAATAACACTTGTAGGCGCATTTCGCTCCTATATTGATTATTTATCGGAGTTTGATATCGAATTAAAGGTACTTGAACTTAATGAAGACATATTTTGTGATGAACACAAGAAATTTTATGTCCCGGCAAATGAATACAAAGACATACTTCCAAAATCAGATATTGTGATAGTAACTGGTTTGACTTTAATAAACAATACTATTGATGGGATATTGGATTCCATAAATCCAGAATCGAAATTAATTGTAGTTGGTCCTAGTGCAAACATTCTTCCTCAAATACTTTTTGATAATGGTGCAGATATAATAGGTGCAACAAAATACTCAAATCCAGAATTATTATTTAAACTTATAAGTGAAGGGGCTAGCGCCTATCATCTTTTCGAATACTGCGCACAAAAAATCTGCATCATTAATGACTAAAACTGTATTAAACGACAAATGGATAAAGGCTTCTGTAATAGGAACAATTTGGGCTGCATCTGAAATTGTCTTTGGCAGTTTTTTGCATAACCTAAAGATTCCTTTTTGTGGAAATATACTTACTGCTATAGGTTTAATTATATTAATTTCTACAGCGTACCTTTGGAAAGAAAAAGGCATTTTCTGGAGAGCAGGATTGATTTGTGCTTTGATGAAAACCATGTCTCCTTCTGCAGTAATTTTCGGTCCAATGATAGCGATTTTCACTGAAGCAGTAATAGTTGAATTATCGCTTTTAGTACTAGGGCGAACATATGTTGGCTTTATTGTAGCTTCGATATTTGCAATGTCTTGGAATCTGATACAAAAAGTTTTAAGTTACATATTATTTTATGGGTTTGACATTATCCATCTTTATAAAGATTTGGTAAAAATTGCCGAGAAACAAATATCTTACAATTTCGACCTTTTATGGATGCCTATATTAATATTATTATCATCCTATGCAATATTTGGAACCATAGCAGGAATTTTAGGCATAAGAGTTGGAAAAAAAGTATTAAAAACGTCTGAGTCTACTGAGTATGATTATAAGAATAGATTCGAAAAAAAGAAAAATCAAAACGAAAACTTTGAGTACTCGATTCTTTGGTTATTAATAAATATCGCTTTTATGATTACCGGGCTCATCTTGTTTAGCAAAACAAATTGGTATATTTGGACTCCTGCAGTTGTTACAATAGCAACCATTTGGATAATCAGATACCGACGAGCTTTACGAAAAATTTCAAATCCAAAATTCTGGATATTATTTGTCCTGATAACATTGATTACTGTCTTTGCTTTTACACGCCTACAATCTGGCGAAAACATTCTTATTAATGGACTTATTGCAGGTATTCAAATGAATCTTAGAGCTGTTCTGATGGTTCTAGGATTTTCGGTATTAGCGGTTGAACTTTATAATCCTTTAGTAAGAGACTTCTTTACAAAATCATCATTTAGACAACTACCTGCAGCGCTGGAATTATCTACAGAAAGCCTTCCTCTTTTCATCTCATCTATCCCTCATTTTAAAACAGCAATAAAACAGCCAATTAGTATTTTCTCTAATGTTGTTTCACTAGCCAATAAAAGATTAGAAGAAATTAAAGAGGAAATAAATTTAGGTCCACAAATAATAATTATATCTGGTGAAAAGAATGAAGGTAAAACTACTTTTATTAAATCTGTATTGTCAGAAATAAACAATAATAAAATAAAAGTTGGTGGTATAATATCTGAAAAAACTTTTGATGACGAAAAACTTATCGGATATGATATTATTGATATTGAATCTGGGAGAGATAGTGCTTTTTTACGTAAAGGAGAATACGAGAATTGTGATAGGATTAAAAAATTCTCAATTCTTAATACAGGATTAGATTTCGGAAAAAAAACACTTAAAGATGCATCAACTAATGACAGTCTAATGATTATAGATGAAGTCGGACAACTTGAACTTTGGGATAAAGGCTGGCATCAAACAATATCTGACTTAAATAAATCTAAAGTAAAAACTCTAATCATTACCATTCGCACAGAGTTTGTTGAAGAAATAATAAACAAATATGATTTCAAAAAAACAGAAGTTTTTAATGTATCAAAAAACTCACCTAAAGAACTTCTTGATTTGATCCACATTAATTAGAAATAAGCCTTTTGCATCAATGAAAACCTACAAAGCAATAATATTTGACATGGACGGAGTTCTGATAAATTCCGAACCTTTATGGAAAATCGCAGAGACAGAAATTTTAACGTCATTGGGTGTTCCAGTAACAGAAGAACAAATCCATAACACATCAGCAATGAGTGTAAAAGGGATTTGCGAATATTGGTATAACTTGCATCCATGGGAAGGCACATCGTTTGAGGAAGTTGAAAATATAATTGTTGCAAGAGTTATTGAACTAATTAGCAAACATGACACAAAACTACCCGGAGTAACAGAAATTCTGGAATATTTTAAAAAACTAGGACTTAAAATAGGACTTGCAACCAATTCTTCTCACGATATTATTAAAGTTGTTCTTACAAAATGTGAAATAAAACAGTATTTTGATTTTCTGGCATCTGCAAAAGATGTCGAAAACGGAAAACCGGCCCCAGATGTATATCTTTTTGCTGCTAAAAACCTTAATACTGAACCAAAACATTGTCTTGTATTTGAAGATTCTGTTGTAGGAGTTCAGGCAGCTAATAGTGCAGGAATGGATGTTATAGCATTACCAAATAAAAGAGATTTTGACAAACCTGTTTTTGACCTTGCTTTAATGAAGCTTAAATCGATGGAAGGATTCAGTTTATAAAGACTCAAGACTATGAAATACATCGACATAAATAACTGGAAACGTAAAGAGCATTTCGATTTTTTTAAAAATTTTGACGAACCTTTTTGGGGTATTGTTGCAGATATTGATTGCAGCATAGCATATAATTTCTGCAAAGAAAACAACATATCGTTCTTTGCATACTATCTTCATAAATCGCTTGAGGCTATAAATTCAGTTGAAGAGTTTCGATATAGAATTGTTGACGATAAAATAGCGATTTACGATACTATACATGCAGCAGCAACAATTGGCAGAGAAGATGGGACTTTTGCCTTTACACTTATACGATACATTCCCAATTTCAAAGTTTTTTTAAAACACCTTGAGTATGAAATTCAAAAAGTAAAAGAATCCAAAGGCTTGTATATGTACGAAGATAAAACCAGAAAAGATGTCATCTATTATTCATCAACTCCATGGTTAAAATTTACTGGATTAACTCATGCTAGAAATTACAATACAAGCGAAAGCACTCCCTTAATTACTTTTGGTAAATCGTCACTTGAAAAAGGTAAAAGAACTATGCCGGTAGCGCTCAATGCTCATCATGCTTTAGCTGATGGACTTCATGCATCAAAATACTATGACAAATTCCAAGAACTAATGGATAATTGTGAAATTTGATAAACATTAATTGACTTTGCTTATTAAACATTTGTTCTTATCTTTGTTAAAATCAACCAATAACAATCATATTTAACAATATGAAAAAGGGACTTATCATTACAATTCTACGTAAAAATTCTTGAAGAAAGCAATCCAGTTGCAGATATCAAACTTCAGATTACAAAATAATAGAACTCACTTCTAACTAAGAACTATTCAGAGAAACACTTTGTTTCTATTGGTTAGCTTTTTTTATTGTTCGTCTTTATCAACGATAGTAACCCATTCAACAAACTTAAAGCTTACACTATTGATGTCAAAATTATTCATATCTGTTTCTTTATCAATTTTTAAAAGACCCACAATTGGATAAGTATCATTTAAACGAGTAGTTCCTCTGGTCTTCGGTTTAATAATCATCCATTCAAAATCACCCTCAGAATTTCCGAAGAAAACTTTTGTTAAATATAGGCCATGTTGCATTTTTAGGTAAATCTTATCTTCAACATAAGCCATTCTGGCTTTGTCGATATAAGTCTTTTTTACATTCAATGGTTTAATTAAAAATACATCATGATAATATTTCCCCATAAATGCATCATTAAAAGAATCCCCTTTAATCGAAACTTTGATATAAGATTTGTAGATTCCTATTGTATCGCCTTTTGATATTGAAAATGGCAATTCTATTTTAAGTTTAAACCAATGAGCTTTTATTAACCTAAACCTGCTAAGTCTAACAACAGTTACAATAACAATAAAGCTCACCAAAAACATATTGGTTACAACCGCATGAATTCCAGCAGTAACACCATATTCGATGGAAACAATCATAAAGGTTGCAAAAAACACTATGAAATAGTAAAATAATAACCGTTTAATAATTTTATTTTGATCTATTGTCCTTTTATAAGTAAAAAGACTTGAATTATTTAGTGCATTATTAAGAATTGTTGCAAAAAGCGAAATTGTTACAAAAAAATAAATAATTGTTATCATCCAGCCAAAAAGTATTTTTTCGTACATTAACCAAAAATCATAAAACCCATGTGACAAAGATGCCAGCAAGAAGAAAAGTAAAACAACAAGAGCGTTCTTTTTTTTGTACTTATACAAAATAAATCCATAAGCAATTAATGCTGTATCAAACATATGTCCGACCGAAGACAAAATTGATCGTCCAGTAATTACCTGAGCACCATAACTACTCATATACAAAACGTTCTCAACTGCTGAAAAACCCAATGCCGAAATAGAAATATAAATTAAATAGTCAACAGGTTCATTAAATTTAGATTTTCTTATAAAATAGAACAATAAAAATGGGGTTATCTTGGCAAGTTCTTCTACTGCTCCAATATGAAAAGTACAATACAAGAAATCGTTTATAAAGCTCCCATTCAATTCAAAATCTACAACAGAAAATAGAGATTTTTCCAATCCCAAAACAATCAAAACAGATGACCCACCAAGAATAAAAGTAGCTATAAGTTCTTTAAGATTTTCTTTCTCAAAAATATCAATTAGTCGAAAATACTCAATCCAAATCCATGCAATAAAAATTGCTAAAATACAGTATAAAACAATCATTTAAATCTATTTTTAATACGGCTTTATAGGTTTTATCAAACTTACATAAAGTTCTTCAAACTATAGCTATTTTTTGATTATTTTTGTGAAAACATCAAATATGAAAGACTATCCATTAATAGAATTTATATCAGATATTGAATTTAAAAAATGGCTTGATAAAAATCATAATATCTCGAATGGATTAAAGCTTGTTTTTTATAAAAAGCATACAGGTAAATGCACTTTTAATTATCGTCAGGCACTGGATATTGCATTATGTTATGGTTGGATCGACAGCACAGTCAGACGAATTAATGACGAAAAATACTGTCAGGTTTTTACACCTCGTACAAATATCAAAAACTGGTCAGAAGTAAATAAGCAGAAGGTTCTTAAATTGATTGATGAAAAGAAAATGACAATTCATGGTCTTAACAAAATCGATGAGTATCTGAAAAACGGAAAGCTTAGCTGGGAGCCAAAAGATTTAAAAAAATCACCTGTTATTGTACCTGATATGCCTGACTATCTTAAAGATGCACTACAAAAATCAGAAAAAGCAAAGAAAAGCTTTGAAAACCTAGCTCCATCATATAAAAAAGCCTTTATCAAACATATTACAAGTGCAAAACAAAAAGAAACACGAATAAGAAGGCTAGAGAAAGTAATTGTCCTACTTGAGAAAAATGAAAAACCCAGCAGTTTATGAAATTTAAGCTCATCATCATACTGACGTTACTTCTATTAAATTTTTCTTGCAAAGAAACAGACAAATCTTATGATTACCCTTTTAGCAAAACTGAAATTAGTGAAAACATATTAATGATTGGATTTGGTTCAGATGTAATAACTGCAATCAAAACAGATTCTGGAATTATTATTATAGACTCTGGATGTGCATTAAGTTTGACTAAGATTTACAGGTTAATTATTGAAAATCATTTTAACTGTACTGACTTTACATATCTTATAAATACACACGCACATTATGATCATTGTGCTGGAAATGATGTATTCAATGATGCAATTATTATTGGACATAAAAACTGTGAAATCGAGTTTGCAGAACAAACAGTAAACATTGAACAAAAGACCATCAGCCTAGAAAAAGTTTTCAGGCAATATCAAACAAATCTTTCAAAAATTGAAGAATCCGATAAGATAGAATCAATTAAACAGGTTATCAAATATCGCTATGCAGCAAAAGATTACAAAAAATATGCAGAAACTAAACAAGGACATACAACCTTTAATGACACGCTAAATTTACAATCTGGATCAACTGAAATTAATTTGATTTACTTTGGAAATTTACATTCAAGATCTGACATTTTAATCTACATACCTCAAGAAAAGGTCTTATTTACTGGCGATTTATTCTTCTCTGGAGGCAGAGCATCGGTAGACAATTCAATTACCCCAGATAGCCTGCAATGGGAATTTGCAGCTAAACAAATATATTTATATCTTGACAATATTGAATTCATAATTGGTGGACATGGACAAATTTTAGAAACTGAAGATCTTAAGAGTTTCTTTTCTAATTTAAACCTCAATACTAAGCAATGAAAATATTTTTAAAATATATACTGTTATTTATCTCTATTTCTGGATTCTCGCAATCTCCAAAAGAATTTGCAAAATCAGTTCCAGAATCGATAAGTCAAAATCCGAAATCTTTAGCTCAATATTTTAGAAATGCTTTTCCCGATGACAATGATTTTGTAGAGTCTTTTTATATTTGGACAACAACAAATATAAAATACACCAATGAAACTGTTGACAGCTTATCTGATTATGACCTTGTCAGATATGTTTTAACGACCAAATCGGGAAAATGCAAACATTTTTCAGCATTATTTACTTGTATTTGTAATATGGCAGGAGTTGAGGCATATTCGGTGCTAGGTTATGTAAAACTAAACAATGACATCGAAACAACTCAGGACCATGCATGGAATGTAATCAAAATCCAGAACAAGTTCTATCTTTATGACCCAACCTGGGATTCCGGGAAAGACACAGTAGAGTATTATAAAAAAAATGGTTCTGAATTTATCTCAACTCACATGCCTTACGATCCTATGATGCAACTCCAAAAATACCCAGTAAGCCATACAAAGTATTTCAAAGGAAAACTACAAGGCAGACATATATTTGATTACAATTCTGCACTTGAAGAGTACAAGAATCTTGATGCAGAGTCTCAGTTAAAAATTCTTCTATTTCGTGCAGAAAAATATGACTTAAACAACATCAAGCTTGCTTTTCTTTACATCAGGCTAAAGCACTTTGTTAAAGATTATTCTGAATTTGAGTTTTAATGATTGAGATTATTCATCCCACCCATTAAAAAATATTAACAGAAAAACTAGTTTCCATTGATATTCCATCGGGTCCTTCAAGTTCTAGCTGAAATGAAATATTTTGAGATGGCTCATCAGCAGTCTTTACAAACTCAATATTTTTTCTGTTGGAATGCCAGTTTTTTATCTTATTTTTATCAAAAATTATTGCTATGACAGTAAACAACAAATTAGATAAAACTTTTGGAGCAGTTGGTGCATTTGCAGGAGTGGTAATACTAATATTTGGAGTATATGCATGTTTTTATTCCTGGATTGGTATCACAACAATTATTGTAGGTGCTTTTCTAGCATTTACAAATACCAGTACAAAAATCGATTTCGAAAATAAAAAAGCCAGATTCTCAAATAATCTTTTTGGAATTTTTAGTGTTGGTTTTTGGACAGAAATAAAACCAGACATGAAACTGGCAGTTCAAGACTCCATCAAAGTACAAAATTCCTATAGCCAATCGAACAGAGAACACTCACAAAAGGTTAAAGACTATAGAATAGTTTTAATAAATAATCAGGGGAATACGATTATGGCTCTTAAAAAGTTTGAACAAAAAGAGGATGCAGAAAAAGAACTAATCGAATTCGCAAAAAAACTAGAGCTTGAATAATGAATTCTCTTAAGTCAAAAATTGGAATTAATTTAAAAGATGTACATTGTCCAGATTGTGGGGAATTGCAGCCAAAAATAAGAAAACCAAAAGGTTTGTATGAGATATTGTGGGGAGGAAATACATGTAATAAATGTGGATGCAAAATGGATAAATTTGGGAACAAAAGATAACAAACACTATCAAATGTTTTATAAAGTTAATGCATAAGGTATAGACAATGTTTTAATCTTCAATAAACTTAACAATCTCCTCATAGCATTCATCGCTTTCTTCAATTGGGAAAAGTATCCAATCGTGCATTACACCTCTGTAAATCGAGATATAACATTCACTGCCTTGTGCTGTGTAAATTTCAAAATGGAATTTCAAACAGTCCGAATAAAATAATTCAGAATCACTGACAAATATCTTGATTAAACCCAGATTGTCCAAAGATCCGTATAGTGGAGACACAATTGGGTCTTTTGAATCAAGAGTGTCAGCATAAAGTTTTCCACACTCTATTAAACCATTATAATCTAATATTACTTCTTTTTGTATCTCTTCTTTTATTTCAGGATTTTCCATAGAGATATCCAGCCATGGAGATAATAAAATTGTTTTTTGAGGAATAATTACATTATCACTTGCGACCAGTGATTGTAAAAATGCTAAAGCCAATCCACCACCGGCAGAATCTCCTAGCAAAATAAAATTATTCCTAGGGTTAAGCTCTGTGATAATTTGATAAACCTCTCCTACTATTCTATGAGTCTTAATGGCATTATTTTCTGGAGCTAGTGGATAATCGAAGTATGTAACAATATAGTTATTTTCCAGACAAAGCTTTTCAATTAGCAAACGATGTGCTTTACTACCTTCGGCTACATATGCCCCACCATGAAAAAAGAGAATATGTACGTTTGATGGATTTTTGGTAGAAATTGTTAAGGCTGAAAACCCTTCAATTTTATGCTCAGTTAATAGCAAATCCTTATCAAACTTTTTTACTAAAAACTCTTTTCCTCCGCGTTCTGGATTGCTGAGTAATTTTTTGAATGTCTTTTCAGAGAATTTTAAAATACTTAGGACTTTAGATATAGACTTAGCTTTCTTACTTGGGACTAATACTTCTTTAGATTTGCATTGATTGAATACCATAATACAAATTACTAACATGGCATAAAGTATTATAATGTATCTCGACATATTGTTTTGCAAGGCATTATTGCAAAGTTAACATAAATCTATTAAAATCTGTACTGGAATGCTAACTGTATGTAAAATTGAAATATACCCTTGGTACTATTCAGCTGCATTACCTACATATTATGAAAATCATAACAAGATTGCAAGTGGAAATTCTTAAAACCCTAAGATTTAATAAAAGAAATAAGCAATTAAAAAAGCTTGTCAAGAATTGACAAAAGCGTTCGCTGTTATTCATTGTCAGTTTTTTAACTCGAAACTGATACTTAGACATTTATTCCGGAGACTTCTCAAAAAGATCAAAAATTTCACAATCTCCATGCAAATCATAATACAGCACTTCTTCGAGGTATACATTTTTGATCATCATTTTAGGACATTGTGATTTTGTAAGAATTATTTCATACGAATTACATTTCGATTGAATTTCGATACCATAACCAGCAATAAACGGACAGGGACGATTTGTTTCTTCAAGATATGTATCTTTATCCGACAATATTTTTTTTAGTATTCTTTCTTCCTTTTTATCAAGTTCAATAAAATCCATTATCTGGAAATCATTTATATATAGCCCATTTTCATTTTGCAAATACTCAGCAGTCTGAAAATACTCAACTTTCATAGCTCTTATCTGAGCTCTTCGATAGCTCTTCTTATCCAGTAAAGGGTTCTGAGCATTAGAAAAAATGCACATCGCTATAGCCAAAACTATTAGTATAAGAGTCTTGGACATTATTCGGTAATTATATTAGAATACATTATTCCATTTTGCTCTTCACAGTTTGGACATGCATCAGAAGATGTTTTTTCTCTAGTATAATTTATTGCATTGCTAACCATTGTATTCCAATCTGGCTTTTCGTTATTTAAAGCTGAAATTTCTTGTCGAAAAGCCTGCAAGAAACTCTGAGTAAAAAATCCACCATTCGCAGAATTACACCATGCGTATTCGTCAGGGCTCGCAGCATTTGCCAAAACACTTCCTGATGATTTCATAAACAAAGTATTCAGATTCTCGGTAGAGAAATTATTATTTGGCATAGTTGCCAGAAAAGTGGAAGTAGTCATCTGATTCAAGCCAATACTTGAATTACAGCTATTATTCACGACAATGTTTAATCTTGCTCCTTTGGCAACAATATTTCCATAGATAGCCGAAAGACTCAAAGTTGTAGTTTTATCAATTGGCATATAGGAGTTTGTTGTAAATGCCAAATAAGGATAACTATCATCCTGATCATCCCATCTAAAACCATGTCCGGTATATAAAAATACAACTATATCGTTTGTTTTAGGTTGCAGCTGTTCAAGTTTAGACAAAAAATATGATTGAGTAAAATTATCGCCTTCAACAACATATTTCACCAATTCAATATTTAGAGTTGATGATATTCCCTCAAATTCAGAGATAAAGGTATTTTTATCAATATTGCAACTGGTCCCAATATCACCAATATCTGTATTCGCTGCTATAAACAAATGCATTACCGGCTCCTCCTCATTTTCAGAATAGTTATAGTTACTATAATCGTAACTGGTATTAGTTTCCTGATAATTTAATGCATCTGTAAAGCTAATGTAATCCTGTTCATTTGTGTAATAAAACTGTCTTAGATAATCTACAGAAAGATCATACAGTCCAATTTCTTTCCAGGATTCTACCTCATAAACATTATCAACATTAAAGTCTGGATCAATTGTATAATAAGGTTTTTCTGTTGTAAACTCATCGTTCCAAATCCACATAAAATGTTCGGGGACATACTTCATATTTACACCTTCTGTTACATAATATGGATTCTCGCCATACAGCAGAACATAATTCACTCCATCCTCAACACCCGTTGTAGCAGTATAATCTACATTAGCAACATAATATGTATCGTTATAATTAAATGCTATTCGCATATAAGAATACGATTCAGAGTAATAAACCATAAATCCCAGATAAGAATTTCCAGTATTATCATAAAATTTAGTTTCATAAAAAGTTTGAGAAAACATCCCCATTGATTGCAAAATCAATAAAATAGCAAATACAAAATACTTAATTTTTTTCATGGTCGTTGATTTGAAATAAACATTTTGGTTTCATACAGTTCGCTGTAACACTTATTAATTAACAAAAAATCAAGAAATTTGTTGTACTAAATTTTGAGTAATATCCTGACATAAAACCAAATAACAAAAAATCATTTTAAAATTTAATAATAAACTGCAAAACACTTTAAAATCCTTATAATTATACTTTTAAGAGCCTCACATAGTTTCAATTACATTAAGTCTCTATGATTTTATTTCAATTTTGCTTACTTTTGTGGTCTAATTGATGTAGAAATTATTTTTAATGGTAAGCAAGAACAAAAACAGTTCAAAAGAGCACAATAATGAAAATATGAGTCTGGATTCTCTTCCAAATTATGAAAAAGAATTACACGAAATTGTTTTAAATACACTAAAACAACATTACAAACAGCAAACAGGTGAGAATCTAAATGACGAAACTTTACAAAAGTTAAATCTGACAGTTACTAAAAACGGGAAAACTTATCCAACAAACGCTTTATTACTACTTTCAGATGACGATTTAAGACTTTTACGTTTTCCTCATGGCAAAATTGAATGCGCTTGTTTTAAAGGAACTAAACGATTGGATTTCATTAGTCAAAAATCTGTTTATTGTCCTTTAAGCCAACAATCAAATCAGGCTTATAATTATATCTTAAAACACATCAAGAAAGGGTCAACACATCAAAACATTTTTGATGAAGAAAGATGGGAATACCCAATGATAGCAATACAGGAAATTATTCATAATGGCGTTATTCATCGCGATTACTCACTGGAAAGAGTTGATATCAAAATCGTCATTTTTGCAGACCGAATTGAAATCATAACCCCCGGAAGTTTATCCCCCACTGTCGATTATGACGATCCAAACACCATACAGGCAGCTTACAGAAACACAAGCCTTCTTCCAATTTTCAAGAAACTTGGACTAATCGAACAAGCAGGCAATGGACTTAAAACAATTGACAACGATCTAAAAAACTATCCAGAAATTGATTACCAATGGAAAGAAACCGAATATGGTTTGTGGTTTTGTTTTAAGAAAAAAGAACACAAAAGCTAAAACTTGATTCCATAACTATATAATAGAAGACTAGTCTTTTACAAATCTATTGAATAAACTTTCAGTTCGTTTTCGTATGCTTCTTCTGCAACAAGTTTCCCGTTATAAAAGAAAAAGCGATCAAAGGCTACATCTGTTTCCCAGGTTTTAAGCAATTCACCCTCTAAATTATATTGACGAAGCTTTGGACTAAAAACATCTTCTTCGCTAAGTACAAACAAATTATTTTCGTGTAAAATCATTACATTCGAAATCTCTTTCACCTCCCAATTCTTTAAATATGTTCCTGTACTATCAAATTTTTGAATTCTGTCAGCTTCAGTATCTACAACATAAAGATTATCATCAGAGTCAATAACTATAGCTGATTCGCTCTCAGAGAACTGTCCATCTTCAGTTCCTTCACTTCCAATAGTTGCAATTAATTCACCTTCCGGATTAAACTTCAAAATTGTCATTTCGAAGCAATAAATATAAACATTTCCTTTACTGTCAACAGCAATTGCCCTGCTATCGAAATAATAGCTAAAATCATAAAATTTGACAAGTTCACCGGTTTCAACATCTACTTTCAACAAATCGCTACCTCCCATAAGATACAGAAACCCATCTTTTACAAGAATATTAATAAACGACAACTCATCTTCGCCTTGTTTATCTTCATCGTAGAAACCCCATTTATTATCTGAATAGCCAAACCAGTCTATAGGTTTTAATTTCTTGTTAAATCGCTGAATGCGATTATTGTTTGCATCTTTAACATATAAATATTCACCATCAGCACCAAAAGATTGTGGCCATATATTTCCTGATTGCAATTGAAATTCTCCCATCTTTACACCTTCCTGTCCGATTGTCTTAATTTGCTTGATTTGGTTTTGAGCAAAGACATTAATTCCTACAAAAAGGATTAAAGCAGTTAATAAAAAACTCTTTTTAATTTTCATCGATTGTTAGTTTTAGTTTGGTTTATTAGTGTTAAATAATTGCTACTCTGCGTCTTGTATAACAATAAACAAAGCATATAAAAACAGAGGCTTGTTTAGATATTAGACGAGCGCAAATATATTAGCTATTTTGTAATTTGCAAGTACAAAAAGATATTTGTTTTCTAAATTCATATTTTTGATAAATCTTTAGTCCGATTTTATCATTACCCTCTAAAAATTTAAATCATTTTGTAGTTTTTTTCGTTTTTCGCTTACTAACAAAGTAAAAGAACGAAAATTAATATGAAAAACTTCAATGGGACTAAAATAAGGGAGCTGAAGAATAATCGTCTTAAACATCTTATACCTATTTGCAAATTAAATCTATAAAATATAATGCATCCAGATGCATTAACTCGTCAGCTTTATGTAAATCTTCGCATGCACCTTCTAAATCTTGTAATTCATATTTTGCCAAGCCTCTTATAAAGTATGATTCTGACAAATCAGGGCTAACATCAATTGAGAAATTGATATCTTCAATTATTTGATTATAATCTTTTACAAACATTAAATCAAAACCATCCGAAACAATACTATCTGAGTCAATACTCAAATAAAAGTTTTATACTGCTCTATAATAACAGGCTAAAGTATCCAAATCTTCATCATTCATTTCAATTACCTTATCAAAGTCTTTTGAAGCAAATAAATAATTGGCCTCATCTTCATAAGTGATTACATTGTAGTCTTTGCTCTCCGAAGACTATTTAGAAAATTTAATAAAACGTGGAGCAATAGTTTGTAAGCTACAAATGTTCAAACACAACAAAAACAATCAGACATTTTAAAAACTTAAAAACAAACGTTTCTATTTTATGACTAACAAATGTATAAATAATATGAAGATGATTGTGTAATAAAATAGAAATACTGAAACCTACTGCATTTAACACTCCTGCCACAGAAAAACCAATACTTAGTAGCGTTTTTTCGGTTTTATATTCTCATTAAACCTATAGTGCTTTAACAGGAAAAACTCAAACATTACCTTACACCAAACCCTCCACATACAATAAATCACAAGAACTTTGTAAAGTACTAATCTGATAAGCTTATAAAGCACAAAAAAAGCCCTCAATTTCTTGAAGGCTTCTCGTGGTCCCACATGGGTTTGAACCATGGACCCCCTGATTATGAGTCAGGTGCTCTAACCAACTGAGCTATGGGACCTCTGTTTCTGTAAAACAGGATTGCAAAAATAGATAATTATTTTAATTATTCAAAAAAAAAATCTACTTTAGTTCTAAATTATATTACTATAAAAAAGATTGTAAACAATATTACCAAATTATACGCACTTGCAGATAGAAACCATAAGTTTGTTTTTGGAGCTATAATAGCCTTGATAATACTGAGATTCTTATGGTTAAACTACTCAAATTACCAAACTGGAGACATCAGCAATGGAATTCCTGGCATAAAACATTGGCTTGATACTGACAGATATACCTGGGGAGCCGAAAAATTACTAATCGGGAAACACTTAATTGGAAGGCAAATTCAATTTATTGGATATATACTAGTTATTGCTTTCACCAAACTACTTGGACTGCCAATTGGCTCGGTGGTAATAATTCAAATGGGTTTTGCAATACTGTCTGCTTTTGCTTTGTACGATATTGCAATTAGAATTAGCAAGTCAAAAATTGCAGGAGTTACTGCTATGGCACTATATCTATGCAATCCATTTATTGTTTCATGGCACATGTACATCCTTACAGAATCGCTATATACTTCTTTTGTAATTTTAAGTTTATGGTGTCTGATAAAATCTTTACACACAAAAAAACTTAAAGATTTTGCATATAGCATTCCAGTTTTAATAATGACAATGCTAATACGCCCTAACGGTTGGATTTTACTCCCTGTATGGCTGATACTTTTAATTTCCAGCCTTCCAAAACAGAGTAAATGGAAGTTTATCTTTTCAGGTGCAGTTGTTATAACATTTGTTACAAGTATGGCCACTTTCACCCTGTTTGAGAGATCTATTCAAATAACCACTCCCGTTAACAACCTTCAACAAGGCATAACAGTTTGGGGACACGAGGAATTAAATCTAGATATGCCACAAGACAAATTTGTGGATAATTTTACATGGACAGATGGAATACGATATGTTCTATTTCACCCCGGACCGAGTGTAAAATTAGCATCTTATCGAATGGGATATACGCTTATCCATATCAGACCATACCATTCAACTAAATACAAATTACGAGTTTTATCATGGGTACTGCCTGCTTACATCCTGTCCTTTATTGGGTTGTTTGCATATCGAAAAGACAAAAAGACTCTTATCGCTATCGCTTACATTCTTGCTCATTTGTTTGTTATTGCTGTATCTTATGCAGAGCACGATTCACGTTTTGACATCTACATTTTACCCATTTTTTATTTGTTTGCCGGACTTGGTGCTTATAAAGCTCTAAAATATATCAAAAGCAAATTGTTAACTTCATTATAATATCTCAATATTTTTTTAGTTAAAAATCTTGTATCTTTGTCAATAATAAATGAAATTTAAAAAATATATCGCCTTCAATTTATTGATGATTCTTGCTGCCACAAGTATCACCTTTTCGCTGGGTTCTTGTAGGTCTACAAAGCATGTTGGTGATGATGAATATCTTTTATCAAAAGTTAAAATTGATTGTAATAACTCTTCTATTGATTACGAAGAGCTTGAGACAACGTTTAAGCAAAAACCTAATCGTAAAGTATTAGGCGTAAGATTTTATCTAATGATTTACAATAGTGTTGATCCAATTAAAGAAGCAGCACGAGAAGAAAAAAGAAAAATAAAAGAAGATGCTATCAACAAGCGCAGGGCTGAAAAAGGTAAACGTCCAAAAGAAAAAATATATATTACAAGGTGGCTTACAAGCATTGGTGAAGCACCTGTTATTCATGACGAATTTGCCACTCAAAAAACTCTCGAAAACATTAAGTCATACCTTGCTGCACAATCATATTATGATGCTGAGGTATCAGCAAAAGAAAAAAAATATCTTAAAAGAATAAAGTTGACTTATGAAATTGAAACTGGTGAACCTTACATAATTTCAGAGATTGCATATGACATTACCGACCCTAAAGTAATGGAATTGGTAATACTCGACACTGTAAATGCACTTATGCATACAAATGGTAAGTTTAACACAGATGACCTACAAGACGAACGTGAGAGATTAGTAAGGATGTTGAAATCTAATGGTTATTTTTACTTTTCGATAAACAACGTTCACTTTTATGCAGACACTACCATTAGCAGACACAAAACAAAAGTTACCGTTGGAATTCGCAAATCTTTTGACGAAGAAGACATTATCAACAACACTCCATTTAAGTCTCAGATAATTAGAAACATTTACATCTATGCCGATTATGACCCAAATCTTTCGATGGCAGACATTGAGACATACAATGCAAATCTCGACACAACTTATATTGATGGATATTACATCATTTATTCGAATAAATTAAAAATTAAGCCTTCTGTTTTACTACAATCATGCTTTGTAAAACGAGGAGACAGATATAATATCCAAAATGTTGAAAAAACACATTCACATTTATCCAATCTTAAGCAATTCAAACTGATAAATATGAAACTAAGTCCTTCAGAAGATGTGTTTCTTGATACTCAAAAAGAACGTTTTCTGGATATGCATATTTACCTAACTCCACTTATCAAGCAGTCTTACACCCTTGAATTAGAGGGCAGTAACACATCGGGAAACATTGGTATGGCTGGAGTTGTTTCATATAATAATAAAAACCTTTTAAAAGGAGCTCAAATATTTTCGATCAAGGGTTCGCTTGCTTTTCAGACCTTAACTTTAGAAGAAGAAGAAAGGCGGCAAACATTCTTTAACACACTAGAATATGGTGGAGAAATGAAGTTAGATATCCCAAAATTGATGATTCCATTTTATGAAAATTACGAGTTTGTAAAAAATCATAATCCTAAAACACAAATTAGTACTTCATTCTCATATCAACAGCGTCCGGATTATACTAGGACAATTGGTAATGCAAGCTTTGGATATTATTGGAAAGGTGGCAACAACAAACACTTTACATATTTTATCAATCCTATAGAACTTTATCTCGTCAAGATTTTTGATTTTAATCCTGAATTCCAAGAACAGATACAAAATTTATATATTAGATATTCGTATCAAGATCAATTAATGACAGTATTAAGTGCTGACTTAATGTTCAATAATCAGAATATTAATAAGATCAAAAGTTTCTCATATTTTTGGTTAAATCTTGAAACAAGTGGTAACTTACCAACGCTGGTCTCTGAATGGACAGGACAGGAATTAATTAATGATTCGTACAGATTTATTGGTGTTGAATTTGCTCAATTTGTAAAAGCAGATTTAGATTACAGACATTATCAGGTCTTTAACGAAAACCACAGTCTGGTTTACAGAGGTTTTTTTGGTTTAGGACTACCATATGGGAACTCAACTCAAGGACTTCCTTTCATTAAAAAATATTTTATCGGAGGAGCAAACGACCTAAGAGCCTGGCGGGTCAGAACAGTAGGTCCCGGGTCGTATTCAAATCCAGGAACAAATTATGATCAGATTGCTGATATGAAACTTTTGTTTAACCTTGAGTATAGATTTAAATTAGTTTCGTTCATCGAAGGAGCTCTTTTTGTTGATGCAGGAAACATCTGGGCAATAGATAAGAATGACAATCGTGCCGGAGCGTTATTCTATTGGAATCAATTTTACAAAGAAATTGCTATAGGAACCGGATTTGGAGCAAGATTCGACTTCTCATTCTTTATTATCAGATTCGATTTTGGGGTTCCAATTTACGATCCAAAATTTGATGAAGATAAAAGATGGCTGGGAGCATTTGACACTTTTGAATTACGTGATTTTACGTTTAATTTTGGTATTGGGTATCCTTTCTAGAGTGGGGAGTTAGAAATACTTAGAGTACTTAAAGTTCATAAAGTACTTAAAATTAAAAAACAAAAAGATACTGAATTATGAAAAGACTTATTTTAATAGCAATATTCGTTTCAATATTTTTTGGAGTAAATGCGCAGAAAATTCGTCCTATTATGTTAGGATTTAGTCCTGCAATTACTGTTGAGCCACCTTATCCAAAGGGAGCATTTGATTTAAATGTGTTACCTATAGCTATTCAATATCCTGGAATTATCGACAATTTGGATGTTAGATTTCTTAGTTTGGTAAATTATGGTTTTAGAAATTATGGGTCAGCACTAATAAACATTGGTGGAGAAATCTGTCTACCTTATCATTTTGATTTTTCACGTAACGATGATTTTATTTCTAAAGGGTTTTTTATTGGTCCCGGAGCTGCATTTACACGAAATATACACTATAATCACAGAAGTTTATCAGTCTTTTTTGAACCGGGATATCACTTCCTATTCAATGATAACTTTTCACTGATAATAGACATGCAATTTGGCAGAACTTATCTTAAACCTGACAATGGTGTAAGTGTAACCCAAAACCACTGGGGAGTTAAAGTCGTATTGGGATGGTGGATTGGAGGGTAATCAGTTTAGTCTGTTAATCGATTGATCTGTTCTCTGTTCAAAAGTATTGACTGCCGATTACCAAATTACCAATGCACACTACTCCACAACAATCTCTACCTCATCAATTACAGTAGGATTTGTCTGTTTGTAAAAACAAGAAAGAATAATATTATATGTCCCTGCCTCTTTCGCAATTAGCAATGATTTATATTCTGTTGAATCTCCATCTTCAAATATTGGACTTATTAAAACAACCCCTTCATTGGGATCAACATCCCACATAATTTCCTTTAGTTCTTTGTCCTTATCGTGAATTAGTGCTTCCAAAATAATTGTATCTCCAACTGATACTTCTTCCTGTTCAATTTTTATTTCGCCATTTACAGTTTCGTGATTGCAGGTTCCGCAATAAAATAATGGAATTAAAAATACTATAAGATATAGATGCTTTTTCATATTTTCCTGATTTTGAGTTATCTTTAACAAAAATAAAAACAAAAACGCAATAAATGCAATCTTGATAAGTTTAATTAAGTAAATAAGCATTGATTATCGTTGATTTAAACATAAAACATGAAAGTCGCCAATTTAATAATTACACTACTAACAGTAGGGGTTATTTCCATTTCTGCAAATGCCCAGAATTATCATTTAATTTATGAGACAGATATTCCAAATTATATTTTTCAAAAAGACTCTATTCACAGAAATAACACAAAACTTGAATGGGTTAAAGGAAAGCATCATATTTTAACATATAAAGACAAAAAAGCTATTACATTTGATAAAGATACTGTTATTACAAGCATTGGTTACAAAATGTACCAAAACAACTCCTATAAAAGCTATTTGGTTTTTAACAGAAAAAAGACAAGGCACATCTCTGTAATGGCTATTTTTAATGAAAAGGTCAACAAGGTTTTTATTAATAATTTAGAAAATATCGACTGGCAAAAGACAGATCCATTATCCCCCCCTGTAATTAGTGAATTATTACAATCAACTATAAAAAAGATTGAAATAGAGAAAGACACAATTATTGAATGGAAAGCACCAGAAATAGATTTTTATGATGAAATAAAAGAGATAAACGGATATACATGTAAACGTGCATATTTAAACTCTGTAAAGAGGCCTCTTACAATATGGTACACAGAAGAGATTAATTTTAATTGGTGTTTTAGTGATTACAGATATTTAATTCCTGGGACAGTAATACTAATTGAGCATGAAGGTAAAACGACATTTGAATTAAAGGAGCTTAAACCTTTAGATTATGACAATTTACCGATCAGAAAAAAAGTATTTGATAAATTAAGGAAACTTAAATAATACCAATTCACTTATCTAAATCTCAATTTTATTCCTAAGCTAAACATATGTGCTGTTCCATCGATTTTTGCAGTTGCAGTTTTTGTACCGTCAAAATAGCTAGATTCATAAACAATATCGCTTTCAAACACAGGATTGAATCCATGAAGATATCGATAATTTATACTTAAATAAAAGAAATCTGTTAAGCGAAAATCTTTAGACGCACCCAAATATGCACCTAAAATAAGTTTAGATATAGTTTCCCCAGTAGATGAGACCTGAATAAAACATTCTGAACATCCACCCATTTGTGAAACAGATATCCCACCTGAACTCCCAGAACCTATTGGAGATGAGATAAACCCTGCAGCAAAACCTCCATACACATTTAATAATTTGAAATTTTCGGGAGTAATAATTCTAAAACCTCCTCCAATAGTAAAATTATGTGCATAAAATGCAGAAGACCCACTCGACATTCCCAAGGATATTAAACCAACAGAATGATAATGTTGTAGAAAGTGATATCCTCCACTAATAAAGAAATTATTATTAATTCCATGCTCATACTCAATTCCAGCAAATAAGTCTGGAACCCCAGAATTCATTAAATAAGCTCCAGGATCATTAACTTTGGTAATTCCACTTCCAATTCCACCATAAATATTTACAAATGTCGCTTTTGGATCAAGATATCTTTGTTCTTTTCGCACTTCCTTTCTTGCCGCTTTTTCATCAGAAAGATTTTTATTTCTTGCTTTAATTTTCTGCTGTGTTAAATTTCCGGTAAATATGTATGAAACATTTAATCCGACTGTTGTTCCACTGCTGAATAATTCACCATTAGATGTATTATCATATAATTGATATTTCCCTTCATAAGTTTTTGTAAAGCTATGATTATATTGTAATCCTACACTCAATTCATTTTTGTTTTTTAGAGGAAAAATATAATCTAAGCCAATTACAGCAAAAGGGGTAGTTTGATTTGGGTAAGTAATGTGCAAATCATATTCTGTTATTTCTTCTGCATTGGACGAGCATATTCCAGAACCTGATGGTAAGAACTGTAATATTCCTCCACCCAGACTAAATCTTAATCTATTATCTTTATTTACTTGTAGGTTATATATCCCTTTGAGAAAAAGCTTATGATAGATATTATACACTGCATTTTGCCAATACGGGAAATTTACGGTTCCATAAAAACCAGATTTTTCGGCAAGTTTAAAAGTAAATGCCTGAAAACCAAAACCCCAACCAAGAGTCAAGGACAAATCATTAGTTAAAAGTCTATTATAGTTTACATTTAAACTATGATCTAATCCAATAGAGTTTTGGGGCTTATCGACACCAACTAAAGGTTTTACTTGATTTATCGCTCCTCCATTATATAAACTTACTTCAACCTGATTGAGACTATAACTTCTAGAATTTTTCTGTCCCATCAATGAGAATTGTATCAAAAACAGAAGGCTGAATAAGAGAAATATTACAATAAACTTTTTCATAAAAAATAACATGCTATTATCTAAACAACATAAATTTAGAAATATTATTATTAAATTAACGCTAATTTAGACATTTTTACAATCTTTGAAGTTATTATTGGACATTAACCACAAAATATTAATAGAAGAAACACCAACCATTTTATTATGAAAAACTTCCTATACATAACTACAATAACAATAATGGTTCTATGCATATCATGCAATAACTCAAAGAAGAATCAAAAAGAAAAATCAATTATTAAAACATATCTTTATGGGTCTGGATTTAGCATCTCGTTACCTTCAGATTACAAAATAGAAAAAGTTGAATATTCGGATTTGAAAAAGTACTTTTTCTATTCTACTGACAAAACAAAAAAAAAATACTTTGATGGAGGTTTTTCAATAAGTGCTAACCCACACATGATTGTATTTGACAGCATAACGAAATCAAAGCTTGAGGCAAAAAGTGTTTTTTTAGGCAAACAAGTCAGATGGGATGTCCGCTTAACAAACGAAGGGTATTATATTCAAACAATTACTGACTTTACAAATAAGGATAATTCAGAATTTAAAATTCATGCATATGGTCATGCAAAAACAGATAAAGGCGTAGAGATGCTTTTCAGGTCATTTGAAACTTTAGTTTATGAATAATATGATTCTATAGAAACATTTCTAAATCTGAAAAATTATTAAATTAAAGAAATGCTTATTCTAAGTTTTTCATGAATTTGGGTTATATCGTTGATACAGAACATTAAACAGCCAGAATTATAAATGGAAGTTTGTAAAGAATTATTTTTGTCTGATATAAAATAATATCAAAAAAAATTTATCCCATTAACAATATTGTATAAAAAAATATGTATCTTAGATTTTTCAATAAACAATATAATTATTTATTTTCTTTAACTATAAGATGGCTATAGACCTAACCTCAAAATATTATTTATCTGCCTTCCAGAGAGTTATGTGTCGCTCATACAATGCTCAAATAAAATTATTAAACTCAGATGGATTTGATAAAATCAGAAGTATAATCCCACAATTAGATGGTTTTACAAAAGAAGATGTACTTGAACTTGAAAATATCATATCTTTGTTTCTTTATAAAAAAGATACAATTGTTAAACCTATAGATTTTGTAACCTTTCATAATAATTACATAAACAATAACAATCATTATAAAATTCTTAAAAATTTCCTTTCCCCAAGATTAGACAAAAACACTTATTCTGAAAGTTTAAATAAATTTTATCGAGATATTATCACAACTTCAATTTATGTTGTACCACCTGACGGACAAGACCCAATTTATTGTGAGTTAAAACAGTATTGTCGATGTTTTCAATTGTACTATCGTTTATATTACTTATCTATTTCGTATTATGTAAATAATAAGGTAGATAAACATGATACTCCAATTGTCTTTGAAAACCCAGTAGGTTACTATGATGTATCTTTTAAAGATGAACTAACCCCATTTATTACTCTAGTCAGCAATGTTTGGCTAAAAGAGTATAAAGAAACTGATATTGATATTGAAAAAAGCATTAAGGAACTTCTATCTAAAATAGAAACAATAAATAATAAAAAACTTCCTTTTGATTTAAGTCATTATTTACTAAGTCAATTATTTGCATATCAAAAAATAAGTATTAATACCATCTCTAATCATATAATTAAAGGTTTTACAGAATCATATGTCCTTATTGGAGGTATAAACTATAATATAGATATTAAAAAGATTCCTTCTGAAAAAATATATAGATTATTTGAATCAATTGCATTTATTAGAAGTGAAAAAGTTAAAACTTTTTTTCAGCAATCTTTTGCTAATTATTTTTTACTTCAAAGAGAGTCAGAGATTCAAGAACTTAAATCTGAAATAGAAAAACCTTTTTTTCAAAAAACATTAGCTCTTTTTAATAGGAAAAAAACTAAAAATCTCAATAAGGAAATTTCAAAATCAATTAATTTGAAAATAGAAATGCTTCTTTCTGAGTATAACAATAATCAAAAAACTGTTCTGACCCTTACAAGTAATCAAAACTATTATTCTTTCAAGAACGAACTAGAAATAAATCCTAATCTTTGTAAAATCACACAGTTTACAATAAATAATAAACAATTTAATTTCAATTTAAGTCATACACTAAATACAAACATTCAACTAAATTCAAAAAACAGAATTAGGGTATCAATAATTGACAAAAATGGGAATAACTTAAAAAACATTGAACAAGACTTAAATAAAGTAATTTCGTCATATCTAAGCAAAACAAAGCGTGGTAATAAAGCAAAGATGCATTCCAGATATCACAACTTTATTCAAACAATGAGGCATCAACTAGAAAAAGTTGAGGTTAATGAAATAACAAAACGATATGAGGAAATCACAACACATGCTTTACAATTATCTTTAGCAAAACATGCAATATTCTTTGAATACGATGCAATAGAAAACAATTTAAAGCCTGTAGTTGTTAGAAGCAATATTATGTTTGCTGATAATGTTAGAAAAAACATCGAATCAGAAAAAATAATTTTAGCCAAGATAGAAGAGCGATTTAATAATTTAACAGATGAAGAAAAAACGAGTTCTTTTTCCTATAAATGTATCAAACAAAATCAGTTTATTTCAAAATATAGTACTATTTGTGAGAAAGAAGATGAAGATTTAGTTGAGAATAGCATCTTTGCTTGTAAATTATTATGTGATTATGAGTTTAACAGTACAGTAAATATTGAAGAATTAAATGAAAAAGATAGGATTATTTTCCCTGTAGTAAGTCATAATAGAAAAGTAGGTGTATTGTACCTCATTTCAGACAAATACAGGCATTTTCAATATAACGACAGAATTAGGTTAGCAAACTTTGTTTACAATGTTGGTATTGAATTATTTGAGGCAAAATTATTTAACACTTTAACTATCTTGAACAAAGCAACTGCAGATTTAGGATTAGGAGGAAGTGTCGAAAAGGAAAGAAAATTTAAGAATGAGATAGTAAAAACAGTTGCAAACCTATTTAACTCTAATGCTATTGTTATTTTATGGCAGGAGTATATAACTGGAAGTTTTTCTACATTTGGACTACTTGGAGATAACATAAACTACTACTTTGGCGAAAATACAGCATTCGCAAATACTGATGAAATTTTTAAAGACCATGAAAAGGCTGTATCTATTATTAACATAGAAGAAAGTCAGGCTCCTTTATTCAAAAATTTACATAAAACATCATATAAAAGTTGCATAAGAATTCCAATTTATAATCATGAACAAATCACAATTGGTTGGATATTATTATTTGACAATCACAAAAGTTCTATTTCTGACTCATTAAACTCAGAGGCTAAACTTTTAAGCCAAGAATTGTTCAAGGCAATTGAAACTTATTATAAAAATAAAAACCACATGTCATTTATACAAGGATTATTAACTCATGACATGAATTCTAAACTAAGATCTATCTATGGAGCAAATAGTAATTTAAAAAAATATGCGAAATACATCTATGATTTTAGTGAATATAATGCTTTTATTAAAAACTGTCAAGACATCGAGACTTATACTGAATTAGGAAGGCAATTATTAGATTTTTTTGCAACAGAAACAAGTGAAGCTCAAATTAGAAAAGGAGCTGCTAAAAACGTTGGAGTAAAAGCATATTGCACATACGTCAAAAGAGACTTCATCAAATTCGGAAAGAAAAGTAAAGCTAATATCTATGAAGCCATAAACTCTGTATTACAAAGCAACAAACAATTCTTAAACGCAAACAATATAACATTTTTAATAGATGCTCAACCTTTCAAAACCATTCCTAAACTTTGGATAAATCATGACATTTTTGTTGAAATAGTTGAGAACCTAGTAGATAATGTTCGTAAATATGCAATTCCAAATACAAAATTTATTATAAGTTTAGAAAAACAAATGTTAGGCTGGGACATCATATTCGAAAATAAAGGAAAAAGACTTCCTGAAAATATTGAAAAGCATACAGAAGATGTTTTTACACACGGATTAAAATTTAATAAACTTGAAGGTTCTGGAGCAGGGTTATATTATTGCAGAGAAATACTACAAGAATATGGATGCAACTTATATTTGGACTATACAATAGAAGATGATAATATTAATGCAAATTATTCATTTAGAATCCATATATATCAAGCTCTGAATATGGATTTCAACATATGGATTTAAATAAAACATTATGAATAAAAGAAATAGAAAAATAACCTGGTTATGGTTAGAGGATGAACCAAATTCCGTTAATGATATTGAAATGAAATTTAGACAACAAAATATATCATATATAAAACTTCAAAATTATAATGATTTATTTAATAAACTTGTTTCAATAAAAAACGAAAGCAAATTAAAAAATTACGGTCTAATAATTGATATTATGATTTGGGGCACACCTATTATTGTCACTCCTCACGAATGGCATGACAATCCAGACAAAAAACACATTTATCATCATGCAACACCAAAATATAGTGGGGTTGTATTTTATGAAAAAGTAATACTAGAAGATGGTAAAGCATTCTGGTTTCCTCCACCTCCTGTATTGTTTTTATCTTCGATGTATCCAGATGATGAATTAGAGCATAGAATTAAAAATATCAAGATTAAATATGCTGCAAATTTAAATGATGGTTCTTCTCCAGAAGATGCAAAAATAAAATTTGTGCGAAAATGGGAGTTTGACTGTGAAGTGTTTAATGATATTACAATAGAATAATTATGAAAACAGTTTTATTATTTCTTATAGGGATAACTATATCGATTTCCATCTTCTCACAGGAAGAAGACAATGAAAACAACACAGCACAACAACCTGTAGGAACCCCTACACAACCTACTAATACATTTACAAACGACACTATTATATATAACGAGATTTCTAGTCTTGCAGAACAAATAAATGAAGTTAAATCAAATTTACTAGATAATTCATTGAAATTTTATTCAATATTAATAAGTGTTATTGTTGGGATTGTTTCTATCTTAATTCCAATCATGATGTACTTACAAAATAAAAGAGGAAATGAAATATTAAAAGAAACTTCAAACGAGTTAAAACTTCAAAATAATAACAGTTTAGTATCTGTAGAGAAAGAATATAAACTTAAACATGAGCAATTAGAAAAAAAAATAAACATCAAAGATGAATTAGAAGCAATAAAAACAAAGTTAGAAAGAACCGTGAATGAAAAAGTCGCTGAAAGAGTCAAAGATTTGATGGATAATCAATATGAAGCATTTATATTTGACACTACGATTTCGTATACCCAAGAAGTTTTAGCACAAAGCAATATATACAAACAAGTTTTATTAGCAAGAAACAGGTCACTCATTCAGTCAATATCTAAGAATTTGAAAAATGGAAATTTCGTAAAAACCGAGCAAGAATTACAAAATTATAATGAAGACTGGTATGTATTAAGCAGAGTATTTAGTGGAGATGAAAAACAACTTATAAATGCATTAAATGACTACATAAATAAAAGAGCTTTTAATGAACTTGTACCCGCATTGGAAAATTTACAAAAAAGAAAAGCAAATAATCCTACTGTCTACAACCTGATTAGCAAAGCTTTAAATGCAGGATATGAATTATTATAGATTACTAAGCCTCCAAACATATAATATCAAAAACTATGATGTTTTATAGAAATTTTACAAAACATTTTTGCCTTAGTTATTTTCACTCCTATCCTCTCCCAATCCGTCAACATTGTTAATATCATAAATAAAAATGGCAGAGCAGGAATTCGATATCTTACAATTGAGCCAGTATTTGGTGTATAAACACCAACAACAACGTAAAGAAACAGTATAAACATTGCGAAAAACAGAATGAACCTCAGATTTTCAGCAGATGGCTTTTTATAGAAAAATATTGGGATAATCATCAAAACAGCAAAACCTAAAACTTCAATAAATGAAAACAGCATAAAAGCAGAATTTATCTCTGATGGTAAAGGCCTAAAAAACACATTGAGTAATCCTTCAGGAATTATTTTGACAAAGCTCCACAAATCAGGACTTAAACGAGTCAAGTCATAAGTACTTCCCGGATCATCCTGAAGTGAAATATAATTTATAAAATCGTTTTGTTTCCCAGATAAAGTAGACAATATATCATATCCAAAAATTGGCCCACTAAACATTACCAATACAGCAGAAACAATCATAATTGATCCAAATGTAATTAACTGAAACTTTGGTTTCATTTTTCTTATGATAAACAAATAAGCTACTGCAGGTAAAAAAGCTGGTAAGACATAAATTTTGGAAGCAAAAAGCAATGCACACGAAATGCCAAATCCAATCAAATGCCAAATGCAGTAATTCTTGTACAATTTTGAAAGAAAATAAAAAGCAAATCCAATAGCAAGCATCATCAAACCCTCTTTAAGTAATCCTGATGCCCAAAAAAGACAGGATGGAATTAAAAATGAGGCAATTAAAAAATAAATGGTTTTGATTTTCAGAAATTCTCTAAATCCCCGAAATAGGTAAAAACTTCCAAGGAATGCAAGAAAAGCCATTAATACGATGTGAATATAAATATTGCTAAATGAAAACAAACAAACAATTGCATTAAAGCGCATAATTGTTCGGTTGTCATTAAACAGACCATAATCAAATTGTCTTGTCCAATGATTAGCATTATCATAATATTTTTGTAGCTGTGGCTGATCCCCTTGAATCCCTGTTACTAGACGAAGATAATCTACAAAATTATCGTCGGCAGCAGCGTAAAGAGCCTGCCCCCCACTATAAAACTTATGTATATCAGACATTTCGGGATCGTAGTAATAAGTGTAAACACCATGAACACTAATAGCCGCAATAAGTTTTAATGCAAAAAGTGCTATAAAAACAGTTTTTTTTACTCCCTGATTACTAAAAATCTTAAGAAACCATATTAAAGCTCCTAGTCCTATTGCCAGTAATATTGCTGTAAGATATTGCATTATTCAAAGATAAAATTTGTATTGTTCTTATGCTCAGAATATTTAGGTTTTTCTCGATTCAGCTTCTCTCCCGAAATTACTTTTTCGTATTTCTTAAGATAGTTAAGAGCCATAACTTTTGAATTAAAATTTTCAATTGCGTACTCTGATATCATTTTTCTGTTGAACGAGTCTGCACTTTTAACTGCATCAACAAGATTTTTCGAATTCTCTGACAACACACCTGTTCCTTCTTTTACAAGCTCAGGTAATGATCCATAAGGTGTACCAAAAACAGGACAGCCAAAATACATACTTTCAGTAATTGCTAATCCAAATGGTTCATGCCATAAAACTGGAAAAATCAGTCCTTTAGATCGTGCAAGAGTCTCATTTTTAACGTCTCCACCAACCATACCAAGAAACTTTACTTTTGTACTGGTAGTAAATCTGAATCCCATTTTAAAATTCAGTCTTTTACCACCCATAACAAAAAGCTCTTCACCAGCAATTTTCGCTGTATTAATTGCAGCCTTCAAATTTTTCACTTTCCAGGCAGCATTACCAAGAAAATGGAAATATTTACGTTCAGAATTAAAATCAGGTTTACCATAATCATCCCAATCTAATCCGTTATAAACAAATGAATCTGAATTGTGCCTTTCTGCATGATTTGATGAAACAAAGATTGTATTTTCGTGAAATTCCTGACCTTTTGAGCTATTTCCATGAATTGTAGTTACAAAAGGCTTATCAATTTGCTCATTTACAGGGAAATTAAAATGGGCGATATCTGTATCTTTAGGAATTTGTGAATTTAGATTCCTATTTTGATCCAAGATTAAAACTTTAGCAAAATCACAATAAGAACCTTCAGCTACAAGATAAGTAATATCATGTCCAAGTTTTGCAAGCTCTTTCCCAAGATACCATATAACTCTTTCGGTACCGCCATAAAGCAGAGCCGGAATTTTTGAAGGGTTTACAATTGTGATATTCATACTGCGAAGTTAATAAAAATCATTCGGTTAGTCAGAAATTTTATTGTAGTGAAAGTTTTGATTTAAATTAACAAAACATAATGAGAATTAACCGTTATTAACGGTTAATAACGGTTAATAACGACTAATTATTTACATGCATCACTTTACCAACCAACAGTCTGACATTAAAAAAGCCACCCGAAAAATCGGGTAGCTTAATGGTAACATTAAAACATCAATGGGGATTATTGTTTAATAATCCTTTTCGTTACAACTTCGTTTGATTCCTCTGACATTAATCTGATTACGTAAAGACCGGCACGATAATCAGTCATATCAATTGTGAAGTTTGCATTCTCTTTATATAAGCCTACTTGCTTTCCTGTTTCATCAAAAACTTCTACTGTTACAACACTGTCAATTCCATCAAAATTCAAGTACCCTACAGTTGGATTAGGGTATACAGAAATACTTTGTAGACTTATTTGATCTACTCCAACAGATGCCATAGTTACAGTTTCGGTCAAATCACCATCAACAGTAATCATTCCTGAAGTTGTTTGAAAACCTGTTGATGAAATTATATAAGTATGAATTCCGGCAGGGACATTATTATAAGTAACAAAACCTGCTACATTTGTTATTAGAACTTCTCCATTAAAATCGATTGAAGCGTTCTCGATTGGAAGTGTTCCATCAGAAACAAAAAACTCAATATCATAAACAAATTCAAGAGCAATATTAACTGTTTCATCAGAATCAAGAGTTACTGAACCGTTTATTGTAGAATAATCTTCTGCTGAAACAGTATAATCATAAGTTCCACCCAAAATATCTTCTAAAACAAGTTGACCAGCAGCATCACAAACATAATCAGTGCCATTAAATATAACATTTGCATTTGCAAGAGGATTCATACCATCAGATACATTGAATGAAAGGATATATACAGCATCCAGTACAACATCAATATTTAAATCATTGTCCAAAACTGTTACTGTACTTGAATATGTACTATATCCGTCTGCTGAAACATTATATTCAAATAATCCTTCTGTTAAATCCAATACTGAAACTAAACCAGAAGCATTTGTAATATAATCAACTCCATCAAAGTTAACATTTGCATTTTCTATTGGATCTGTACCATCTGTTACAGCAAAGTTTACTGTATAAACTCTTTCCATATAGATATCCAGATTAACGTCAACAGCTACAACATCAACTGTAGATGACACTTCTGAGTAAAAATCACTTGTGATCGTGTACGCATAAGTTCCCGGAGACACACCCTCTATTTGAAGGTGTCCACTTCCAACAGTATAATCAACTCCGTCAAAGTTAATAATAGAAGTTCCTGCTGGACTTAATCCGTCATAAAGACCAAACACTACATCATACACAGATGGTGTTAACACTACATCTTCCGTTATATCGATACCAACCATTGTAATCATCGCTGCAGCAGTTCCGTACACATCAAAACCTAATGCGTTAACTTCGAAATAATGATCGCCATCTATAACACTCTCAAAAAATGCAATTCCTGAAGAATTTGTTGTTCTGATACCATATTCACCCATGCTAACAATAGCTCCTTCTACAGGATTAGTTCCGTCAGTTATATTAAACATAACTGAGTGACCGACAGTAGTCAGGTTTGCATTATATCCAATATTCAAATTACTTGCTGTTGCTCCTCCTGCATAGGTAGATGAGTTTGTTCCCATCCAATGGTTAAAATTATACCCCGCAATATCTGGTGTTGGTAATGTAAAAGCAACTAGTGTGTTTATCGCAAATGCATATTCTCCAATATACTGTAAATGGTTTGCACTGTTCATTGTTAATGTATGAATTTGATTTGACACAAATGCATAATCACCAATTACTCTTAATGCTGTAGCTCCATTAAGGTTTACTTCTGTTAATTGATTACCTGTAAATGCGTACTCGTCGATAACAGTTAAAGAATATCCGTTCACATCTAATGTTGTTAATTGATTATCGGCAAATGCTTCTACTCCAATTTGCAATAAGTATGTATATCCACCCATTGGAAAGTTTGTGATAACATTTCCTTTAAAGGCATAGTCTCCAACTTTTTTTATTGTATTTGAGAGTTTAACAAGGACTATATCTTTATCTTCAAAGACTCCTGTTCCTGCACCATCAGCAATTCCATAAATTGGCTGATTATCGAGCACATCTGGAATAATCAAATGGGTTTCTGCAACTGGAAAATCAACTAAACACTCGGTAATATAGGCTTCAACAACAGTAACATCTTCATCTTTAAGAGTATAAACTGGCATTACATATGCTAGGTCAAAATCACTAACGATATCTCCTCCAGATTCTGTATTTCCATCGGAACTTCTCCAATAATAATAACTTGCATCTGGATTATCTGGTAATTGGAAGCTATTAAGATCTGCATTTTCGCTAAATACCCAATATCCTATTTGATAAAGATTTGTGCAGTTTTCGAAACTAACCGATGTTAAAGTATTGTATGCAAATGCACTTGGTTCAATTATCTCTAGGGAAGTTAAAGGAGAGAAATCAAGCTCCACAATTGAGTTTTGATAAAATGCTCCATTTCTAATAATTGTTAAAGATGTACATCCATTAAATATTATCTGATTTACCTGAGAAGAGCAGAAAGCTCCATATCCAATTGTAAGAAGAGAAGAGCAATTTGTTAAATCAATAGTAGAATAGTATCCATTACTATTGAGACAAAAAGCATCATTGCCAATCTCTGTTAGTCCAATATTATTCGAAAAGTCGATATCTCCTAGATTGTTACTTTTAAATGCGTAATTATCTATAACACTAATAGCCTCTAAATTATTTATTACAAGCTGCTCCATATTATTAGATTCAAATGCACTAATACCAATTCTTACCAAACTTGGGCATTGGCTTAAATCTAAACTAGCAATTTCATTTCCTTTAAAAGCTCTGTCTCCAATAAATTGCATTGTTGAAGGGAAAATAATTTCAGTTATTCCATTTTCTTCAAAAACTCCAACACCAGCATTATCTTCTATTCCAATAACAGTTTGCCCTTGTAAAACTTGTGGTATTGTAATGCTAGTTTCGGTATAATCATAGTTAAACTCAGTTATAACCCCATCAACAATTATAACATCTGCATCCTGAATTGTATAAATAACAGGAATCCAATACTCAGCTGCTAGATCTGTTACATAAGCTCCTCCATCATAATAGTTATCGTTGTTATCAATCCAACCAAACTGTGTATATTGAGTATTTACTGGAAGGCTGAATCCTGCTATATTATTTTGGGAGAAAGCTCCAGTACCGATTGTAATCAGAGATGTGCATGAACTAAGATTCACTAGATTTAATTCATTACTTGAGAAAGCTGAATTTCCAATTTCTTCAAGCGCAGTACATGAATTTAAAGACAGTGTTGAAATTTCGTTAAACGAAAATGCACTTCCCTCAATTCTGATAAGAGACGTACAACCTGACAAGTCAACACTTGTTAGAGAGGTTCCCAAATCTTGATTAAAGAATGCTCCAGATTCAATAAGAACTAAGTTTTGGTTATCACTTAAATCTACTTCTGTAATCAAATTATCGTTGAAAGCTCCAATGCCAATTCTTTCTAAATTTGGGCAATTGCTAAAATTAACATTTACTATTTCGTTTTGATAAAATGCATAGGCTCCCACAAATTCCATAGTTGTTGGTAATTGTATGCTTGTTAAGCCCATTTCTGAAAAAATCCCATTATAAAAATCGGCAATACCAACAACGATTTGGTCATCTAGATTTTGAGGAATAATTATCGATGTTTCTCCTCCAGCATACGAGCAAGATTCTATTACTCCGTCTATTACCTCAACATCTGCATCTTGCAATGTGTATTGAGCAAAAGTGCTCAAACTAAATATGACCCCAAGAATAGTCAAGATCATTGATTTAAAATTTACTACGTTTTTCATGTCTTTTGTTTTAATGTTACTAAGCAAATGTAAGTCACAAACAGACTATATAAAACGTATTTTTAGATAACGGCAGGGATGGATTAGTTAACGGTGAGTAGATTTCATTATTTGTCACGATATTTGTAAAACCATATACTAAAAAAATATACAAATAATAGAATTAGCAAAATGAAAAACATAACTACAATACTTGCAGCTTTGCTTATATTGATTGAAATATCAGCTCAAAATCCAAAAGTCGCAGTTTTCGATGTGAATAATTCTGATATCAAATATCTAAAAAATGATGTTCGTTACACTTATTATGAAGAAGTTAAGTGTTTTGGAAAATTAGATGCTATAGATGTCGAAGAAATATATCCGGTTTTGGAGGCAAAAAATTATAATTCTGATAATGATCCAGATTATTCAGAAGCAACAAGGATTGCTCAACAGTTTGATGCCGATTATGTACTTATTCCAAAAGTAGAGATTTACAAAAAAACAACCTATATTTTCAGAAATGAACTTGTTGATGTTAAAACAAGAGTTGTAGTAGCCAAAGGAGAAAAAACACATCATTATGACTTTATTGCTTATGAAGGGGCACTTGATAATTTATTAGCTGATTTTAGTTCAATAGTTACGACGCCATCTTATAATGAAAATGATTCTAATCAGAACTTTTCAGAAACTATTGCAGACGTTCAATTCGAAATGGTCTTTGTTGAAGGTGGAGATTTTAAAATGGGGAGTGATAGTTACGCTAGTGGTAAAAACGAAATGCCTATCCATGACGTTACACTAGACTCATATTACATTGGTAAGACTGAAGTAACTTTTGAGCTATTTGATATTTTCTGCGAAGAAACTGGAGTATCAAAACCTCAAGCTGAAGATTTTAATAGAGGTAAACATCCTGTTATTGGTATTGGAAAAGATGATGCTGTACTTTTCTGTAAATGGCTAAGTAAGAAGACAGGAATGAATTATAGACTTCCGACCGAAGCGGAATGGGAATATGCTGCAAAAGGAGGTGCTTCGAGAGCCTCAGCCACCACCATTTATGCAGGAAGTAATAATCTTTACAATTATGGTTGGTACGATGTAAATAGTAATGGAAAAACCCATCCTGTAGGAATGAAGTTACCAAATGAATTAGGCATATATGATATGTGTGGTAATGTCACTGAGATTTGTAGCGACTGGTATGATCCAAATTACTATAAAAATAGTCAAAAAAACAATCCTCAAGGCTCCCAAAAAGGTCGTAAGTATTCAGTTCGAGGAGGTTCTTTTTATGATTGCACAAACACAACCCGAATAACTTATCGTAGATTCGGAGGTTCAGGCAGAAACTCTTGTGCTGCATATTTGACAGGCTTTAGAGTAGTTTGTGATGTAAAGAATTAAATTTGGATACTACTTATTTTCTTTCAAACGTGAGATTTCCACCCCAACAGCACCGATCTGTCCACCCATAGGAGGGTTTATCTTTTTAATTTTGACTTTTGCTTCATGCAGTTCTGGAAATTCTTTAAAAAGTTCATCTAAAATATCTGATGCAATTTTTTCGAGTAAGTTAGATTTTGTATTTCGAAAAACATCTCTTATAAGTGCATAAGCTATTTGGTAATTTATTGCGTCATCAAGCTCATCGGAGAGTTCTGCTTTACGTGTGTCTGCAGTCATTTTAAGATCTACAAGAAACTTATTCCCTGCTGTTTTTTCTTCAGGATAATGCCCATGAAAGGCGAAAAACTCCATGTCGGAGATAAAAATTTTGTTCATTTTCTTATTGTTTCATGCAAAAATAAGAAAAACAAAAGCTATCTAACATGTGTCCAATGTTTTTTATGCGAAGATTTTTATTGAATGAGGATTTTCCTTGCGGGAATATACTCATCAGACATAAAATACAATATAAATAATCCTTTGTTATTTAATTCAAACCTAATATCTTTTTGATCGATTAATGTTTGACTCAACAACTTATTTCCGCTCAAATCACAAATAATAATGTCACCAGTAAATTGAAATCCAAAATTAATATTCACAGAATTTCCATTTACTACATTGATTTTTAAATCATCATGAGTAACAGCGCTAAAAATAATATTTGAATATTTGTATGCTCCATCAAAATCAACTTGTTTTAATCTATAATAATTACTGGTATTTACATCCTCGTCGAGGAATTGATAATTAATAAAATTGCTTGAATTACCATTACCTTTAACCTCACCGATATTAACAAACTTAAGCCTATCGACCGAACGTTCTACTTCAAAATGACTATTATTAAACTCTGATACAGTTGACCAATACAATACATTATCCTCATCATTTTTAACAATAGTAAAATCAATAATTTCAACCGGCAAAACACTACTACAAACCAATCCAGGAGCGAGATATTCCGAAGATGATGTAACTCCACCACCTTTTTCGATCCCACTGGAATTAAGCTGATAATATACGCTTGGCATATTTGAACCAAAATCGAACCAAAAAGCATAACTTAGTCCTTCATCTGGGTCATAGGCGCCAACTTCTCCATTGCAACCGGTGAATAATTTATAATAATACAAATAACCGGGACCAGCATATGAATTATCCTGAGACATACTCACATTATTATTTGTTGTCCCGTTTGTGTAATATAACTTTGAGTAAGTTGTACTAACTTCCTGTTCTGCTACTACTGCCCAAACAGTATAATATCCACTTGCATCAGTTCCAATATTACCATCATTACAATGTCCTGCCCAATTGGGTGGAGTTCCAATTCCAAAAGGATCATCAATTTCTACTTCCATTCCTTTGATAGCACTTGTTGTTGATTTTGCACCATCTGTATCCTTTCCATAATATGTTGCATCTGCAGTATTCCAATATGAAATACCACAAGGAATTACAGATTCACCATCATTATCAGCTCTGAACGTAAAATTATCAACGTATACTGCTACTCCTCCATAGCCTTGGACTTCTATCCTGAATTTAAAATCACTATGAAAATAGCCTGAATATACATTTGGTGCAAATGAATAATAATAGTTTCCCGGACTAGACGTTGTTTTATATGCAGTAAAGCAATGGTACCCAAAACCTGAAGCAATCAAGTCCTCATCATCTCCTGATCCACCCCCTAAACTTAATGCTCTTATCCATGCACTACCATCCCAAATTTGCAAATAAACATGCGAGCCTATCCAATCAGTAACAGTTCCTCCAGCTTTATCAATATAAAAGCTAATCTTCAGGCTTTCTGCAGCAGATAAATCCACAGTTGGAGATTCAAAATACTCACCTTTATCTACCTGAATTGAATATCCTTGGGTTTGTGAGTCAGGAAAAGCCTCAGTTTTATTATAATTCACAGTTGATGAATATGATCCTGCCAAAGATGCAGTTCCAATATCCCACGATTGACCAGAATAATCCTCATCGCCATCATTCCCTATAAAATCGAGATCAAGGTCATTATCATTAAAATTATCTGCCCATTTAAAATCATCAGTTGCAGCACTACCTCCAGAAGTACAATTTTGAACAAGAACATTATCTAAAATAAATGTTCCACTTGAATTCCATGTATAAAACCTAATATGTATGGTTTGACCTGCATAAACAGACAAGTCGACGGTTTCGGTGAAGCAAGAGCTCTTATATTGCAAAGTTGACACTGTAGAATAAGTTCCATAGCAGCCGGATGTTGAAACCTGAACAGTTGGATAAGATGAAAACTGGTTAAACTTGTAGTCAAACGTTAGTTCAGACGTTCCTGTTGCAGGAATAGAAATAGCATCTGAACGGATATAATCTCCACTTCCATATGCATACCATGAGTATCCATCACAAGCTCCTGAAGAGCTATTTGAATATGATGATGCGCTACACCATTTTGCCATCAAAAATGTGCTACTATATGATGCCCCAAAATCATCGGCAAATAAGTCAGTACATGTTGTCCCTCCCCCTCCTGAAGTATTTGAAACATCAACATTATCTACTACAAAAGTACCTAAAGAACTATTTGTATAAAACCTTATATTTATAGTCTGGCCTGCATAAGCAGATAAATCAACAGTTTCAGTAAAACAAGTTGTTTTATTTGCTAATGTTTTTACAGATGTGTAAGTTCCATAGCAACCACTGGAAGATATTTCTACAACAGGAAAAGAATATGTTTTATCAAATTTGTAATCAAAGCTTAACTCTGTAGTACCAGTAGCAGGAATTGCAATATCATTTGTACTAATATAATCTCCACTACCATATGCATACCATGAGTATCCATCACAAGCTCCTGAAGAGCTATTGGCATAAGATGAAGTTCTACACCAGTTTGTCATTAGATGTGTGCTACTGTAAGATGTTCCAAAATCTTCATAAAACAGTACCGTTTGAGCATTTAACAACTGTACTGAACATAACAGAATTAATACTATTAAATATGGACAATATCTTCTCATACTAACCAATATTATAAGTTAAGCATAACTCTCCTATTGGAGAGAAGGAACATGTTTTATCAATTACTTTTTCCCTTTTCCCTTCTGACAGACAGAAACTTAACCCAAATTCAAATTAAGTCTTATAATTTAGTCCATCTTTACCTTATTTATAATTCTCTTGAAAAATTAAGACCCCGCATACCCGATACAGGGTCAAAATAAACCAATTTATGAAAATTACTTATTTAGTTTTGGCGAAAAACGTTTTGCACTTGGTTTTTCACCTTCTTTACCAACTAATTCAAGTGGTTTTGATTGCTCAATCATCAAAGCATCATTCATTAACTGCTTTCTTGTTTCATCAACTTCAAGTTGATTTAATAAAACAGGATCAATACTTAAAACCTCATTTTCTTTACTGCCTTTAATTTCAAATATTGCCATTGCAATCCAGTTAAATTGGAAATTTTGAATATTCTCAACACCTAAAGTAAAACCACTTTCATCCTGAGATTTAATATAGTAATTATTTACTGGAGAATTTGGAGTTACACTAACAACAGGTATATTTCCCTGAAAGTCTTTATTATAATTAACTCTCACTTCATTTCCACTAATTGTTGCAATACCAAAATCATTTATTTGAGTTGAAACAGTTTCAATTTTTTCTTCTAATTCTACAATACTTCTTCTATTATGTTGCACTCCACTAATAGCAAGAGTAGACAATCCATAAAGATCAATCCCAGAAAAAGCGTTATCCTGCACATAATCAGGAGTTTCGTCAAGAATAAATCCCATATGCATATTTAGCCTTGATTTAGATTCTTTACCTGCAATTATTTCGTCACTTTCAGCATTATATTTATAAAATGCTGGTTTCATTTTCATGATATCATCAATAACATATTCTGAAAGGTCTTCGTCTAGATAATTAATATCTCTCTTTAGTTCTCTTCTTGAAACCTGAACAGCATTACTAGTATAAATCCCCCACCATTCAAGACTTGGTCCTCCAAGATAGCACCATCCTCCCATATCAGGACCCATTGTAGCTTCACCAGCTGCATTATTAAATATGATATTATTACCTGTAGCTGCTCCTGAGTTACCACAATTGATTTGTGTAGCACCAACACAAAGCATTCCCCAATTTAATGGATTATCTCCAGCACCAGCAATTTGAAGCGCTACACCTGTAAGGTCATCAGACTCAATAAACGCTCCAGGAAAATCTGCTCCATAGAAATATCCACCAAAACTTGATGTTCCAGTAGCATTACCGTAAATACCATAACTTGAACCAGCTGCATTACTACTATTTGCTTCTCCCCAAACACCAACGCCTCTACCTGTTCCATCGTGAAAACCTGTAACACCGGTTGGGAGATCGGCACTTGTTTGTGTTGTATAAGTTACTCCCTGAACAGCACTATACAAATTTGTAACATCAGTAATCTCTGCATACACACCAACACCATGGTTATTATTTGTTCCAAAAACAGCCGCTGTTGGAGCAGCCAAAGTTCCTTTATTTGAGAAGGCTTCAATAGCATAATCATTAGTCCCCGTCAAAGGTAGGGTTATTTCCAATGAACCTGCATCAGCAGTAATTGCTCTTCCAACACCTGCTCCACCACAATCGTAAGCTTCATCAAGTGTAGAGCATCCTCCACCACCTCCGGCACCAACTAAAATCCATTCACTACCATCCCAATAATAAAAACCCTGTGTAAGAGCTCCTGCTGAGTTAAATACCAGTAAACCGGTGGCAGGAGCATTTACAGGGGATGTCGCATCAAAAACATCTATTAATGTTACTCTGGGAATTAATAATCCCAGAGAGTTTGATTCTATATCTAAAATTGCTGATGCATCAGGAGTTGTGGTACCAATACCAACATTATTTTGAGCAAATAAACTACTATATCCGACGCTAATAATCATTACAAATAAAAATGCTAATCTTCTCATATCTTCCTTTTTAAAAATATTTTATATTATCTTAACAATTCAACTATTCCAACCATATCCTCTAGACCTTGTCGAGGTTGAACAACATAAATATATGGTCCAGTAGGTACAATAGTACCATTAAAAGTTCCATCCCACGGATCAGCTCCGTGATAACCTTCGTAAAGCTTTTGCCCCCATCTGTTATAGACCATTACTAATGATTCAGGAAACGCTTCAATATTTTCAATAATCCATTCATCGTTTACCCCATCTCCATTTGGAGTAAATGCATTAGGAATACTCAAACAATCAGCAGCTCCATCAATAATATCAATATCAATCATTGTCCTTCCACAACCTGTTGTATCAGTTACAACAATATTATAATTTCCTGCAATCAAATCAGTTATCACACTACCTTCAGGACTCTCAAGTGAATTTATGTAATATGTATAAGGAGCTGTTCCACCATTTACACTAAGCATAATTGTCCCGCTATTATCTCCCTGACATATAGGATTTGTTGAAACATATGAAATCTCCATATCTGTAGGATAAATAACAATATCAACTGTATCTGAACCTCCACAAGTACTTTCAATTGTATAAACAATCTGATGAATTCCTACTCCAGCTTCTTCTGTATCAAAAGTTCCTCCTACTGATACTCCGTTACCTGACCAGACTCCTCCATTCGTAGATGATGTTAAAGAAACTTTTCCATCATCAAGGCAGTAATTACTATCTGAGGTAATTGTAGCATCATCATTTTCCATTATTGTAATCGTAATACTTCCATTTCCAACACAACTACCAATACTTACACTATAATTGATAATATTCTCACCAAATGAAGCAGCCGAAGGATCAAACAAACCTAAATCAGCATCAATTATACCCTGACCAGACCAAACACCACCTGGTGTTGCAGCAGATAGCGTTACAACTTCTGATGAAGAGCAAAATGGACCAGCTGGGAATACTGTTCCATCAGGGGAATCATTAACAGCAATTTCTATATCATCTGAATCTGAACAGGATCCATTAAAAACGATATATGTTATAGTGTGGTTTCCTAATCCAGCTGTTGAAGGACTAAACACACCTGTTGTCGCATCAACAATTCCTGTGCCAGACCAAGTTCCACCTGTAGTTGTAGCAGTTAAAGTTATATCTCCATCACTTATACATAAAGGCTCAAGTGATGAAATTGTAGCATTTGGAGTTTCGTTTACAGTTATTGTAATATTTCCAGAACCACTACAACCTCCGGAAGTAACATCATAAGTGATTATATGATCTCCTGATCCAGATATTGTTGGGTCAAATATTCCATTATCTACATCAGTAATTCCTGTTCCTGACCAAACACCACTAGGTGGTGTAGCAGATAAAGTAACACTAGCATCATTTGTACAAAAAGGCCCTGCTGCTGTTATTGTTGCATCAGGTGAATTGGATACAACAATCGTAATATTATCAGTATCTAAACATGAACCAACTCCTACATCATAAGTAATTATATGACTTCCGGCACTTGCCAAGCTTGGATCAAATGTGCCGTTTATAGCATCTGTTATTCCTGTGCCAGACCAGGTTCCGCCACCGGTTGCTGCAGATAAGTTTACAGATGCATCGTTTGTGCAAAATGCCGATTCTGTACAAGAACCAACAGTTACATCATAACCAATTGTATGAGTACCAGCTCCTGCAGCTACAGGATCAAATGTTCCATTTACCGCATCTGTTATTCCGGTTCCTGACCATGTTCCGCCTCCTGTTGCTGCAGATAAGTTCACAGAAGCATCACTTTCGCAAAAAGGCCCTGCTGCTGTTATTGTTGCATCTGGGGAATTGGTTACAACAATCGTAATATTATCGGAATCTAAACATAAACCAACTCCTACATCATAAGTAATTATATGACTTCCGGCACTTGCCGAGCTTGGATCAAATGTTCCATTTACAGCATCTATTATTCCTATGCCTGACCAGGTTCCACCACCTGTTGCTGCAGATAAGTTTACAGATGCATCATTTGTGCAAAATGGACCTGCTGCTGTTATTGTTGCATCAGGATTTGAAAATACTTCTATATTTATATTATCCGATTCTGTACAAGAACCAACAGTTACATCATAACCAATTGTATGAGTACCAGCTCCTGCAGCTACAGGATCAAATGTTCCATTTACCGCATCTGTTATTCCGGTTCCTGACCATGTTCCGCCTCCTGTTGCTGCAGATAAGTTCACAGAAGCATCACTTTCGCAAAAAGGCCCTGCTGCTGTTATTGTTGCATCTGGGGAATTGGTTACAACAATCGTAATATTATCGGAATCTAAACATAAACCAACTCCTACATCATAAGTAATTATATGACTTCCGGCACTTGCCGAGCTTGGATCAAATGTTCCATTTACAGCATCTGTTATTCCAGTGCCAGACCAAGTTCCGCCACCTGTTGCTGCAGATAAGTTTACAGATGCATCATTTGTACAAAATGGACCTGCTGCTGTTATTGTTGCATCTGGAGACGGATTAACAACAATAGTAATATTATCTGATGCCGAGCAACTTCCGACTACTAAATCATATGATATTACATGATTACCAACGCCCGCAGCAGTAGGGTCAAAAGTTCCAAGGTTTACATCAGTAATACCAGTTCCAGACCAAGTTCCACCGACACTCGCAGCAGTTAAATTAACTGCTACATCAGAAAAACAATATGGTCCTACTGGAGTAATTGTTGCATCTGGGTTAGCATTATATAAGATATATGGTATTTCATTAAAATCATTCCAGTTAGCCACAATTGCTTCATTAAAAGGAACTCCAGGGACGATTACAGATGACATAATCATTCCCCACAAATCTGGTGTTGTTGTCCATTGTGCAAGACCATCCCATGAGCCATCAGCAATTTCATCAAAGAAAATATCAAGTTCAATTGGTGTTGTTCCCAAAGTATGATTTACTTGATGATAAAACTCAGGATTAACTTCACAAATTTTAATTGGTAAAGCGTTAACATCATACCCTTCCGTAGTGGCAAGAACATTTGCCATTCGAACGGTGTATGTATTTACATTTGCATTCTCTGGAGTAATTTCAACAGGTCTATATCGTGTGATAATTAGGCTAGATCCAACAGGATAAAGATAAACAGCCGCAGAATTTGTTTGACGAGAGAGAAATCCACCATCAATAGCAGAAACAAAGCCCGATGTTCGAATAATTGCATTTACATCAGAATTTTCAACATAAAAACCAAATGTTTCATTTTGCAACTCTAAATGATTTAGATTTAAAATTCCGTTACAATACTGATCAATTGTTTGTGTTTTCAAGCCAGAACCATCTAATGTCAAATTATTAAAAACCGTTGAAACATTACCTGAAATCAACTGTCCAGCACCTTCGAGAAACACAGTCCCATTTCCAGCATTAAAAGTGTTATTATTCTTCCAATCACCTAAAACACGATAATATCCATTACCACCAGCTGTAGAATTATTAATAAAATCACTCTGTATAATTATTTCACCATTTAACCCAGCTAACTCATCAACAGTAATTGAACCTGTTTCATTTTGAACCGTTCCATCAACAAAAACAATTGCACCTTCTTTCGCTTTAATAACTGCTCCATTATTATATAACAATTGAGAAAACATATGAGTACTCAATAACAATGAAACTAATAGTATCACAATAATTTTTACGAACTGTTTAAATTTAATCATCCTATCTCAAATTTACACCAAAATCTTATAACAAACTGTACATGAGCCTAGTAACTCAACTCTCAAACCAAATACTTAATTCACAATTAATTTATCAATTAGATAAACCTTAGTGTTACTCTTTATAACCAAAAGATAAATCCCTATATCTAATATTTCTTTAATATCAACTATAAAACCTCCGTTTATTTCAGGGATACTATTTTTATATACAATCCTTCCTGAAGCATCAAACAATTCAATATCAACATCTTCAACTGTTTTACTTGCTACGACATTAAATAATGTTCCGTCAAATGGATTTGGGAAAACGTTAAATTCAATTTCTTCATCATTACAATTGGAATGAATAACTTCTGAATAAGAATACTTTCCATCAATATCAAATTGCTTTAATCTAAAATAATGGTTACCTAAATAATCATTTTTATAATCAAATTTATAATTATTAACTACTGATGAATTCCCAGCAGCTTTTTGCATTCCTATTTTCTTAAAACTCTTTGCATCATTCGAATATTCTATTTCAAAATAATCGCTATTTATTTCAGTAAAAGTTTGCCATAACAACATCAAATCTCCATTCTCACAAATACACTTTAATTCTCCCCATTCAACTGGCAAAACTGTTGCCTTTTCGGTCACAGTCCATCGAGAGAAAGAATCAGCAGTAGCATCAATTGTTCTTGGACTTCCAGAAACAGTTGTTTGATTACACTTTTCCTCCCAAGGGTCAACTCCATCTTTCTTCCAGACACTTAAATCTGTTATTGCAAGAGAATTATCAAATACATCCAACCATTTAAAAGTCATATCAATAGGAACAAGTGGTTGGTTTTCGACATCTATATCCCAATAACAAGATATACTCTCATCACCATCAACACTAAGAATACCATCCAATCCCGTTATACGAGTAACTTTCACATTACCCAAGTCGTCGTTTATGTTTTGCATTATAGCCCAAACATTTCCAAAATCAATATTAGGAGTAGATGACTCTAATCCAGATATAGAGATATTATCAAAATAGACATAAAATGTATTTGAGTTATTGTATCCACAACTTGGTTCAAGATAAAATAGAATATTTGTTTTATCCGCAATGGTAGATATATCAAAAGTCACTTCTACACTTGCACAACTCCTAATCTCAGAAAATTTAAATCCTTTTCCGTTTGCCCCGGAATCATAAGTTACATCAACTCCATCTATTTTTACAGAAACAACATTATGTTTATACCCTGCATCTGCCCACATATAAAAACGTGACCAATCATTTAATTGTGATGCAAAATATGAATTAGAAACATCAAATTTTAGAACAACATTATCATATCCAGAACAATCTACTTCTGGTAAACGCACAAAATTGCCCCAATAGTTATTCCAATTACCAGAATATCCAATTCGTCCATCTGTACATCCTCCAGTAGGCAAATGTCCAATTTCAGTGTTGCTATCAGGAGCAAACCAAACGTTTGCTGGTGCAGTTGCACCATGTACTAAAATGTCTGTATCAAATGTTTCCGTTGAATTAATTATTGTCTGTAAAGAGACATTATTTGAAATCGAAACAGCACCAATAATATGAGATAAATTATTTTCATTGACTAAGTCTGCATCAGATGCCAGATAAACGCTGTCAATACCATTAGCACGACTTCCATCTAAATATGTATAAAATATTCCATTTGTAAAACTAAATGATTCCTGTATATTTAAACGTGTTGCTAAAAATGCGGTTCCTGAATTTGATCTATCTAGAGTTATCGATTTCAATGTATCACATAAGTCATCAAAAAACAGATTCCCAAGTTCTCCTTCTCCGTTTATTGCTAACTCACTTGTACTTGTTCCACCAAAATATCCGTTTGTTCGTGTAATATTACCAATTAATGTAAGAACAGTACTACCAATATTTAATGTACCATCAACTTGATTAATATTCTTTGTGATAGTTATACCATTACCTTCCAAATTTACTCCTGCAGAATTATCAATTTCTAGAAGTGAGATTCCTTCGACTCCCAATATTGAACTAAATGTCCCAGTAGAATTAAAAGTTTGTGTTGATATTCCATTAAATGTAATTTTAGAATTCTCTTGTTCGACATATAAATCGCCAAAATGCTTAAAGTTACCCGTCAAACTAAAATTATATGGTAAGTCACCATTATCTTGATCATATATTGAAAATGCACAACCAACTGGAATATCTATATCTCCATAACAATTAACATCTCCCCACATTATTGCATTTGAAAATATTGCACTCCCATCTGTGTATAGTTCAATTGTCGGAGCATGTCCTGATATTGAAAATGTATTTGCCCCCGCTGGCGACAGACTTGATCCAATATTTAATTTTCCTCCTGTAATATTAGTAGTTCCATCATCTACCCTATATCCCAAGTTATTTGTTGTATACCGTGGATCAGTAATATTTATAGTCCCTTCAGAAATAGTAACTTGTGGAGTTCCTTGCAAATCCAATAAACCTCTAACAGAAGCATTTGCATTACGTCCCACATTAACTGTTCCGCCTGTCATTGTAAAAGTATGAGTTCCATTACCAGCAATTCCAGCCCGAGTATTTAATGTTCCGCCATCAACAATTAATCCACCTCCATCTAAAATATTCAAATAATAACTAGATTGATCAACTCCTGCAACATTTCCACTTGTTGCCCCAATATCTACTTGTCCCTGACTAATTTTTAGTGTTCCATCAAGATTAAAAGTTACATCTTGAGCCATAACTCCGAAATTAGGATTATCAACCTCTACAGTTAAGTTTGATGCTATACCATTACTTGTATTAAATCCTAATGACAGAGTATTTAAACCTTGAAACCACACAGGGTTATTCTTGGCATAGCTTCCACCAATAACGACATGACCTTGAGGAGTTTGATCCCATGAATTTGCATTATATGATCTAATAAAACCATTATTACCTGAGTTTTCATCATTAACAGCAAGAAAATCTGCATTAACATTTATGTTTACAATATCTTCTGGATTATCTTTGGCTACCTGAATATAAAAAAAGTGTGTTGTTGATGATGGTTGCAAGTTTAAATTAGATGTTGTACTACCATAGAAATTTATCCATGCAGAAGTAAAAGAGCTATTATTTGTCTCGCTATACAAATGTAAAGTACCATAATTATTTACATTTCCTCCATTTACTAGATTAATCGCAGATACAGCCTCAATACCAGTAACATTAACAAAAGTTTCAAACACCCCTGTTGACATAATATTCACATCGCCACTTACATTTACATCGCCATATGCATCAGTTGTAGCATCTAAGCCGTTCCAAAACTGCAAATTTCCGTCAATTCTAAGATTATTACATTTCGCTGGTTCTCCAGTACTTGTTAATGGACTGTTTAACACAACATATTGTGAATTCTCTCTAATTGTTACATTGTTTGTTTCCGAAGGCAAAGTCGTTGCTACAACCCAGCTACTCCCGTTAAACCGTTCCCAATTATCGGGATTATTCCATCCATAGGGACCAGTAAGGTATCTTGTTCTGTAGTCGCCTGAAATTGGTCCTGTACCAGTTTCGAATGTCCAAACTGAACAACCAGAAGCTGCACCAAAAGCATTTTTAGGAACTACCTTCCAATAATAAGTTGTATTATCAGCCATACTAGGAGTATAGTTTGAAGAAGAAGTATTAGAAACCAGAGGAGGATTACTAGAAGTTCCAAAATACACATCATAAGAAACGGCTCCGGAAACAGAATTCCATTCTAGAGGATCTCCCGGAGTATATCCTGCAGAACCATCTGCTGGCATTACAGGAGTAGAGCAAACTGGAGGTGAGCCAACCACAATTGCACTTCCAGAAACAACAATATTATCAATAACAAAAGATTCCCAAGTTCCATCCACGTTATCATTTTGCCATTTAAAAGCAATTTGAAACACGCCATCCTCAATTCCAGCAGGCAAACTTAAACTCTCATTTTGCACTCCTGTTTGTCCTGCATATTTACCTAAACCATCGTTGCCACCAGTACTTAATGGCAACCACGTACCAGTAGTACCAACACGATACAATACAGTACCATAATCATAGTATGTTCCATTAAATATTTCGCCATTTGATCTCCAATCAAAATCTAGTGTCAATGTTTCATAACCTGTTCCATCTATTGTAACATAAGCATATTTATCTGTAGTATAATTGATATGATATTCTCCAGGATAAAATGTACATCCTGCATCAACAGCTACAATCATCAATGATCTATTATTAATTACAAATGATCCTGTACTATATACTCCCCAATAGTTCTCACCGCAACTTGCTGGCTGAACGCTTGCATACCAACCGGCTGTAGAAGTTGTCCCCAGTAGCCCATCTGATGAAAAACCAGCTTCAAAATCCTCAAAAAAAATTACATCTACAGCTTTTGTTGACTTTTCTGTTATCTGAATAAATGTATCATATTCTTTATCTAAATAACTATTTCCACTTAATATTTCTTGAGAATTTGAAATTTGCTCATTTTTTAAATCATTTATTTTACCCAAATTGCGATTCTCTGTAGACAATAGTAAATATTTTTCTCCTAGCCTCACATTGCTTACAAGACCAAACATGTCAAACGATTCGGGTTGAATAGACTTATTATTTAGCTCAATCAAATTACTTTTGCTTTGTCTAATCGAAGTATCTCCTTTATTATTATTCGCTCTATACCTAATACCTGATTGCGGGAAAATCGAACTCTCATTTTGACAATTTGATTTTTCAATACTCTGTGAATACAAAATACTATTGTAAAACAATAGAACTAAAACAATAATTGATTTTAAGTAGGCTTTCATCTCGGCATGGATTAGTATGTTACAAACATAACAAACAAAGTCGTGACTATACAATAATAGTATAGGACAAACATAGGACAAAATAAAATATATTCTTAAGGGAAAATCGCATCAAAAAAACCTTAAACCCTCTAATAGCAGACATTACCAGAGGGCTAAAAAAAAACATTAATTAACAATATTTTTTATTTGATTTAGGACATTTGGAATTTACAGCCTATAGTTCTGTTAAATACTTTGAAATATTTATGCTCGAATCAATATCTATCTTTTTACGAATTCTATATAAACGTTTATTAATTCCAGCGACAGAAATATTCATCATTTGGGCTATTTCTTTATTGCTAAGATTAATTTTAATATAAGCACAAACTTTAAGGTCTCCTGCACTTAAACTTGGGTGTCTTTTTTGTAATTCATCAAAAAAACCTGTATTAACATTTTCGAAATGGAGTTTGAATTGATCCCAATCTGAATCTAAATTTAAATTATCATTAATTTTCTTTAAAAGGTCTTTAAATGTTCGTTTCTGTGCAACATCTTTAGACGTTAGATCTTTAAATAATTCTCCGACCTCAATAAGTGCTTTATTCTTATTCAACAAATGCATTGTCAGTGTTACCAACTCTCTATTTCTGTGTTCTAACTCACCCAAATACTTTTGTTCTTGTAGCTTATTGGTTTCAAGTTGTTGCAAAACCTCCTGCTCTAATATTTTTTTTTCAGCTTTTTGCTTATCAATTTTAAGCTGATTTACAATTTTTTGCTGTTCAAAATACTTCCTATCACTTTTAGCAAGTTTAATTCTATTCCTAACAAAAGTAACAAGTAAAGCAATAATCAGCAACAAAGCAATCAAACCAATTAATAGAAACTTATTAGTATTCTTTTTAATTTCTGCCTCTTTTTTTAAAAGTACTATCTCTTTTTCTTTTTTCTGAGTTTCATATTTAATATTTAATTCCGATATTTTTGAACTTACATTTTCATCATATATTGAATCTTTAAGATTTGTATATTCAACATAATATCTATAAGCTTTCTCAGAATTATCCAAATCATTATAAATATTTGACAACTCTAGCAATGTTTGCGATGTAGCCTGCAAATCACCAACAAATTCACGAATCTCATAGCATGTTAACAAGTTATTCATTGCCTCTTCTTTATCATTCTCAATGATATTTAACTTTGCTCTTTGATTATAAATATTTGCAATCCCATTTTGATTTCCCTGTATTTGATAAATACTCATTGCCGTATCTAAATAGTACCATGAAGAATCATACATTTGCTTTTCAAAATACAATGTAGAAATATTATAAATTGATGTAGCAGCCTCATAGAGCATATTAATATCAATAAAAATATCTTTTGCAATCATTAAATAATACAAAGCAGTATCAGGTTGATTATTATCAGAATAATAAGTAGATATATTATTGTAAATATTTGCTTGCCCTCGACTATTATCTAGTTCGATATAATTATCCAATGAAAGATAATAGTATTCTAATGCTTTATCATTTATTCCAAAATTATCATGAATAACTCCCAAATTATTAAAAAGATCTGCAATTCCTTTCTTATAATTTACCATTTCATAAAGTCGCAAGGATTCAAAATAGTATTCGGTAGCTTGGACAAAATCACTTTTAGCTTCATAAATCAATCCCAAGCGATTTAAAGAAGAAGCTATCTCAATAAGATTATGTGATTTTAATATTACAGAATAAGATTTCTCATAACAAATTAAAGCAGAGTCCAAATTTCCAGCATAAAAATAAGAATTTGCATAATTAACCCAACCATCAGAAATAACTTCATAATCATTTAAATCTCTTCCAATAGTAATTGCACTATCAGCATACATTCTTGATTCCACTAGATTAATATCAAGATATCTATCAGCAAGCTTATTGTATATGCGAGCCCTTTCTGAATTGGTTAATATTGTCTGTAGTTCATATTTCAAACTATCCGACTCGATTTGCCCATAGGAGTTGGATATAATAAAAAGACAAAAAAAGATTATATAAATTGGTTTCTTCACAAATACTTGATTGAATGAATCAAAAATATAAAAAAATTATAACATATCCCAAAAATGCAAAACCTGAATATTTCAAAAAAACGAAGCCACTCATTGTAACTTCGCCAAATAAAGACTTATTTTTTGGTTATAGAACTTTTATTTTTCAAATTCGAACCCTTTTAAATCTGCAAATTCAATTATAGAGGATTCTATTGCTTTTCCAAAATCATCTTCAGTATTATCGTCTTTCAGTTTTTGATCAATATATTCTTGTCTCTTTTTTGAAAGATCTGCAATTTCCTTATTAATATCGGAACGTTCCTGAGACATTTTCTCAACCTCTTTTTGAAGTTCAACTGTATTTAATTTTTGATATTCTTCTGGTAAGGTTTTATTATCAACTTTATTGATATATTCTGGATCTTCATTTACCCGATCAACTAAATCCCAAGCGTAGTTATTATATACTGCTTTTGATTTTGAAACGGCTCTGTTCACAGAATTCTCATTAGAAATACTTTGAGCATTATTGTCCTGAATTGTCTGATTACTATAATTATAAACACCTTCAGATCCGTAATAAATATATGTTTTATTTAGCTTTAAATTATACTCACTTATTGCTTCATCGTAAGGAGTCGCAATATAAGCAATCGCGGCATCTGAATTAATACAAAAATATTTCCCTTCTCCACGATCCGCGGCATCTTTCCACATTCCTGATACACCTTCATGATAATCGCCACAATGGATTGTATTAACATAAATATCATTCTTCAAGGCATCACTTACAGACTCTTTATAACTAACTGCCCCCTGTGTAAACTCTTCATTTCCGGCAATATATATCAATTTCATATCACTATTCCCATCACCCCATTCAAGGTTTTTAACTGCATCATTTATAACAGATCCGCAATACTCTGATCCTCCATTTGTTGTAATTGAGAAAAGTTTCTCTGAAATTAAATCCAGATTATTTGTAAATGGTGTTACTTGCCTGATATAATCTTCTGATGCTGGTAAACCATCGTTTCCATACATATATAATGCAATTTCAATTTCAGGTGTTTTGCTTTCAAACTTTAAGGTAGTCAGGGTATTTACTATATTCCACAGTCTTGATTTTGCCTGATTTATTAAGCCATCCATACTATTAGAGGCATCTAAAAGTATTGCTACCTGAACTTTAGCAGTTGCCTGAGGAGGATTTACTTCACTATCTGGTGTTGCTTTTGATTCTGGAGAATTAAAAATACATGCTGTTGCAACAATCAACATAAAAAATGATACTATCGTTTTCATAATTTTAAGTTTTATGGTTATTACTATTTTATTTCAAATTTTGCTTTAATCTCATACCTGAGCTTAATTGTTGGTAAGATTGTTTCATACTCTGATTGTAAATAATCTGGCTGATACATTACACAGTTTGATGTGAGAGCATTATCATTATAATACCAATATGAATTATTATTAGCTTGTACAAGCTCCGTAATTTCAAGAACACTCCCTACTTCTTCTCCAATACTACTCAACAAAAGAGTTGCTTTATCCTTTGCTGCTACCATTGCTTGAACTTTTACATCACTGCGGTAATCAGTCATTTTTGAATGTGAAGAACTTACAGTTCTGATATTACTAATATATTCAGGCTTAATATCTTTAATAAAATTTAAGTTATACTTGGTACAGTCCAGCTTAAGCTTATAAGTTTTGGAATTATGATAATTACGCTCCCACCACCAGTGATAATACCAATAATAAGGACTACTAACTTCAACGAACATTAGTTGAGATTTTGGAATTCCATTTTCCTCCAAAGCTTCATTAATTTCTTTGTCTAATTCTTCTGTAGATTGTTTAAAACTGCCAGGATGTGTTAATACAATTTCTAATTCGACAACATCTGGGACAACAGACATTTCGGCACTACCTGTTACTTCAATAAATTTATTTGTGCTTTCCTGAGAACAAGCAACAAGGGTAAAAAATAATATTACCGGGAAAAACAATTTCTTCATAATTTTAAGTTTTAGTTTCATTTTTTACAGTTTTTGATTTGTTTTTTATTCAAATTTATGCCGTTTTATGATTATGTTTTTGCACCACTTGGTGAAATCCAAATTTGACTTGGTGAATAATATTTTTTTGAACAAGATTTTTTTGTTACTTTGAATTATTAAGTTTTCACAAAAATGATAAGAGGATTTTTCATATCGATAATACTCATTCTGTCAATAAGTTCTATAGCTCAGACAGTAATTGATGACACCATTTATCATAACCCAAAAGGGAGTTTAAACAAAGCATCTCAGGATGTAATAGAATCAATAAGTTTAGGGAAAAGCAATAAGGTAATTGCTGAAAACTATTTTGTGCTTGCAAGTGAACTAATTAACAGTGGCGACTTTTCAAAAGCAGAGTTTTATTTACAGAAAGCTATTGAATATGCATCCAAAAGTAAGAAAAACAAACGCTTACCCGACTATTATAGAGAACTTGCCAGATTACAAGAAAATCAAAAGAAACGTTCAGTGGCAGCTGATAACTATGAAAACGCATTTCAGTATTCTCAGGAAGGTACGCAGGCACAATTAAACTTAAATGATGCCAATAGAATGAGATCATCAAACAATCCTTACGACGAACTAGAGTTTCTGAATCAAAATAATGAATTGCTTAGCAACACCAGTAGTTATAGCGATGAAAAATTTCAAAACTACAACCAGATAGCAAACATTAATGTAACCTTAAATCAAACAGATGAAGCTTTAGTAAACTACAATAATGCTCTCTTTGAGGTTGATATAGAAAGTAACGAAGCCATTGAAGTAAAAAGTGACATTGCAAATTTAATGGTTCAGACAAATAAATTTGATGAAGCTCTAAACATACAAAAAGAAGTAGTAGAACAATCCAATAAATTAGCAGATGTAGAAGTTCAGGTTCAACAAATGCGCCAACTATCTGATATATATTTTTCTCAAAACATTACTCAGGAAGGTTTACAAATACTTAAAGATGCCTATACTCTGGCAATTAAAAACGGGAGTGTTGCAGAAGCTAGAATAAGTTTGGTTGCTTTGGTTGAACAATATCAAATTAATAACGATAATGATGAAATAATCAACCTTTATGAAAATTTCATAAACAATCTCGATTCATTAATTCTTAAAGACGAGAGCTTAATTGACGTAAAACTATTTGAGCTTACAGAACAAAAAATCAAAGAGCTTGAAGAAGAGCGAATTCTAAAAGATCAGATTATTGAGCAAAAAGATCAGAACAACTTAAAACTTTTCATACTTATCATTCTTTTAATTGGACTTATTGGACTAACTATTTCAGCTTGGTTCTCTGTAAAAAAACGTAACAGAATGATTGCACTACAATCTCTACGAAGAGAAATGAATCCTCACTTTATTTTTAATAGTTTAAATAGTGTAAATCAATTTATAGCCAACAATAATGAGCTAGAAGCCAACAAGTATCTAAGTTCATATTCAAAATTGATGAGAAATATGATGGAGAATTCTAATAAAGATTTTATTCCATTGAGTTTAGAAGTTGAACAACTTAAAAAATATTTAGAACTAGAGAAAATGCGCTTTCCAGACAAATTTAATTATCATATAAATATTGATAATGAGATTGATCCTGATATTGTAAAAGTTCCTAACATGATTATTCAACCAAATCTTGAAAATGCAATATGGCATGGATTACGATACAGAGATAGCATTGGGACTCTTAATGTAAGTTTCACGATTGTTAACAAACATATTTTACTTGAAATTGAAGACAATGGCATTGGTATTGAGCAAAGTAAAAAACTTAAAACACTCCATCAAAGTATGCATAACTCTCGTGGGATTAAAAATATACATGAAAGAATTGATTTATTAAATAAAATTCATAAGTCTGATATTAAATTTGAAGTTATAGATAAAAAAAGTGGAGCCGGAGTAAAGGTTAAGATTGTTTGGAAAAACAGTTAATCGAGTGATTTGTTATTCTGTTAGTCTATTGATCAAATTTTGGTTATTTGAATTAAAAATAAATTTATGAAAATTAGAACCCTAATAGTAGAAGACGAAATATCAGCAAGAGAAGCATTAAAATCATATCTAAAAAAGTATTGTCCTCAAATTGAAGTCGTTGGCGAAGCATCTGATGCAAAACAAGCAGTAGAGAAGATAAGCAAATTAACTCCTCAGTTAGTTTTTTTGGATGTCGAATTACCTTATGGAAATGCTTTTGATATTCTTGATGCAACAGCAGAATATCATTTTGAGACAATTTTCGTCACAGCATTCTCTGAATATTCTCTCAAAGCATTAAATCAGAGTGCAGCCTATTATATTTTAAAACCGGTTAACATTGAAGAATTAATTGTTGCTGTAAATAAAGTTCACGAGCAAATTATTAAAGAAGATCGTTTTAATAGAAACCGCATTGTCTTAGAAAATTTTAAGGAAAAGCAAACAGATAAGCGTCAGGTAGTCGTTCCTACTATTGAGGGTTTTGAATTAATTCAGACAGGAAAGATTGTAAGATTGCAGGGAAATGGAAACTTTACAGACATCTATCTTGAAGATGGTAGCAAAAAAATGGCATGCAGGTTTCTAAAACATTATGATGAAATATTATCATATCCTTTTGTCCGAGTTCATAAATCACATGTCATTAATCTAAACTTTGTTGAATCATATCATAAAAGCATGGGTGGGTATGTAATTTTAAGAGACAAAAAAGAAGTATATATTTCTGCAGGTTATAAGCAAAACTTCTTAAAACATTTCAAATAAGTCTGTAAAAACAAATTGCCACATTAAAATTTTAGAATTATCTTTGCATAATAGAAAAACAGATTATCATGGAAGAAAATAAAGAATCTCTCAATTTTATCGAACAAATTATCACTGACGAGCTTGAATCGGGAAAGCATGACTCAATAGTCACTCGTTTTCCACCTGAGCCAAACGGATATTTACATATAGGTCATGCAAAGTCTATTTGCCTTAATTTTGGGTTAAAAGATACATATAAAGGACAAACCAATCTTCGTTTTGACGATACAAATCCTTCAAAAGAAGAAACAGAATATGTTGATTCTATAATGGAAGATGTAAAATGGTTAGGTTTTGAATGGGATAATCTTCATTATGCTTCTGATTATTTTGATCAGCTTTATGATTGGGCTGTACAACTTATCAAAGATGGAAAAGCTTATATTGACGAGCAAACACCAGAACAAATTAGTGAGCAAAGAACAAACCCAACAACTGATGGAATTGAAAGTCCATACAGAAATCGTCCGATAGAAGAAAGTCTTCGCTTATTTCAAGAGATGAAAGAGAATAAATATAAGGACGGATCAATGGTATTACGTGCGAAAGTTGATATGAATTCTCCCAATATGCACATGCGCGATCCAATTATGTATCGTATTCTTACTGCTCATCATCATCGTACTGGTGACAAATGGTGTATATACCCAATGTACGACTATGCTCACGGACAAAGCGATTATATCGAGGGAATTACTCACTCAATTTGCACACTGGAATTTGAAGTTCATCGTCCCCTTTACGAATGGTTTCTTGAACAAATAGATACAACAGGGAAAAGACCTCGTCAGATTGAATTTGCGAGATTAAATCTTACATACACCGTAATGAGTAAGCGTAAATTACTCCAATTGGTAAACGACAATCTTGTAAATGGTTGGGATGATCCTCGTATGCCTACAGTTAGTGGTTTACGTCGCAGAGGATATACTCCCAAATCCATCAGAAATTTTGCTGAACGTATTGGTGTTGCAAAACGTGAAAACATGATTGATGTTGGCCTTTTGGAATTTATGATTCGTGAGGATCTAAACAAAAAAGCCAACAGAGTTATGGGTGTTCTTGATCCATTAAAAGTTATTATTACAAATTATCCTGAAGATAAAACCGAAGAATTTGACGCAAAAAACAATCCTGAAGACGAAAATGCGGGTAAAAGAAAAGTAAGCTTTAGCAAAGAAATTTATATAGAACGTGACGACTTCATGGAAGATGCTCCAAAGAAATTCTTCAGACTAAAACCAGGTGGAGAAGTAAGATTAAGATATGCATACTTTATTAAGTGCGAAGAAATTATCAAAGATGCAGATGGCAATATCACAGAATTACGCTGTACTTACGACCCTGAAAGTCGTGGAGGTCAATCTCCTGATGGAAGAAAAGTTAAAGGAACTATTCACTGGGTTGATTCAAAAACGTGTATCGATGCAGAGGTAAGACTATACGACAGATTATTTACAAAGGAAAATCCAGACGATTTAGAAGAACACGAAACTTATCTTGATTATCTAAATCCAGAATCTCTTACTACAATTACTGCAAAAGTTGAAAATTGCATGAAAAATCCGGAAGTTGGCAATAAAGTTCAGTTCGAGAGAAAAGGTTATTTCTGTGTAGATAAAGATTCTCAAAAAGATAAACCTGTTTTTAACAGAACTGTTACACTTAAAGATTCATGGTCTAAAATTGCAAAAAAATGATGCAAAAAAAAGCCATATTCCCAGGTTCTTTCGATCCTTTTACAGCAGGTCACGAATCTGTAGTTGAAAGAGCTTTACCTCTTTTTGAGAAAATATTTATTGCTGTTGGAGAAAACATTTCAAAACACAATATGCTTAGTATCGAAAAGCGTATTGAACTTATTGAAAAGGTTTTCAAAGGAGATAATAAAATCGAAGTAGTTTCATATTCGGGCCTTACTGTTGAATTTGCAAAGAAAAACAACTGTCAGTACATATTACGTGGGTTAAGGACTTCTGCCGATTTTGAGTTTGAAAGAGCAATAGGACAAACGAACAAACTTCTCAACGAAGAAGTAGAGACCGTATTTATTTTAACAAAACCTGAGCACACATTTATATCGAGCAGTATTGTACGGGACGTTTATAAAAACAATGGCGACCTTACTCCTTTTTTACCAAAAGGAATTTGCATGAAAGATTTTGAATAATTAGAAAGATAGCTAAAAAGCTAATTTTATCTATTCTGGAATAACATTTTTATAATGCTCGAATCTTTCTGCAATATTATTTGCAAAATTAACTGCGTAAATACCAGAAACATACCCATGTTTAACACAAGTATCGTTATAAAACTTTGGATTAGACTTATTTGTAAGATAATATGATATTACATCCCATGAAGCAGAGTTTTCACCATTTGCTTCTGCCAGACATATAGCATCTTCTACATGTCCGAAACCAATATTGTATCCAGCTAAAAGCATCTTAACAGCAGTAGCTGAATCCTGAACATTTTCAGGAATTTTAGTATGTAAAAATGAAATATAACTTGTCCCAGCAGCAATTTGCGCCTCTACACCAGACACAGAGTCTGGAGCAAATTTTGAAGATATAAATGGCATTAGCTGCATCAACCCATATGCTCCTGCCCAACTTGTAATAGATTCATTAAATCTGGACTCTTCGTAAATTAGCGATGATATTAATCTCCAATCCCAACCAGCTACATGACTGTATTTTTTTATTAAATCATCATAATTACTAATTTTTCCTTCATTCCCTGAGTAAAATTCACTATTAATATCGACTAAAATGCGGTTGTTGTTCATATACCTCAATGTATACTTTCTGTAATCTGGTGTTTCGACAAAACTGGTTAACCAATTATCAATAGTATCCAATAATTCTACAGATTCAGGTCTAATCCCCCAGGCAATATTTTGAGGCAAGCTCAATTCTGTCTTTATATCTATATTTGGATAATATGATTGAGCAACTTTAGCAATATCTTCATCACAAACGGCATATTCAAATATTCCATTGGACACATAATAGATTATCTGTTCAGGAGAAATACTATCAACTTCTTCTATAAAGAAATTTTCGGCAGCATCTCTTGACAAATTTGCCATTGAAGTTTTGCTAACACTCCCTCTATATGCATAAAGTGTCTTTCCTTTTAATTTTTCCAAATTCCTAATTACAGAATCCTCAACTTGTTTATATGACATCATATAAAAGTTATCTGGTTTTCTTTGAATAAGGACTTGTTTAGTTTGACGAACCGGAACACTAAATTCTAACACAAGATCTCTCTCTGTGTTAACGACAATACTTTGAGCAAGAATATCACATTCTCGATCTAAAAGAAGCTCAACTCCTTTATAAAGATCATTTTCCACAATTATTTTTAATTTAAGATTGTAGTGCTCAGCAAATTGCTGCAAAATCTCCAACTGAAAGCCCATTGGGCGTCCATGATAAATAAAATAATCAATTGGGTTAGTACTAACAACCGCCACTAAAGTGTCTGATGCTACGATTTCATTAAAATCACGGGGTTGAACAACAGTATCAGGCTCATTTGAGAAATACCTGAAAAGTAAAAAAACAACTAGTAAAATAACTGCTGCAACAACAATAATTGTAAGTTTTTTAAAGCTTTTCATGTGTCCTTATACGGATAAATTAAACTTAATTATCCACAATATACTAAATTTTTATCAGAATTTGAGGGAATAATGACCTATTCTAATCATAAAACTCCCACGATATACCGAAATTAAACGCAAAAGGATTATCTGGTATTGCGTATAGTAAGTAATAATCCTTTGGCATAACCATACTATTAAAATTACTTAATTTCACAAAACCTCTTAAGCGTTTTACCTTTACACCAGCATACACCCCCGCATTTGGATAGTTCCCCAACTCTCTATTGCTCTGCAAATAAAAAGCTCCTATCGCTGGCATATAGGCGTATGCATAAACACCACTATGATACTTAACATCACAACCTAACTGAATTTGCATAGCACCATGAAAAATCCACTTTTTAAAATATAAATTTGTATATCCTACAAATTCAGGTAAGGGAACTTTTGATCTGTCGGCAATATATTGATAAGTAAATTTTGTAAACCAATGAAAACTACCAATGTTAAATTGTTTTGAAACATAAGCATCTGCAATTAGATTTGCAGGTCCTATCTGACCAGGGTTAGCAGATTCATTAAATACAAAGTAGTTCTTTATTAGATTAATATTTGAACCTAAATTTAAATGTAGCTTATCAAATCCAAAATCAATTCCAGCGGCATTATTAAGAACTTTTAAAGGATCGTTCTTCCATTGAAAATGGTTAGAATTATATTGATACATAAAAACAGATGGATTCTCAAGAGAGTATTTAAAATATGCGTTAAACCCAAAACCATCTGATATTTGATGTCTGTAATCAGCAGACAAATTCATATCAAATATATCTGTTCCGACAAAACAATAATTCACCTCACTGTTTAGTTCGCCTTTTGGGGTTTTGAAATTTAACAGCCCAGTTACAAAGTTAGACAAATATGTTTGTGCCTGAACAGTATCAGGGAAATGATAATTATACATGTGATTTGTTATTCCTGCAAGTATCTGAAACTTTTCTATCTTATTTTTTCCATCAACTTTAAACTTTAGCATCACTTTATTCTGTAAATCTTTATACGCAACAGAATCATAAGTCAAAGTATCATTATTAAAATTATTTGCATAAAAATCTGTCGGCACACCTTGATATATCCTATAATACTTATCAATTTGAAAATCGTGAATTATTGAAAAGTTGCTTTCAAATGTTTTATTAATTGCAGTATCATTCTCAATCATAATTGTATCGCTTCGATACGCACCAAATTGATATTCTTGACAATATTGCGCTCCAATTTGGCTCATTGTATTTGTTACACCTGTCAAATTTGTAGCGTATATGTTAGATGCGTAAAAAGTAGAGTCAAAAGCACTCATATCTGCAATACCACCATTTTCATTAAGATTAATTTTATTCAAAATAAAATTAAGATGTGATTGATATCTTCGCTTTGTGTAGGCTGTACAAAAACTAAGAGCATTTACTTTAGATATATTTTCTTGATAATGTCCATCAGCATTTGCAATTTCGTAATCAAAAACAAAGTTCAAACTTGGAGTAATATTTTGAGTATGTAAAAACTTTACCTGCTCCAATCCTCCTCCTCCACCAGAGAATGTGAAAAGTGTAAAAGGTTTCTGCGCATCAAAATAAATTACATCATCGTGTGTTTTAACAAGTCCTCCATAATTATCAAAAAACCAAAATGGATGTGAATTTGTTTTTTTAGAGTACACTGCAGTAACAAAGGGTTGTCCTGGAGACATCCAGCCAAGGTTATTATATGACACTTTTTGCTGCGGTAGAAACAGATGAAATTCATCTAAAAGAGTATCATTAATATAAGTAAAATCCTCAATTTCTGTCAAATACAGTTTATGAGACTTAAATGGTCTCTGTATTCCTTCATGTTGTGCAAAAACAACAAAGAAAAAGACTACAAATGATAATACTAACAATAATTTTTTCACGTTGTAAAGATAAAAACAATAAACATATTATTTTCAGATAACATGATTTCTTTGATATTTTATGTTATTCTGCTATTTGTTGTTATTTTTACAACGTAAATTCTTTTAGAAAATTTTAATAGAGTAAGATATGAATAAAGATTTGGTCAAAAAATATTTACCTCACGTAATTGCAGTAATTATTTTTATGTTAATTTCGATAATGTACGGCAGTCCATTATTACAAAACAAGAAGTTAGGCACACACGATTATAATGTTTACACAGCAGTATCAAAAGCTAATACAGATTATGAACAAGAAAATGACAGATTAGTCTTTTGGAACAACTCTATGTTCTCTGGAATGCCTGTCTATGCTATTAGTACAGTAAAAAAGGAAAATGTATTTTTTAAAATCTATATGGGATTGATTTTTGGTGACTCCGTCCCTTTTAGCTTGATATTCTGGTACTTACTTGGATTTTACATATTACTAAACGTATTTAAAATCAACCCTTGGATTTCATTATTTGGAGCAATAGCATTTGCATTTTCATCCTATTTCTTTATAATTATTGCAGCTGGACATTTTACAAAGGCCATAGCAATTGGGTTTTTAGCGCCAATTTTTGCAGGAGTTTACTTGGCTTTCGAAAGACGAAAACCTTGGCAGGGAATGCTATTAATGACCTTCTTTTTATCTCTTCAGATTCTAAGTAATCACGTTCAGATTTCCTACTATACAGGATTAATGGTATTGATTTATGGCATCTTTGAACTTGTATATGCAATAAAAGAAAAATATTTACCAAGACTTGCAAAAACTGTTGGAATTCTAGCTATAGGTGCTATTTTAGCTGTTGGGATAAATGCAGCATTTATTCTAACAACGCAACAATATATACCATATTCAATACGTGGTGAGTCAGAACTTTCTACTGCTCAACATGATAGAACCAGTGGTCTAGACAAGTCTTATGCAACATCCTGGAGTTATGGTATTGATGAAACTTTCACTCTATTAATTCCTAATGCAAAGGGAGGAGCATCTCAAAGTGAAATCTCAGATGAGTCTGCTTCTTACGATGTTGTTGAGCCAATATTTGGAGCTCAAACAGCAAAAGATATCATGAAACAAATGCCAATGTATTTTGGGGATCAACCTTTTACTGCTGGACCAGTTTATATTGGGGCATTTATGATTTTTCTTTTTGTCTTAGGCTTAATGACTGTAAAAGGAAAAATTAAATGGTGGATAGTAACAATAACAATTGTTTCAATTGTTTTAGCTTGGGGACATAATTTCAATTTTGTCACTAATCTATTTCTTGACTACTTTCCGGGATACAATAAATTCAGAACAGTATCTATGATTTTGGTAATTACGGAATTCAGTATTCCATTATTAGGAATTTTAGGTTTAGTCCAGATTTTCAAGGAGAAAGTTGACAAAGCAAAACTTATGAATTATTTCTATATTGCACTAGGAATAACTGGCTTAACTACTATGATTTTCATTGTTTCTCCAACTATTACAGGTGCTGACGAAGAAAAACAATCAGATATAGAAATGGCTGAATATCTTGCTGGTGCATTTGGAGACGATCCTCAATATGCTCAAATGAAACAAGAATTCAAGTCCGACATGCAGAATGCTATTTATGTTGATAGAGCAGCAGCAGTAAGAAAAGATGCAACCAGATCTTTAATTTTCATTATTTTGGGAGCAGGAGTACTTTACCTTGTAATCAGGAAGAAAATCAAACCACAGTATGCAGTATTTGCATTTGCTGTTATTGTTTTAGTAGACATGTGGCCTGTAAATAAAAGATATCTTAACGATGATAATTTTGTTCCAAAACGAAAATATGAAGTTCCTTATGAGAAGTCAAATGCTGACAATGCCATTCTAGCTGATTCCGACCCACATTATCGTGTTTGCAATGTCGCAGTTAGCACATTTAATGATGGTAGCACATCATATTATCACAAATCTATTGGTGGCTACAGTGGTGCAAAGATGCGTAGGTATCAGGAACTACATGACTCTATTATGTGGAGAGAAATGCAAACAGCAAGTTATATAGTAAATGTAGGTTTCCAAAATGGATTTTCAGAAGCTGAGGTTCAAGACTTATACAACCAGGAAGCTAAAACTCCTATTTTAAACATGCTAAATGCAAAATATTTGATTTATCATCCTCAATATTCACCAATAGAAAATCCTAATGCTCTAGGAAATGCCTGGTTTGTTGATGAAATCGAATTTGTAGAAACACCTGATGAAGAAATAAACACATTAAAAGTATCAGATCCAGCTCATAAAGCTATCATAAATAAGAAATTTGAAGTACAAGTAAAAGATTTTACATTCGAAAATGACTCAACAGCAACAATTAAACTTACTGATGTTGCTCCAGATTATGTTGTTTATGAATCAAACACAAAATCAGAACAATTGGCCCTTTTCTCAGAGGTTTATTACCCTCACGGCTGGGTTGTAACAATTGACGGTGAAGAAGTAGATCATTTCAGAGCAAATTATGTATTACGTGCTATGAGAGTTCCAGCAGGTAAGCATACAATCAAATTTAGTTTTGAACCTAAAATATACACAACTGGAGTTGCTATTTCTTATGCTTGTTCAGGAATTTACTTCTTATTACTGTTTGGGTTGATATTTTTGGAATATAAGAAACGAAAAACTTTGAAAGAAGAAAATTAAATAAATATTAAAATGGCTGTCGATTATGATAGCCATTTTTATATAATTTTACCATCCAAATCCATAAACAGATGAAAGAAAACCATATAAACTATATTGAGTTTAAAACAAAAAACATTCAAAAAACAAAGGATTTCTATAGTTCTATCTTTAATTGGACATTTATCGACTACGGACCAAACTATATATCATTTTCGGAAAGCGGAATAGCTGGTGGTTTCGAATTTACAGAATTTGAAATTACAAACGGAGCTTTGGTTGTTTTATACCATAAAGATCTGGATAGTTTAAAGCAAATCATTATTAAAAGTGGAGGTATAATATCAAAAAATATTTTCTCATTTCCTGGAGGTAAAAGGTTTCACTTTTTTGACCCTTCTGGGAATGAGCTGGCAGTTTGGTCAAAGTAATCATTGTGACAAAATAAAAAAAAAGTGACAATCAAAAAAAGACCATCACTTTTCTATCTATTCTTAATATCTTACTGTTTTATAATTTTATATTCAACAACTTCTGATTCATTCCTAATTCGAATGAGATATAGACCGTCCTTTTCATTTGATAAATCCAGTTCCAGTATATTATCATTAATTTCTTTCACGAATACTATCTGCCCAAGGTTATTGATTATTTCAACTTTCACTGGTTCTTCAGCTATTTGAATCAATTCTATTGTTAATAAACCTTTTGTTGGATTTGGATAAATCGAAAATTCAACACGAATTTCTACTTTATTTATATCTGAAACAATATCAAAATACACAGAATCAATATCTATACAGCCAAATTCATTTGTAACAGTTACATAATACCATCCAGAATTTGAAACTTCCATAGTCTGGTCTGTGCTGTTATCATTCCATAAGTATTCTGTAAATCCTGTACCTGCATCTAAAGTCACATGAACATCAGAATGTATTGTATCCTGTCCAAACTCTACATCTGCATCAGATATTGTTACATAAATTTCATCAGTATTACTACATGTTCCAATAAATGATTCAACTGAGATTATTCCTTCTTGGGAAACAGGTGTTGTTTGTGTATCAGCACTATTTGACCAAGTCCAACTATCAGCAGTTCCTGCGTCAAGAGTCAGGGAACTTCCTGCACAAATTGTTGTGTCATTTCCAAGATTTGGAAACGGACTTGGGTTTGTCTGAACAAACAATGTATCTGAACGTGAGAATCCACAAATATTTGTTGATTCAACATAAATCCCTGTTTCTCCTGTAAATTCAATATCCCAATCTAAAGATAAACTATTATCCGTTGGAGTAAAAGTTCCAGTTTCTACAGGATAAACTACCCAATAATATGACACATCTGCAATTGAGTTTGTTGTGAATATACCAGTTCCTTCAGCCTGGCATCTTTCAGTAATTCCATCTGGCATATCAGGAATAGCAGGAAGATTAATCACGATTACATTTACGGTGTCAGTATCTGTACAAGAATTTACTCCTGTTACTGTTACGACATATTCTGTGTCAACCAATGGACTTACAGTAATTACATCTACAAGGTCACCTGAATTCCATTCATAGCTTGTTCCGCCAGTAGCAGTTAATGTTACAGATCCTCCAATACATATTTCTTCGTCTGTTCCGGAATCAGCAAATACTTCAAACACACTTACATTTACTGTGTCGGAGTTTTCACACATCCAAACATCTGTTGCAGTTACAATATACTCAGTATCAACAAGTGGACTTACTGTAATTACATCAACAAGTTCTCCTGAGTTCCATTCAAAATCAACTCCACCTGTTGCTGTTAGCGTTACAGTTTCTCCGATACAAATATCTTCGTCTATTCCTGCGTCAACAGTAGGTAAATTGTGAACAATTACATTTACTGTGTCAATATTTTCACAAGAATTACCATCAGTTACTGTAACAATATATTCTGTATCAACTATTGGACTGACTGTAATAACATTAACTAGCTCCCCAGAGTTCCATTCATAATCAACTCCACCAATTGCAGTTAAAGTTACTGAGTTTCCAATACAGATATCTTCATCAGAACCAGCATTTGCAGTTGGTAAGTCGTGGACTGTTACAAAGACAGTATCTATGTCTGTACAAGAATTTACTCCAGTTACAGTAACTATATATTCTGTATCAACAAGTGGACTTACTGTGATTACATCTGTAAGTTCTCCTGAGTTCCATTCGTAACCTGTTCCACCTGTTGCTGTTAGTGTTACTGAACCTCCGATACATATTTCTTCGTCTGTTCCGGCATCAGCAAATACTTCAAACACACTTACATTTACTGTGTCGGAGTTTTCACACATCCAAACATCTGTTGCTGTAACAATATACTCTGTATCAATTAGCGGACTGACAATAATTACATCAACAAGTTCTCCTGAATTCCATTCATAATCTACTCCACCAATTGCGGTTAATGTTACAGATTCTCCAATACAAATATCCTCATCAGAACCAGCATCAACTACTGGTAAATCGTGAACAATTACATTTACTGTGTCAGAATTTTCACAAGAATTACCATCAGTTACTGTTACAATATATTCTGTATCAGCTAATGGACTGACTATTATTGCATCAACCAATTGACCTGAGTCCCATTCATAATCTACTCCACCAATTGCAGTTAAAAGAACAGAGTTTCCAATACAGATATCTTCGTCTGCTCCTGCATTTACTGTTGGTAAGTCGTGGACTGTTACAAAAACAGTATCTATATCGGTACAAGAATTTACTCCTGTTACAGTAACTATATATTCTGTATCAACTAATGGACTGACTGTAATAATATCTACCAGCTCACCTGGGTTCCATTCATAACCTGTTCCACCTGTTGCTGTTAATGTTACAGATCCTCCAATACATATTTCTTCGTCTGTTCCGGCATCAGCAAATACTTCAAATACATTTATATTTACAGTATCTGAATTTTCGCACATCCAAATATCTGTAACAGTTACTATATATTCTGTATCAACTAGCGGACTGACAATAATTACATCAACAAGTTCTCCTGAATTCCATTCATAATCTACTCCACCAATTGCGGTTAATGTTACAGATTCTCCAATACAAATATCCTCATCAGAACCAGCATCAACTACTGGTAAATCGTGAACAATTACATTTACTGTGTCAGAATTTTCACAAGAATTACCATCAGTTACTGTTACAATATATTCTGTATCAGCTAATGGACTGACTATTATTGCATCAACCAATTGACCTGAGTCCCATTCATAATCTACTCCACCAATTGCAGTTAAAAGAACAGAGTTTCCAATACAGATATCTTCGTCTGCTCCTGCATTTACTGTTGGTAAGTCGTGGACTGTTACAAAAACAGTATCTATATCTGTACAAGAGTTTACTCCGGTTACAGTAACTATATATTCTGTATCAACAAGTGGACTTACTGTGATTACATCTGTAAGTTCTCCTGAGTTCCATTCGTAACCTGTTCCACCTATTGCTGTTAGTATTACTGAACCTCCGATACATATTTCTTCATCGATTCCTGCATCAGCAAATACTTCAAATACATTTATATTTACAGTATCTGAATTTTCGCACATCCAAATATCTGTAACAGTTACTATATATTCTGTATCAACTAGCGGACTGACAATAATTACATCAACAAGTTCTCCTGAATTCCATTCATAATCTACTCCACCAATTGCGGTTAATGTTACAGATTCTCCAATACAAATATCCTCATCAGAACCAGCATCAACTACTGGTAAATCGTGAACAATTACATTTACTGTGTCAGAATTTTCACAAGAATTACCATCAGTTACTGTTACAATATATTCTGTATCAGCTAATGGACTGACTATTATTGCATCAACCAATTGACCTGAGTCCCATTCATAATCTACTCCACCAATTGCAGTTAAAAGAACAGAGTTTCCAATACAGATATCTTCGTCAGAACCAGCATTTGCAGTTGGTAATGGATGTAATGTAATATCAGATCCATTATCATTACTTTCAAATATTGGCTCAGAAGCCACAAGTTTTATCCGATAAAAGCCTGATTCAATAACATTATCAGGTATTGTTGCAACAACTGAACCTGTAACATTAGAAACTACTGAACCAATATTTGTTGAACTTGAAAAGCTTCCTGTTTCGTCAGAAAGCACAACTGTAAAAGTATTTGTTACAAGAAAGTTCCCAATAGCGTTATAGTTTACTGTCAATTCCTCCCCTGCACATAACTCATTATCTGATATTGATGTTATTTCAAGGTCATATAAATCGATTACTTCGATATTTCCATTCTCACTTGCAAAAGGAACTACTACAAATGTATTTTCAACAAATTCCAAAGGTGTTGGAGCATTGCCAAATACTACAGGTGATTCATCTCCAATATTTCCTACGATAAGGAATTGTATTGTAAATAGAATTTCATCGTTAGCAATTGATTCTCCTGCCAAAGTGGGATCATTCCATGAAAAGCTAATTATTCCACTTCCAGTTTGTGTAAGTCCAAAATTACCTGCTCCCATATTTGACAATCCAAAATATGTAAGCTGCTCAAAAGTTGCGACAGCTGGGTCAAAAGTAATACTACCTTGGGCTGCTATAATATCTGTAAAACTACTTGCCCTTACTGGGACTTCTACATACTGTCCAATTGCTGCCTGAACACTGTCTGCACTAACTGTTAATGCATCAGGAATAATTAGCTCACCAACAGTTACCGAACCGTTTGAAACAGTATAATCTATTGCAGATAAACTTAAATCAACAACTTCGATTGGAGTTGGGATACTTAATAAATTAACCAGACTAATTTCGCCTTCTGAACCAATAATATTGAAATTCAATGTAAAGATTACATCTTCATCAGTAAGACTTACGCCCATCATTCCAACATCGTTCCATGAAACGGTTAATTCCCCGGAATTTGCAGAAGTTGTCCCAAAATTTGCCATTGTCATTGATGGTAAACCAAAATTACCTGCATCAACAAATTGAATAATTGCCTCATCAAATTCAAAACTCCCTTGTACAGAAAGAATGTCTGTAAAGTTTTGTACAGTTACAGGAACTTCAATACTGGTACCGTTTTCACCTTCAACATGAGCAATATTAAATATTACATCATCACCCGAAACCGGCTCTCCTGATATAGTTGCAGAACCAGCCTGATCGTATACTATCTTTTCGGAAAAAGTATTGTCAATGACTTCTACAGGTGTAATATTGTCTGTTAATTCAATCTGAGATATTTCTCCAGTTATTCCAACTAACATAAATCTGACACTAAAAATTGTATCATTATCTGCAATACTTTCTCCAACTAAACTTGCATCATACCACGAAAAGGTTAACTCTCCAGATGCAACATTTGCAGAACCAAAACAGCTTGAGTTCATTCCGGGCAGATAATAGTCTTCGGTATTTACAAATGATATTATTGCTGGGTCAAAGCTAATTGTTCCCTGCATAGAAATTATATCGGTAAAATTTTCAGATGTTACAGGAATTACAACTTCTGTTCCCTGAACATCTGTTTCTGATCCGATTCGGAAATATACAGCCTGTGCACTTACCTGTGCATAGCAGGTTATAAAACTTATTATAAATATTATTTTTTTCATTTTAGTAAAATCAGAAATTCAAAACAACTATCTAAATATCACTAACTTTTGTGTGTCAAAACTTTCGTCAGCGAAGAGTTTTAGATAATAAGTTCCTGCCGGAAGTCGATTTCCGTTTGAATCGTTTCCATCCCATATTAGCTGATTTAATCCGGTGCTAAATTCTGATGTGTTAGAATAAACAATCTCACCTAAGTTGTTAAATATCTGGATGCTTGCATCGGTATTGTTTTGCAATGCAAATTCTATTTTAACATTATCGGCAAACGGGTTTGGATGACAATTAAGATTTAAACCATCAAGCATATTATCGCTAATATCTGTTGCCATAGGATTGATTTCAATTTCTGAATTATTAAGTACGATATCCAAAGCATCTAACTCATTTGTGTAAGCTTCTGCTCTAGTAATATCACTGGTAATAAATAAATCTGTAGAAACCTGATAATCAGATGCCGGAAGTAACTGAATTGTAAACAATGGTTGTTCGCTATTAATTGATTCGCCATCAATATTTCCTGTACTCCAAACTACTGTAAGATCTCCACCCTCAGTAAAGTTTTCACCAAAGAAAAATCCTACAATATCTGATGAAACACCAACAAACTCAAAGTAGTTATTGTCCCAATTAATTGTCATTTGAAGACCACTTAAATTAGTAAAATTATCAGCATAAACAGGCAGGTTAATTACCTGATTTGATACTGCATTATTTACTCCAAGATTCAGATTTAACTCTTCCTCAGTTGATTTAGCAATATTTGTGTTCCAAGAGTTATTTACATCACCAAGTTTTATTCCTACAAAGTCCTGATCATCATGATTTGCTGCAGAGCTGTATGAACGAGTTAGCTCATAAGGCCAAGGATTTGTAGGATCAGCAAATACATAATCGCTGTTTACAAAGGACCAAAGGTCTCCACCTGGGAATGATGTTTCTGTTTGTAAAATCAGTGCTCTTGTCAGAACAATATCCAATGTTGAAATTCCTTCTGACCTATTAACATCAGCAGCAATCAGTTTATATGGTGAATTTAATGCTTGAACATTTAGAATGTGTCGTTGCATCAAGATGATATCAAGAGTTGAAACACCATTGTTTGTTGCGACATCATTATTTTTAGAAGGAGTAACAACATACGAACCTCCATTATCAACTGTAAAGTCGTAGGTTCCAAGAGCACCGGTTATAAATGAGTCAGTTCCATCACCTGACAAATCAAGGTTAACACCAGAAACAGCAACACCAATTTCAGTATAAACGCTACCGTTAAGATCAACTGTTGCAGTAGTGCCTGTAACAGTAACATCTGTAGTTGCAGCATTGCTTTGACAACCATTAACCGTTGCGTAAACGGTATAAGTTCCGCTCATTGAAGGATCAGCATTTGTAATAATTGGATTTTGCTGGTTAGATGTATAACCGTTTGGTCCTGACCATTCGTAGAATGCCATATTAACAGTACTTGCAGTTAATTCGATGTCTCCGTTAAGATCAACAGGTGAATTACTTGAAGCTACTGGAGCTGCAGGAATTGCATTTACAGTAACAATAATTTCGTCAGGTTGAGTACAACCAAATACATCTGTTACATAAACTGTATAGGTTATTGTTGAAGATGGTGTTGCTACAGGATTTGCAATATTAGGATCGCTTAGTCCTGTTGTTGGCAACCATGAATATGTAACTCCACCGTTAGCATTAAGATTCACGCTGCTACCGGCACAGATATCTTCGTCACTTCCAGCATTTGCAACAACAGTACTTATCTCAAATACAGCAGCACTTGTTTCGTAATAATTACTGTTCGCAGCATCAGCAACTTTGATCATTGCATTTGATGAAGCAAGATTTGGAATTGTCCATACGTAATCTTTTGTTAGCGTATAATAATTTGATTCTATCAAGATCCATGAAGCTCCTGCATCGGTTGAATAGAAAATGTCATAATCATCAGATGTTCCGGTACTTGTCCATGTGATAGTTTCGGTTGTACAAGCATTCCAAACTTCACCACCAACAGGAGATGTTACCGTAATGTCAGTAGCTGCTGTACCAATTGCAAATACCTGTTCAGACATTGCTGTTTTACAAGTATTCACATTATCGGTTATCTTGATAAGGCAGTTTTGAGAAATAACAGAAGGAACTGTCCATGAGTAAGAATCTGTTATAATATTCTGGTTATAGCAGATATTTGTCCATGTAGATCCGCCATCAATACTATAATCAATATTATAGTAATTTGAAACACCATCAGATGTCCAGTTAATAGTGTAAGAAGCTCCACCTGTTAAACTTTCACCGCCATTAGGATTAAGAATGTTTATTGCAGGAGCAATAGTAAATGTTGCATCACTCATATCGGTTTTGATAAGATTATTTTTATCTGAAACTCTTACCAGACACTCAGACGATGGAGTATTTGGCAATGTCCAGTCATAACTTACTACAGATGATGAGTTATAATAATTTGAATTAATTGTATTCCATGTTAAACCATCATCGATAGAATACTCAATTCGGAAATAATTACTATCTCCATTTGCATTCCATGTAATACTTGTTTCGGTACATACACGCCACACCTCTGCTCCACCATCACCATTTGGTGTGTTAAGAACAATCGAAGGACTTATTTCAAATGTAGCATCACTGATATCAAATATTGACGGATCGTCATATTTACTTACTTTTACCAAACATTCATCGCTAAAGTTTTCAGGAACTGTCCATGAATAAGAACCATCATTTATTTCTACATCTTCTATAGTTATCCAGGAAGCACCATTATTATCAGAAAATTCTATTTTTACATAGTCAGTATAAATGTACTCATCTGCCCAGGTAATATTATAGTTTGAACCAAAATATAAACTATTTCCACCATTTGGATAATAAACCTCAAATTCTGGTGGAATTATTGCAAAATAATCGTCACTCACATCACTTATACAAGTATTATCATAATCTGTAATTTTGATTAAACATGTTGAAGATTCAACATTCGGAACACTCCAATCGTAATAATTATTGTATGTATATGCAACATAAGAGTATGTATTTCCACCATCTAGGGAATAATAAATTCTAAATTTATCACTAGTAGGTGCAGATACCCATTCGATTCTTTCTGTGCCATCTGCTTCCCAGAATTCTCCACCATTAGGAGTAGTAACAATTATGTCGTTATTTTTCTCAATTGTAAAAGACACATCACTTACGTCGATTGCACTTGGAGAATTTATGTCACTTACTCTAATAATACAATTTGAAGATATTATGTCTGCAATTGTAGACCATGTATATGATGCACCAGTTGTGTATGTGGAATTAGTGATTGGGTTCCAATCTACCCCACCATTTGTAGAGTATTCAATTTTATAATAATTACTAACACCAGCACGAGACCATGTTATTGTCATTGAGTTACAACCCTCGTTTGTTTCTCCACCATTTGGAGATGTAATAGTAATCCAAGGGTAATCAATTGTAAACATTTCATCGCTAACATCGAATACGGCTGGGTTTTCAAATTCACTTACTCTTACCAAACATTCTGATGATGGGGTATCTGGAATATCCCATGAATGTGAACCATCATTTTCGGTTACGCCCATTATTGTATTCCATGTTAAACCTGCATCATAAGAATATTCTATTGTTACAAATGAAGATGTCAGATAATCTGAATCCCATGTAATATTATTTGATCTGCCAATATAAAGTGTTGTTGAATTGCTAGGATAGTTTACATCAATATATGGGATCGGAGGAGTAATCGCAAATGTATTATCGCTGACATCATAAACACAGGAATTATCATAATCAACAACCTTAAATAGACATTCATTTGAAACATTGTCCGGTACTGTCCAGTTGTGGTAATAAGTCGAGTATGGACTTGCTATCTCATGCCATGAAGAGCCATTATTAACTGAATAATATATGCGATAATGGTCAACTGTAGGATCAGAAATCCAATCAAAATCAATGCTTGAGCCTACTTCATAACTTTCGCCTCCATTTGGTGATAGAACAACGACCTCAGTATTCTTTATTATTGTAAAGGCAGCATCACTTTCGTCTGTCGCAGCCGGGTAATCTCTGTCACTAACTCTGATTAAAGCTTCGGAAGAACCAATATCAGTAAATTTATACCATGTATAACTTGCTCCTGAGTTATAAGTAGAATTAGTTTTTAATAACCAGGTAGCTCCATTATCGAGTGAATATTCAATCTTATAATAATTTGATGTTCCTCCTCTTGTCCAAGTTATTACCTGATCTGAACATCCATCAATTATTTCTCCTCCATTTGGATAAGTAACAATAATAAAAGGTTCTGCAATAGTAAAGTTAGTATCACTAACATCATATACTGCAGGGTTACCAAACTCACTAACTCGCACCTGACATTCTTCTGATGCTGTTTCTGGAATAGTCCAGGTATATGAGCCATCATCTTCGGTTGGAGAAATTAAAGTGCTCCATGTTGAGCCATTATCGATTGTATATTCAATTGTAACAAATTCTGAAACAACAAACTCACTATCCCAGGTAATATTTGCAGTTTTATTAAAATAAAGAGTATTACCACCATCTGGATAATTTACAGTAATATTTGCAGCAGGTTCTGATATTGAAAATTCTGCATCACTATAGTCCACAATGCAAGAATTGTTATAATCTTGAACCTTAATTAAACACTCATCTGATGGAGCATTTGGAATTGTCCAATTATAGTAATTATTACTTGTATTTGATGTTAAATAAGTCCAATTTGCACCACCATTTATTGAGTATAGAACTCTAAAACTGTTTGAGCTTGATGCAGAAACCCAGCTTATCTGGTGAGATTCTCCTACTTCCCAATTTTCGCCTCCATTTGGAGATGTAATAATTATATCAGTATTAGGATTGATTACAAATGTCGCATCACTTGTATCGCCAATTGGTAAATTATTCTTATCCCTAACTCTAATTAGGCATTCGTTAGAACTTAAATTTACAATTGGATCCCAAGTATATGAGCAACTTGTGCCAGAAGCATAGAAACTTGTATTTACACTTCCCCAAGTTAATCCATTATCGTCTGAATAATCAATATCAAAATAATTCCCTGTTCCATTTGTTGTCCAAGTAATTGCAAAATCTTCACATCCAATCATAACCTCTCCACCATCAGGGTTTGTTAGAATAATATATGGAGGCGTAATTGTAAAATTGTTATCCGATTCATCTATAAAAGAAATATCATCAAACTCATATATTCTAATTAAACATTCGGTAGATGATACATCTGCAGCATCCCAATAATATGACCCATCATCTTCGGTTACATCAACGATGTTAATCCATGTTGCTCCATTGTCAATTGAGTAGTCAATTTTCACAAAATCAACATCATCATACTCGGTAGTCCATTGAATATTGTAGCTATTTCCAATATAAAATGTAAGATTTGAAGAACTAGGATAATCGACAGTAATGCTTGGTGTTGGAGGTTCAATATTAAAGTTAGCATCAGAAAAATCCACAATACATGCATTATTATAATCTCTGACCTTTATCTGACACTCTGTAGATGGAGAGTTTGGCACTGTCCAATTATAATAATTAGAACTTGTATTGGTTGCTAGTGTTGACCAATTTACTCCATTATTAGTTGAGTAATAAAGATTATATCTGTCAACACCCGGAGCTGCAACCCAGTTTATTGTATATGTAGTTCCAACTTCCAATGATTCGCCACCATTGGGATTCGAAACAAATAAATCAGTATTTTCTTCCATTGTAAATACGGCATCACTATCATCTGAAATTGCATTGTCGTATTTGTCCATTACTCGAATCAAGCATTCGGTTGATGTTAAATCAACAACTGGATCCCATGTATATGAACCAGAAGCAGAAAAGCTTGATGTAATAAGATTCCATGTCGATCCGTTATCAGTAGAGTATTCTATTCTCACATAACTACTAATTCCGGCTCTTGAGTATGTAATTGTTTGCGATTCACACCCAGTAAATGTTTCACCACCATTTGGATAAGTTACAATAATAAAAGGCTCTAAAATATCAAATGCTACATCACTAACATCATAAACAGATGGATTTTCATATTCTGAAACTCTAATCAAACATTGATCACTTAAAACATCTGGAATATCCCATGAATATTGTCCATCATCTTCTGTAACAGCAACTATCTCTACCCAATCTGTACCATTATTAATTGAATAATGAATTGTAACAAATGGAGAAGTCAGATATTCTGAATCCCAATAAATATAATAATCATTTCCTTGATAATAATTTACATCTGTATTAGGAGTAGTGACAGTGATTACAGGTATTGGAGGAGCAATTGTAAAGTTTGCATCACTAATATCGAGAATACATGAATTATTATAATCTACAACCTTAAAAAGTGCTTCTGTAGATTCAGATGCTGGAATTGTCCAGTTGTATGAACTTGCTGTTGTGTACGCAATATATGTCCAACTAGCTCCATTATTTACAGAATAATATAAATAAAACTTGTTAACACTAGGTGCAGAAACCCAAGTTACTGTATGTTGGCTTCCAACTTCCCATGATTCACCACCATTAGGACTAGTTAAAATAATCTCTTCGTTTGGCAAAATTGTAAAAGTTGCATCACTTTGATCTAAAACTGATGGTTGATTTTTATCCGTAACTTTAATTAAACAATTTTCTGAATCTGTATTTGGAATTGTACTCCATAAATATGATGAATTAGAACTTGTTGAATAAAACGAAGATGTGATTGTTATCCACGAAGCTCCGTTGTCTGATGAATATTCAATCTTATAATATCTCGAGGTTCCTCCTGCCTGCCAGTTAATGTACTCACCGTAACAAGATTCAAAAGTTTCGCCACCATTAGGAGTAACAACAGAAATAAAAGGTTCTGCAATTGTAAATGTTGCATTACTAACATCCATTACAGAAACATTATTTGCATCAATAACTCTAACTAAACAAGTTGTCGACGGTGTATTTGGAACAACAAACGAATATTGCTCATCAGTTGTGTTATAAGAACTTGCAAGTGATGTCCAGCTTGTACCATTATCTGTAGAATAATCAATATTAAAAAAGTTTGTTGTATTATTATCGTCCCAGTAAATGGTTTTTGTTTGACCTACATACCATATATCACCACCATTTGGAGTCGTAATTTCAATTGATGAACTGGCCGGAGTTATTTCAAATAAGTTATCACTGATATCAACCATACATGAATTTGAATGGTCAACCACTTTTATCAAGCAGTTTGTTGATGCATTATTTGACACATTCCAGTTATAAGTTCCAGAAGTGTTATAAATATTATTCCCAATTGTTGTCCAGGATGAACCTGCATCAACCGAATAACTGATATCATAATAATTTGAAGTTCCGGTGGCATTAAAAGTAACGCTTTGTGATGTTCCGGCTTCCCATGATTCACCTCCGTTAGGACTAACAATAGTCAAAGGAGAAGTGACAGTAAACACAGCATCACTCTGGTCACTAATTTCAGAATTATTAGAGTCTGTAATTTTGATAAGACAAACACCGGATGATGTATTTGGGACTGTCCAGTCGTAAGTTCTGGTAGTTGTATTATAATGACTAGTAATTGATGTCCAGGTTGATCCATTATCAGTAGAGTAATCTATTGAGTAATAATCTGTTGTTCCCGATGAATTCCATGTAATTGTTGTTTCAGTACACCCAGGATAAACCTCACCACCATTAGGCGATGTAAGGGTAATACTTTGTGATAATAAGAAGCTAGAAATAGCTACCAAATAAATAATTAGTAATGATTTTTTCATAAAATATTGATTTAGATACAATTCCGAGGGCAAGATACGAAAATTATGCCAAGATAAATGTTAAATTATTTTACAAAAAAATCATTAGAAGCTAGACTAAAAAAAATACGCACCACCCAAAAGGCAATGCGTATTTCAATCACTATTTACTAAAACTTACTTTACAGCAAGCACTACATCAGTAGCATTTTTTAAATTGTCACCTACAGGACATCTGTCTGCAATAGCCTCACGCCATTTTGCAAGAGTTGCTTCATCTGCATCACAATCAGGGCAAATAGTTGCCTTAATGTCTTTATATCCAGCACGCTCTTCGAAAGATTTACCAAATAAACGATCAGGATTTAAACTCCCTACTAAATCAATTTTTACTCCACGTAACTCAAAACCCATTTCGTTTGCACAAACATGTGCCATTACGTTTAAACATCCTGCCCATGCAGCAAGAACAAATTCTACAGGATTTGCACCCTCGTTTGTTCCACCAAGATCAGCTGGTTCATCTAATACTAGTTCGAAATTTCTTGCTTTTACTATTGTTTTTGTTGCATTTTCGCTGTGAGCTTTTGCTCTAAATTTTAAATCTGCCATAACTTTAAATTTTATAATTATTAACTATGACAAAGTTATTGTTAACATAATAACAATAAGCAAAAAAGGATTCATATAATTTCTTCCTATTTTATTGACTTTTTCAATGGTAATGATGTAACTTTGCATCATATTAACTGTAAGTAAATGATCTTACACTAACAAAACAAAGATGCTGGAAGGATTTCAGAGAAAAATCGACAATAGTAAAGGTGATATCGTAACTGCCGAACAATGTTTTGAAGCTCTCACTGATGACGAAAAAAACGAACTCATTAATAACAAACGGGAAATTGAATTCGCTGCTGGTGAAACAATAATCAAGGAGGGTTTTGTCGCAAGTCATATTATGTACATCGAAAAAGGTCTTGCAAAACTTGATGTGATAACTGATGGTAAAACTTCAACTGTCGGACTGGTCCCACCAAAATCTTTCGTTGGAATAATCTGTACTTTTGCCGGTCATAATTTTGAGTTCTCATCAACAGCTCTTGAAAAAACCACTATTACTTTGTTTGATATTGATGTTTTTGAAAAATTTGTTAATCAAAATGGAGTGTTTGCATGTAAGATAATCAAGCATATGTCACTTTTAACAAATAAGCTGGTTCATCAAATTGCCAGAATTTCAAACAAAAATATCGACGGAGCTTTATCTATCTTGCTACTTGATTTTGCAAACATTTACAAATCAGATAATTTTGTATTTCCTTTAAATCGAAAAGAACTCGCTCAAATGCTTGGATACTCTAAAGAAAGCGTAATCAATACATTATCAAAATTCAATAAAGAAGGAATTATTGAAGTAAATGATAAAAAGATTAAAATTCTTGACAGAAAATTGCTTGAGAGGACTGCAAAGTTGGGGTAAATACTTTATTAAAATAACTATTTCATTTTATTATATTTATTACTTCACCTTTTGCTTGATCAAAAGGTAAAAAAATCAAGATCAGATAATTCCTACAACCCGCCTCTATAAACAAAAGAACAGCAGCTCGGCGAAGCCAATTGTATGACAACCTAGTATAAAACAAAGCTTTATATAAATCTAAAGTTGTGCTTTGTTTTATAAACGACATGTCGGCTTGCCACAATTATATTTGTTTATATTCACCTCGAGAGCTGCCGGATATCTGATCGGGTCTACGCTCATAGCATTAACGAAAGCTTTATGCATCCTTGTTTATACAGAGCAATCTACAATTGAAACAATTAGAAATATAGCAACATTCCAAAAGCTTTCTGAATATCCAGCTTTGAAATCAGTTCTTTGTTTCAAAGAGTGAGTTAAAGTATTGATTCTTCTTGATTGCTTCATCAAGGAAGAATGTTAAATTGATTTGTTTTAAAGGAAGTCCCCGCCAAAAAAACTCCTCTTAAGCATTAACCCATCCTGTTATAACACAATGATTTACAAATCTTTCAATTAATTAATAGGTATATAAGCAAGTTATATCAACAAAAATCTGTTTTACAGCACAAAATGCAAAATTTATTAAAGAAATTTTTCTTTAATTAAAAAACTCGCCGTATGTTTGCACTGTATAAAGAAATTTTTCTTTAATTAAAAAGTGGCAATAAAAGAATAAAATATAAACCATGGCAGAAAAGAATAAAAAAAATATCGGCGTACCTGAACCAACAATAAGGAGAATGCCGCTTTATTTTCATTTAGTAAAACAACTTCAGAAAGAAGATTTACAAAACATATCGGCTCCACAAATTGCAAAACGATTAAAAATGGATCCGACACAGATAGTAAAAGATCTGTCTTACACAGGAATAAGTGGTAAAACAAGAGTAGGATACGATGTTAATGAACTAGTAAATACACTTGAAGATTTTTTAGGGTTTAACCGTACAAATGAAGCTTTTTTGGTAGGAGCTGGAAAACTTGGAAGTGCTTTGGCATCATATCCGGGTTTCGACGAATATGGCTTTAAGATTATAGCTGCATTCGACACAAAACCTGAAATCATCGGCACAGAGATTAACAATATTTCTGTTTTAGATATAAATAAATTTAAAAATCTTTCAGACAGATTACATATAACTATCGGGATTATTACAACTCCAGCAGAATCTGCCCAACAAGTTGCAGACATCATGATTGAAAGCGGCATAACCTCAATCTGGAATTTTGCACCAAGAAACATTAGTGTTCCAGAGAACATAAGTGTACAAAACACTTCATTATATGCTAATCTGGCCTTATTGCTTAACAAACACAACGAAAATAAATAATAATAAAATATAAACGATTTAAAATCAGGTAAAATGCAAACAGAAACAAACACTAGTATCAGAAAGTTTTCAGCCGTACTTGAGATTTTGGAAAAATACAACTATGACAAAACTCGGCTAATTACAATCTTACAGGAAGTTCAGGAAGAGTACAGGTATTTACCCGAAGAAGTACTGACTTATATTGCTACAGCACTAGACATGCCAGTAGCTGAGGTTTATGGCGTGGCAACTTTTTATGCTCATTTTTCTTTAGAAGCTAAAGGGAAATATGTAATAAAAGTATGTGATGGAACTGCTTGTCATGTTATTGGTTCTATGAAATTAGTAGATCGCCTTTACAAAAAACTTGGACTAAGTCATGAAAAACACACCACTGATGATATGCTTTTTACTCTGGAAAAGGTATCATGCCTTGGAGCTTGTGGATTAGCACCAGTAATGCTTGTTAATGAAAAAGTATACGGAGCAGTGGACTCTGCAAAAATTGATGAAATTATTGACAATATACTAGCTGAAGAAAATAAATAAAAAGGGATTTTATTTAAAAATTAAAAGAATTAAAAAATGAAAGCAAAAGTTAATTTAAAAGATATAAAACTTTCTTATCAAAAGAAATCAGAAGACATCAAAAAGCGAATTGTCATCTGTGCTGGTACAGGCTGTATTGCAAACGGTTCAATGAAAGTTTACAATGAATTCCTTGAAAAAGCAAAAGAGCATAATATTGATATAGTTATCGATCTAGACAAGCATGAGTGCGGTTCAGAAAAAAATAAAATTTTACTTAATGGTAGCGGATGCCAGGGATTTTGTGCACAAGGTCCACTTGTAAACATTTATCCTGACAACATTGTATACACAAAAGTAAAACCTGAAGATGTTGATGAAATCATAACTAAAACTCTGATTAACGATGAGTTGATTGACCATTTATGTTATGAAAACCCAGCTACAAAACAACACAATAGAGGTCAGGAAGACATTCCTTTTTACAAAAGACAAGAAAGAGTAGTTCTAAAAGACAGCTCAAAAATTAATCCTGAAGATATTCACGAATACATTTCATACGACGGATATTTTGCTGCAGAAAAAGTTTACTCTGGAATGACAGATATAGAAGTTTGTAATTTGATTTCTGAATCAGGCTTACGTGGTCGTGGTGGTGGTGGTTTCCTCACAGGAAAAAAATGGGACTTTGCTCGAGTTGAAAATAGTGAGAAAAAGTATGTAATCTGTAATGGCGACGAAGGCGACCCTGGAGCATTTATGGACAGAAGTTTAATGGAAGGAAATCCACACTCTGTTCTTGAGGGGATGATGATTGCTGCAAAAGCAATTGGAGCTGACGAAGCATATGTTTATGTTCGTTTGGAATACCCTTTGGCTATTGAACGTATGCGTAAGGCAATCGAAGATGCTGAAAAAGAAGGAATTCTTGGAGAAAATATTTTTGGAACAGGCAAAAGCTTAAAAATTAGCATTATGGAAGGTGCTGGAGCATTTGTTTGCGGTGAAGAAACAGCACTAATGTCTTCAATTGAAGGAAAACGTGGTATGCCAAATCCAAAACCTCCTTTCCCTGCACAAAAAGGTTTATTCGACAAACCTACTGTAATTAATAATGTTGAAACTCTTTCTGCAATTCCAATTATTGTAAGAAACGGAGCTGAATGGTTTAATCAAATTGGAACAGAATCTTCAAAAGGGACAAAAACTTTTGCTCTAACAGGCCATGTTGCAAACACAGGTTTGATAGAAGTCCCTTTTGGAACTACTCTTCGTGAGATTGTCTTCAATATTGGTGGTGGTGTAACAAATGACAAAGGCGAAGTTACAGGCGAGTGTTTCAAAGCAGTTCAAATCGGAGGTCCTTCAGGAGGATGTTTAACAGAAGCTGATCTTGATCTACCAATTGATTATGACAATCTAATTGCAAAAGGAGCCATGGTTGGTTCTGGTGGACTAGTTGTAATGAATAACGAATCTTGCATGATTCAAATAGCAAGATTCTTTATGAACTTTACGCAAAGCGAAAGCTGCGGAAAATGTGTTCCATGTCGTGAAGGAACAAAGCAAATGTTAGCACTACTTGATGATATTATCGAGGGTAATGCAACAATGGAAACTCTCGACTTATTAAAAGAAGTTGGTGATGTTGTTTCAAAAGCATCTCTTTGTGGATTAGGAAAAACAGCTCCAAGTCCAGTATTATCTACAATAGAAAAATTTGAAGATGACTACATCGCACATATAGTTGATAAAAAATGTTCAACAAATCAATGTAAGGCATTATCAAATGTAGAGATAGATCCTGAAAAGTGTATTGGATGTACTGCTTGTGCAAGAAAATGCCCAGTAAATGCAATTTCTGGAGAGAAGAAACAGGTTCATACAATTGATCCAGACTTATGTACAAAGTGTGGGATATGTGCAGAAACGTGTAAATTCGATGCAGTCTTAAATATATAGTTAGTAATGTTTTTGAGTATAAAAAAGTAGGTGAAAAACTTGACAAACAAAGAAATTATGGAAATCAAAAAATATATTACAATAGATGGAATGCAAATTCCGATTGAAGGAGAAAAAAATGTCCTTGAGTTAATCAGAAAAGCAAACATCGATTTACCAACATTCTGCTACCACTCAGAGTTAAGCACTTATGGCGCGTGTCGTCTGTGTGTCTGCGAGGTCGAAGGGGCAGGTATTCAAGCAACTTGTTCTATTACCCCGACTGATGGAATGGTTGTAAAAACAAATACTGCAGAAATTAGAAAAATCAGAAAAGTAAACTTTGAACTTCTACTAGCAAATCATCAAATTAGCTGCCCAACTTGTACTAGAAGTAACAATTGCAAATTACAAGACTTAGGAAATCGCTTAGGAATTGATGAATCAAGATTCAAAAAAACCGATAAATTTGTAGAAATTGACAACAAATCACGCAGCATCGTTCACGACCCTAACAAATGTGTCCTTTGTGGTGATTGTGTGAGAGTTTGTAAAGAAATCCAAACTGTTGGAGCAATTGATTTTGCTCAAAGAGGAGCATCAACAAGAGTATCTGCAGCATTTGGTAAGAGTTTGGCAGACGTAGAATGTATTAACTGCGGTCAATGTGTATCTGTTTGCCCGGTTGGAGCATTAACTCCAAAATCAGAAAACGAAGAAGTTTGGAAAGATCTTGACGATAAAGAAAAAATTACTGTTGTTCAAATCGCTCCAGCAGTTAGAGTAGCAATTGGCGAAGAATTTGGATTAGAACCAGGTGTTCTAAGTACAGGAAAACTAGTTGCAGCACTTAAACGCATCGGGTTTGACCACGTTTATGACACTTCATTTGCAGCAGATCTAACTGTTTTTGAAGAAGCAACTGAATTTATTAATAGATTTATCAAGAAAGAAAACTTACCACAATTTACATCTTGCTGTCCTGCATGGGTAAAATTCTCAGAACAATACTTCCCTGAATTGCTTCCAAATCTTTCTTCATGTAAATCTCCACAACAAATGTTTGGTAGTCTTGCAAAAAGCTATTTGCCAGATTTCTTAAACATTAAGAAAGAAAACCTTTCTGTTGTTTCACTTATGCCTTGTACAGCTAAAAAGTACGAAGCTAAAAGAGATGAATTTATCGATAACGACATAGCAGAAGTCGATCATGTTGTTACAACAACAGAATTATCGAAAATGATAAAAGAAGCTGGAATCCAGTTCAATAAACTTGCTCCTGAATCATTTGACCTTCCATTAGGATTTAAAACTGGTGGAGGTGTTATCTTCGGAAACTCTGGTGGTGTTAGCGAAGCTGTTTTAAGATTTGCATATGAAAAGATATCAGGCAAAACTCTTCTTGATACCGACTTTCTAGAAACTAGAGGGACAGATGGGATTCGTGAAGTAAGTATTGAGATTGGAGATATAACCTTAAATCTTGCAATTGTACACAGTTTAAAAAATGCCAGAAAAATTTGTAATGAGATAAAAAAAGGTAATAGCAAATATCATCTTGTAGAAGTTATGGCTTGTCCTGGTGGATGTATAGATGGTGGAGGTCAACCAGTAAGTTTCGATACAGACTTTAAAGAAAAAAGGACTCAAGGGATTTACAATTGTGACAAACAACTACAATTACATAAACCTCAAGACAATCCATACATTCAGGAAATTTACAAAAATCATTTAGGTGAAGTTGGTGGACACACTGCTCATGATCTTTTACATACAGAGTACAAGAGTAAGAAAAGAATTGTAAATCAATCTATTAAAATTCGCGATTTGGCTCAAAACAAAATCGAAGTTTGTGTATGTGTTGGAACAAACTGTTTTATCAGAGGTTCTCAGGACTTACTTAAACAATTGATGGATTATGTAACAGAAAATAAACTTGAAGATATAGTTGGCTTCGAAGGTCATGACGAAATTGTAGATGTAAAAGCAACATTTTGTTTCGAAAAGTGTGAAAAAGGACCTGTTGTTAGAATTAACAAAAAGGTAATTGAGCACGCAACCTTCGATATTGCCAAGAAGGCACTCGATGATGAAATTCAAAAAATCAAAGAGTTGATTATTCATTAGTAGCTTAGTATGGTTGCTTCTGGGATCTGTACTCAGGAGCAACCTTTTTAAACAAAAAAAGTAGATTATGGTGGACAACAAATTAAAGCAAGTCGTTTTCACAAACAAAGCAAAGTGTCAGGATTGTTACTTATGTATACGATCTTGTCCTGTAAATGCAATTAAAATGGAAAACTCTCAGGCTCAAGTTATAGACAGTAAGTGCATATCATGTGGCACATGTGTTCAGGTTTGTCCACAAAATGCTAAATCATACACCAATAGTTTAGACCATGTTGTTAACATGCTCGAAAACAATGAAAAAATTGCAGTTAGTATTGCTCCATCATTTGTTGTTTCTTATCCTGCCTGGCAAAAGAAGAAAATTGCTTCCGCTTTACGTCAGGCGGGATTTACATTTATTTCTGAAACAGCTGTTGGGGCATATCATTCTGCTTTAAAAACTGCTGAGCATATAACAGAAAATCCAAATTCAACATGGATTGCATCTGCTTGTCCTGCAGTTGTTAATTATATCGAAAAATACAAGCACAGTCTTATTCCAAATTTAGTACCTGTCGTTTCGCCAATGATTGCTCATGCAAAAATGCTAAAAAGAAAACTTCCAGGATATAAAGTCGTTTTCATTGGTCCATGTATTGCAAAAATATCTGAAGCGAGACGCGAAGAATTTAATATGTTTATCGATGCAGTACTTACATTTGAAAACCTAGATGAGTTACTTGAATTAAGAAAAACAAATATCAGTTCTTGCGAAGATTCTGATTTTGATGAGTCTCCTGCAAAAGATGCTAGATTATATCCAATAGAAGGTGGATTACTAAAAACGGCCAAATTAGATACGGATATTATTTCACAACAAACAATTGCTATTAGTGGGTTTTCAGAAATTGAAGATGCATTAAACTTAATTTCAGAAAACGAAGGAAATTATATAATCGAGCCTCTTTTCTGTAATAATGGCTGTGTAAATGGACCAGTTATTCAGAGAACAAAAAACAAAATCTCTCAAAAAAATTCAGTACTTGAATACAATAAGAACAATCAGGTTGACGACACTGATTTAATAAAAAATCATGAACAATTTGTTACAAGATTTCACAAAAACCACTCTATTGAAAAACAAAGCTTTTCCGAAAAAGAAATACGAGAAATTCTAAAGAAAACCGGAAAATTTGATGAAAATGATGAACTTAATTGTCAGGCATGCGGATATAAAACATGTAAGGAAAAAGCGATCGCAGTTTTAGAAGGAATTGCCGAGGTGGAAATGTGTATTCCATATATGCGAAAAATTGCTGAGCAAAAAACTGACCTCATCATCGAAAAAGCTCCAAACGGAATCGTAAAACTTAATAGTAAATTAGAAATAACTCAAATAAATCCAGCATTCCAGAAAATGTTTTCTTGCAATGATTCAATATTAGGGCGCTCAATATCATATCTAATTGATCCAGAGCCTTTTGAACAACTTTTAATAAATAACGAATCTGTAATTAATCAGGAAATGCATTATGAAAGCTATAATTTAATCTGCCAACAGATTTGTTATTCTTTGCCCGAGAAAAACCAATACATAGGTATTTTTGTTGATATTACAGGGAACAAAAAAAATACTGAGAAATTGCATAAAATTAAATCCGAAATGGTACTGCAAGCTCAAGAACTAATAGATCATCAAATTGAAATGGCTCAGAACCTTGCCAGTTCCTTAGGTGAAAATGCTGCAAAAGGTGAAAGTATTTTGAAAAAGCTAATTGATGCAATCGAAAAATAATAAAGATGTATTTACATACTGACATAGATATTAAGCAAATTCCGAAGTATTACGGGGATCCGTGCGGCGATGTAGTAGAAATTTACAGAGATGAGCACTCAACCTACATAATATTTTGTGATGGGATTGGATCAGGGATTAAAGCTAATCTTTATGCACATATGTATGCATCTCAGATTAAGGAATTGATTCAAAGCGGGAGTTCAGTTTACAAGACTTTCTTTACCATGGTAGATCATATGAATAAAGCATGGAAAAACAGAAGTCCTTTTAGTGTTTTTACAATTGCACAAATTCTTAGTAATGGAAAACTTAGTGTATTCTCATATGAAATGCCTCCTCCCCTTCTGGTTGGACCTAATTACACCAGTATTCTAAAAGACAGGGTTTACAATTCCGAAAAAGCAATAATCTCAGAAGCAGAATGTATGCTTACAGAAAACGAAGGAATCCTTTTGGTTTCGGATGGTATTACTCAAGCAGGAATGGGACTTGGATTAAATTATGGCTGGGAAATAGAAGGTGTTTCATCATATTTAGGCCGAGCTCTAAAAAACTCCGAGCTCAGCAATAGTGAGATAACATCAATGGTCTTAAAACGAGCTAAACATCATTGGAAAGACTCTAAAGGTGATGACTGCTCTGTTGTTTTTGCAAGAAATCGAAAAGGCATTACACTTAATATTCTAAGCGGACCACCCAAAGATAAGACACTCGATTCTGAGTTTGTCAATAAGTTTATGGAACGCGAAGGAATTAAAATAATTTGTGGTGGCACTTCCTCTCAAGTAGTTGCAAGAGAGACAAATAAAAGAATCGAGATAGAAGACGAAGGTTCCGCAATTTCTCCTCCAAAATATAAAATTGAGAACATTACGATGGCAACAGAAGGCATTGTTACTCTTAATCAAGTATATAATATTTTAGATGAAAACATAGGTGATTTAGTTCAAGAATCACCAGTTTATGAACTTGCTGATTATTTCAAAATTGCAGATAAAATAATTTTCCAAATTGGCGATGCTCCAAATTTAGGATTCGGGAACATTCAATTTTTACAACAGGGAATATTAGACAGACTCACAATAGTAAATTTGATTGCAGACAAGTTGCGAAGTATGGATAAATTGGTGATAGTGAAGTAAGTCAGTAATTTGAATTTTGAGTTTTGGTTTTAGTAGTTTATCTTTACAAGATGATTACTTTCCCAAATATAAAAATAAACATCGGTCTTGACATTCTCGAACCTCGCTCAGACGGATACCACAATATAGAATCTCTTTTCTATCCTGTAAATTACACAGACATTTTAGAGATCCTACCATCTGAAACATTTGAGTTAATCAATAAAGGAGTTCAAATTGACTGTCCTGTTGATAAAAACCTGTGTTATAAAGCCTGGAAACTTATTGATGACAACCACAAAATTGACCCAGTAAAAATCATTCTTTACAAAAATGTTCCTTTTGGAACAGGTCTTGGTTCCGGGTCATCTGATGCAGCATTTACTCTAAAGATGTTAAACGAAATGTTTAACCTGGAGTTAAGCGAAGAAACACTTATAAAGTATGCGTCTCAAATTGGCGCAGACTGTGCATTTTTTATCAAAAACAAACCAGTATTTGCAAGTGGTATCGGAACAGAATTCTCAGAAACTAATCTTGACCTTTCAGGATACTATCTCTTACTTTGCTTACCTGATGTTTCTGTCAATACAGCAAATGCATATAAAAACTGCAAACCTCATTTTCCCCAAAAGAAACTATCTGATCTCATCAAACTTCCGATAGAAGAATGGAAAGACTATATTAAAAATGATTTTGAAACTTCAATTTTCCCTGAAAATCTAATTTTGAGCGATATTAAGAACGAGCTTTATGAAAAAGGTGCAATTTATGCACAAATGTCTGGAAGTGGAAGTAGTGTTTTTGGAATATTTAAGGAAGACTATAAAGATATCGAACTAGAAACTTGTGCAAAGAAGCTCGCTTTGAAACTGTAAAAAAATTGCCACAAAAACACAAAAGCACTAATTACGTTTCTTGACTTTTCATTATTTTAGAATAAGCCTATACAACAAAGCGCCTTATTCCTTTTCCAATATTTATTACATTAAAATTTATTAAAAAGCCTAAACACCTTTCTGTTAATTTTAAATGACTAATAATTTGTGCTTCCCATATAGGATTCATTTCATCAACAGCTTTCAATTCACAGATTACCTTTGAATTTACCAAAACATCTAACCTTAATCCTTCATCAAATTCAATATTATCATAAACTATTGGAATTGAAACTTGCCTCTCAACGTTTAAGCCTCTTTTTTATAATTCGTAACATAAACAAACTTCATATACACGTTCCAACAAACCTGGTTCCAAATTCTTATGTACTGTATAGGCGGCATCAACTATTTCACTTGCAATTTCCTCAATATCTGTTGAAAGAGGTTTAAATACTCTATCTTTCATGGTTTAATATTTCAACAAACTTAATGAAATTCTAATAATTAAAAACTCTTAAATCTCTAAAAATAATACGCTATAATTTCTTTTTATAATTTCGTGATTTCGTGGCTATCAAACCTAATCAAAGTTATAGTAAAGAAACAATCCCATTACAGGCATCACCTGCGCATTACGATAGATTATTGTAGTTCCACCATTTAACCCAAAAACAAAGTTTGTTGCTGCTGTTGACTTTTTAAAATAAATATTTGCACCAATACTCCCAGAAAGAACCAAAGGATTTTCTTCAAACATATTTACTTCAGCACTCAATGGACTAATATATGGAGCAATTTCGTAGTATTCAGAAACAAAAAAATGGTAACTCACTCCTTCGGGAATTAACAACACCGCTAATATAGCTTCAAGTGAATATGCAAATGGAAGTAAAAATATTGACGGATTTATATGCCCAGTAAATTCACCATCCATTCTTTGACCAAGTGCGTACTTATAGTTCAGACTTAAATTTTCTGTTACAAACCATTCTCCTGAGATTCCCATTTGTGGCATAATCTCATTACCTACATAAACTGCTTGTCCAAATCCACCCAATCTAAACGAATTATTGTTTTGTGCAAAACCAATTGAAGCAACAATTAATAATATTGAGATTATAAGTAACTTTAATTTCATGAGTATATGTCTAACTTTTTCATGTAAACTATTATTACTTCAAATTTCGTGCAAAAGAATAAAATCAATCTTCTCTCAATACAACATTTCCCTTTTAACAAAATTAGATTTTACACCAAAGTAAATCATATTTTGAGTTGTTGCAGCACCTGTTTCAGGGATAATATTTCTCATTATTATCCCAAGATTTAGTGAAAGATTCTTATTCTCTTTTAGAATAAATCCAAAATCGATTTTTGCAGTAATCATATTGGTTGTAACTCCTTGTAATATTACATTTCCAAAAGAATTAACTGTGTATGGATATACTTGATTCCCATCCATTGTAGGTTTATAAATATCAGACCCAAAATGGGAAGCAATTGAGTCCGCTCCAACTATTGCATACATAAGTTTTGCATCAACAGTAAAACGGTTGCCAAGGTAAGAAACTCCACTTACAGACTCAACAAAATTTCCACCTAGAGGATGCGCTAATGCTTGACCACAATGGGAATAATTCTGATTAGTATGAACATGTGAATAAATATAAGGTCTTGCAATATTTACCTCTGTAAAAATATCCAAGTTTTGTACTTTAAAGATATCGTATGACTTAAATCCCAATTGTGCTGCCCACTTATTGGCAAACCACCCATACTCGCCTGTATAATCTGGATTCACAGTATGCCTGATATCATTTATCAACTGACCTACAATTACATCATCAAGAACAAACTGCCCATATACAGCATTTCTTTCATTTAGAATAAATTTTGCATTTAATCCCAAAAGTGCATTATCTTCTGATCCAAGATTAAACTCAACAGAACGAAAAAAGATAATAGGATTTAGGTATTCAAAATCAAAAAATGAATTATTACTTGTGATAATTGCTTCGAACAATCCCAAATTAAAACGTTTTCCTATTTTCCAGTCGAGATAGTGAAACACATTAAATTTATTGCTCTGTATTGAACCTGGCATAATAGGATCAGCAGTAAACAATGCTTTTTGAACAGCCCAAACACAAGAGTATTTTATTGACAAAAAAGACGTTTCAAGCTTAAAGTATGGATAATTTGATGCAAAATCTGATAATAAAAACGACCTGTAGCCATCCCCATAAAAATTTCGACTATTTGCAAGTTCTAATTTTAAGAAATCATAAGGAGAATAAGTTATTCGTAAATCATTTTCAAAAATGATACTCCTATCAATCGAAGGTTGACCAAGTCCAGTGTAAATTATATAGTTATATCTATCGTTTATCTGATAATCCGGCAAATTCAACCTCCACCCTGAGAGTTGATAACTAATCCCAAATTTATCTCCTATGGAATAATCAAACAATCCCCCAAAATGCACATTATACCTATAGTCAACCTCATCAAGACTAAACCAATTATAAACCTCATAAACAGGAAGAGCATAAAATGAAGCCAGCCTTTCATCAGGTTTACTTTTCCAACCATAATAAAGAAAACTCTTTTCATATTGTGCCGAATCTGCACATATATCCTTATAATCAGAAAAGTAAAAAGGTTTAATAGCTGAATGATTCTGTTTATCTAACGAAAGAGTAAATTTCTCAATATCACGAATAAAGTTCGGATCTCGAACAGGAATATTCTGAGCAAATACTGTTGACACAATTGTCATTAAAATAATATATGCAAAAATCCCCTTCATTTAAAAATCGTAATAATTAGACCTTATTGCTGTGCGTAAACCAAACTGAATAAACGTGGTATCATAATTTTTAATAAAATGAATCCTATGACTTAAACCTGCAAATACCTGCAACCTATTTGCTTTGTTCATATAATAAATGAGTTGAAAATCACCATTAACAATTACTGGTGCTGCTACATTTGAAAAATTATAATTATAACTAACATCAGTATCATAAAAATCAAAAATATTTTGATTCCCCAACTTATAGAAATTAAACTTAGCTACCAATTCAAACTTCTCAAGTGAGTATGCACTCAAAAGCACAAATTCCTGAAAATCATTTCCGGCAGGATGAGCCAAAGCCTGATTATAATGCGAATAATGCAATTGATTATCATAAAATGTATATGCTTTTTCTGATGCCATATTATATTCTAGTTGAAAATACCAGTTCTGCACATTAAAGAAATCGAAATCTTTGTACCCAATCTGCAATCCATAATCCTGACGATCAAATGCAAATAGTCGATCTATCATTATCTGAGAATAAAAAATTCCTAAATCAGGAACTTGCCAGGAAATATTTAATCCAGCTAAATCATTAATTGGTTTGTCCATAATACTATAAAATGAACCTCTTATAAAAGGTGCAAAATAGTTCAAGCCCATCTGCCAGCTAGGCAAATCCTCAGGCATTACCAATGCTTCAATAAAAGAAAATTGCCAGTTTTTTATTTTATATGTCAAAGTATTGTAGGAAATAAATTTTGACGGATAACGACTATTAATACTTGTTGTTTCGTTTAGATTTGAGACATTATTAAAATTAGGATTTAGTGCTTTTGTAAGAATGCTATTAAACTCAAACTTTCCAAAGCTTGAAGATGTTTTAAAATACATCATTGGGGCTGAAAAATCAGACAAAATCATTGAACGATATCCATCGCCAATAAAAAGCCGGTCGTATCCGATAGTAAAATTCAAAAAGTCTGCTGCTTTAAATCCAATATTTCCATATGCAGCTGCAAAATCGTACTCATTTAAACCGCTTAAGGTCTTTACCCTTCCATATCCGGGAATAACTCCACACATCGCATAATACTCATATACACTAAAAGGCAACACTCCCTGATTTTCATAAAATGAAGTATTAAAGTAAACTTTTGAGTCTAAATTCCCATGCAAAAGAATCCCTCTTGTATTAAGGTAACCTAAGCCAAACAAAGGATGGCTATTTACTCTAAAATCTACTATTGGATCAAGCAACAACTTGAATTTTTCATCATCCTGAACTAGCAAATGCTCTTGAAACAGTTTCCTGTAAATCCAGGTTTTACTGGTGTCTATATGTGTTGTAAATATCAGACTATCGTTTATTTTATTTTCAATACCGGTTGCTGGTCTTATAAAGGTACTATACTCAGTATAATAGATTTCTTTCTCTTCCAGATTTTGGAAGTGACCCGTTAAAGGATAATCCTGAGCAAACAGTACTACAGGAAAAAGAATAAATAGTATTTGAAATAAATGCTTCATTAACAATGTCTGATGAGTACAAATATAAGGAAGAAAAATTGATATATCTACTTTTCTTTATCCCAATTCTTGGGATTATTTATGATGTATTGTTTGATATTGTAATACTGTTCGTCTGTCCTTATGATCTTATCCCAGTAGTCTCTTTGCCAATTAGACTTACCTGGTGTACCATTAATTTCATTTATTCCTTTAGATGAGAATGATTTAAAATTCCTAACAAATTCTGGAATTCCATGTCTTCTATCAGAAGAAGTATTATTAATAACCATAATCATGTGTACATGATTGGGCATTACAATAAATTCATCAAGGATTAAATTGTCGTAATGTTTAGAAAGTTCATTCCATGTTTTTTCTACAGATATTCCAACATCATTCAAAACCATCTTTCCTTCTACAACTTCACCAAAAATCCTGAAGTTGTTCTTATGGTTAATCGTAATAAAATAACGACCATCTTGAGAATAATCGTAACCTTTTAAGCGGTTCCCATCTGATCGATATTGTTTAAAATATTTGCTCATTTATCTGTACTTTCTTGTTAAACCTCCCAGAGTATCTGTTGGTTATAACCAACAGATACCTGCGCTTTTTAAAAACTTTTCTTCTAAACTCCCCCACCTACTTCAACAACTCAACCAAAGCGTCCTTGTCAACAATCTTAACTTCTTTTGCATTTACTTCAATAACGCCGCTATTATGCATATCTCTTAGTGCTCTTGCAAGTGAGGGTCTTGCAACTCCAAACAATTCAGATAGTTTCGCCTGAGAAACAGGTAAAGTTACCAAACTGGAATTCATATTCTGAGAGAGATTTAAAATATAATATGCCAGCTTTCCTTTAATTGAATGAAAAGATAAAAACTTTAATTTTTGTGATAAGAATTGTGCTCTCCCAGAAACATTATTCATAAAGTTCACCAAAAGTTTATCATTTACTTGCATCATTTTTACAAATTCAGATTTTCTAATCTTTAAAACTTTGGTTTTGGTTTGTGAAACAATATTTACAGGATAATTATTCTTTACCCCAAATATAAATGCAGGAGCAAGTTGCCTAGGGCTTTCTATTTCCTCAATAATTACAGTTTTACCAGAAAAATCAACCATCTCTCCTCGTGCAACACCTTCTAAAACAATCATTAAATGTTCAACCTCATCATCTTGATATGCTATTATATCGCCAGACTCATAATCTTTCTCTTTAAAAAATATATTTTTAAAAATCAATTCGATTTTTTCAGGCTTAATCCCTTTAAACAATGTGCATTTTGCGAGAATTTGATACATATTTAAGCATTTTAGTACTAATTTGATAATTATTTTCTATTTTGTAACAAATGTTACATAAAAGTAACCAAATTACAATCTATTTTTGTCTCAAAGTTAAACATAAAAAATTACAATTATGATACGTGAAATGGTAAAAATAGATGAGAACTTATGTGACGGATGCGGACTATGTGTTCCAAATTGTCATGAAGGTGCTCTACAAATCATTGATGGTAAAGCACGACTAATTAGCGATTTAATGTGCGATGGACTTGGTGCTTGTTTAGGGCATTGTCCTCAGGGAGCAATTACTATTGAGAAAAGAGAAGCTGCTCCGTATGATGAAGTAGCTGTAATGAAAGATATGATTCCAAAAGGTAAAAATGTTGTAGTTGCTCACATGAAACATTTATTGGATCATAACGAAACTGAATATTTCAAGTTAGCCTTGAATTATTTAACAGAAAATAAAAACAATTTAGGATTTGATTTAAACGAAATGAAAAGCGAAGTACACAATTCACAAACGAAGTCTGAGTCAGGTTGCGGTTGCGCAGGTTCAGCAGAAAGAACAATAAACTCACCAGCAACAAGCTCATGTAGCACCACTAAAGATATACCTTCAGCATTGAGACACTGGCCAGTACAGATGCACTTAATCAACCCTAACGCTCAACATTTTCATAGTTCAGATGTTATTCTTGCTGCAGATTGTGTTGCATTTAGCATGGGTAATTTTCACCCTGAACTTTTGGAAGGTAAAACATTAGCAATTCTTTGTCCAAAATTGGATACTAGAACGGAGTCTTATGTAGAAAAAATAACTTCCCTAATTGATGATGCAAAAGTCAATACAATAACTGTTGCAATGATGGAAGTTCCTTGCTGTGGAGGATTATTGAGATTTGTACAACAGGCGCTTCAAAATGCTAGCAGGAAAGTTCCTGTTAAAGCTATTATTGTTGGAGTAAACGGTGATATTTTACAGGAAGAATGGGTATAATAAAAATTCGGAGTTCGGAATTCGGAGTTTGGAATTTGGAGTTCGGAATTCGGAATTCGGAGTTTGAAATTGAATAAAATAAGAAAATAAACTAGTAATATAAATTAAAAAATAGAAAAATTATGTCAATGTTTTGTTATCAATGTCAAGAAGCAGCTAAAGGGACAGGCTGTACTATTAAAGGTGTATGTGGAAAAACCGACGAAGTTGCGAACATGCAAGATTTATTGATTTATGTTAGTAAAGGTGTATCTACATTTGCACTAATGGCTAAAGAATTGAAAATCGAAACTAAAAAAGCCGACAATTTTGTTTTTGAAGCATTATTTGTAACAATTACAAATGCAAACTTTGATCAAGATGCTATAGTAGCTAAAGTCAAAGAAGGTCTTAAAGTTCGAGAAGAGATTAAATCAGCATTATTAAATGCAGGTGGAAAATTACCTGAGAAATTACACTCAAGTGCGACATGGACAGCTGATACAGTTGAGGAGTTTGAGCGTAAGAACAAACTTATTGGTGTTCTATCAATCGAAAATGAAGATATTCGTTCTCTTAAAGAACTTTTAACTTATGGTTTAAAAGGTATGGCTGCTTATGCTGAACATGCCTTTAACTTAGGATACACAAACGACGAAGTTCTTGCATTTATGCACAAAGGACTTGTTGCCACAACTGAAGAAAAGTCTGCAGACGAACTAGTTGCACTTGTTTTAGAGTGTGGTAAATTTGGTGTTGATGTAATGGCTCTTTTAGACAAAGCTAATACAGAAAGTTATGGAAATCCAGAAATTACAGAAGTTAATTTAGGTGTTAGAAATAATCCTGCTATTTTAATTAGTGGTCATGATATGAAAGACCTTGAGGAGTTACTTGCACAAACTGATGGAACTGGTGTTGATGTTTATACTCACTCTGAAATGTTACCTGGACACTATTATCCAGCATTTAAAAAGTATGAACACTTTGTAGGAAACTACGGAAATGCATGGTGGAAACAAAAAGAAGAATTTACATCATTTAATGGACCTATTCTTTTCACAACTAACTGTATTGTTCCTCCAATGGAAAATGCAACTTATGCTGATAAAATTTACACAACAGGTTCATCAGGACTAGCGGGTTCAATTCACATTCCAGCTCGTGAAGACGGAAAAACAAAAGACTTTTCTGCAATTATTGAGCATGCTAAAAAATGTGCATCTCCAATAGAAATTGAAACTGGAACAATCGTTGGTGGATTTGCACATAATCAAGTTATTGCTTTAGCTGATAAAGTTGTTGATGCGGTTAAATCAGGAGCAATCAGAAAGTTCTTTGTAATGGCAGGTTGTGATGGTAGAATGAAATCACGTGACTATTACACAGAATTTGCAGAGAAATTACCAAATGACACTGTAATTCTTACTGCAGGTTGTGCAAAATACAGATATAACAAATTAGAACTAGGTGATATTGGTGGAATTCCTAGAGTTCTTGACGCTGGTCAATGTAACGACTCATATTCACTTGCTGTTATTGCACTAACCCTTAAAGATGTATTTGAATTAAATGATATTAACGAACTTCCTATTGCATACAATATTGCATGGTACGAACAAAAAGCAGTAATTGTGTTACTAGCATTACTTTCTTTAGGTGTTAAAAATATCCATTTAGGGCCAACATTGCCAGCATTCTTATCTCCAAATGTTGCTAAAGTTTTAGTTGATAATTTTGGAATTGCAGGAATCGACACTGTAGATGCTGATATGGAAATGTTCTTAAGCTAAGAAAGTAAAATATTGACAGAAAAATGGGGATCGAAAAAAAAAATCAACTTTGGTCCTCAAAATTCTGTCTTCTTAAAAAAAGACATGGAAGAAAACGAAAAAACAGTTTGCATGTGCATGGATGTAACAGAAATAGAAATTATTAATGCGATAAAGAATGATAACTGCAGAACTGCACAAGAAGTTGGAAGAATCACAGGTGCAGGAACCATTTGCGGAGGCTGTAAAGGAATAACAGAAAAACTTATTGCAGAAAACTTATAAAATTCGAAATTATGATAATCAAAAAAGTAAGTGAAACTGAAATTCACGAAACGGCACACAAGGTTGACGTGAGAAAAATGTATGATAAAGATACTGCTCAGGCAATGCATATCAAACTTATGCCAGGAGAAGCTTTAAAACCACACATTACTCCTGTAGATGTATTCTTTTATATTCTGGAAGGTAATCCTGAAGTTTTAGTCGGAGATAAAAAAATACAAGTAGAACAAGACTCCATTGTTGAAAGTCCACAAGACATTGTACACTGTCTATATAACAATACAGACAAACTTGCCAGAATACTTGTTGTAAAGGCTCCTAAACCAAAAGCAAAAGCACGCTTACTGTAAATAAAAAAAGGTCTAATTTTTATTAGACCTTTTTTACATTATTTCAAATTCTAATCTTCATACCATAAGTACCATGTTAAAGAACTTACATTTTTCTTTGATTCCATTTTTTTAGCTTCTGCTTTTGAAGCTGGACTATAAAAAAGTAACTTATCACCTTTTTCCCAATTTGCTGGTGTCAACCTATCCTTTACATAAACTTCCTGAAGTGCAATTAATGTTCTCAATATTTCATCAATATTTCTCCCAACATTATCTGGATAATAGAAAATAGAAGCTATTTTATCATCTGGATCAATAATAAACACAGCCCTAACATCTTTAGTCGAATTATTATTAGGATGAATCATTCCATATTTTTTTGAAATATCCAAACCGACATCAGCCACTATTGGAAAATTTATTTGAACTTTACCTTTATCTTTATACGATATCGATTCCATAGACTTTATCCATTCCATATGGCTATTAAGTCCATCTGTTGATAAAACTACTAAGGCCGTATTGTGAGATTTAAACTCATCTTCGAGAAAAGACAATTCAATTATTTCCGTTGTACAAACAGGAGTAAAATCAGCTGGATGACTGAACAAAATTTTCCATTTACCATAAAAATCACCAGGAAACTTTAATTCTCCATTTGTCGATTTAGCTTCAAACTTAGGTGCTTTATCACCCAACAATGGCATCTGACCATATCCAGCCAACGAAACCATTAAAACTAGTACTATTGTATATATTTTTTTCATAACAAACCCTATTATTTACATTTAGTCTCAATTATTACATAAATAATAACAGTTCATCTTAATCTATTGTTCAAACGGCTTAATTGCTTTACTTATAGCTTATCAGTTTTAAGAAAACCCTAAAACACTATCTAGCAGCAGATTAGGACTATCCACAATAACATCAGGATTTTGTTTTTCTAAGATTTCTCTGGAATTAAACCCCCAACTAACAGCTATAATTGGAATTTTAATCCTTTTTAAGGCATCTACATCACGAGTTTCATCTCCAACATATATAACAGAATTTCTTTTAATTTTATGTTTCTTTAACAAACGTAAAATAACTTTATCTTTCCCAAAAATATTTTTCCCTGAATGAATAAAGTCAAACACTTGCGGAAAATTGTTTTGTTTCAAAAAAGCATTAATATTCTTCACTGAGTTTGAGCTCATTACTCCAACAGAGAAGCCAGCCTTCTTAATATCTTCTAGAGCTTTAACAATACCATCAAATGGCTTAATGTTTTTAATCTCTTTTCTTAATTCTTTTTTAAGCTTTATGGCAATAACTGGCAATTTAATAATTGAAATATCACACTCTGCTAAGAAATCCTGAGATCGCATAGAACGAAACTTTTCTTTATCCTCAAAACTAACTGGCTTACAATTAAAATCGTCAGCAACAGCATTATACAAAGCTGCAATTGTTTCAAGTGTATCTGCAATTGTTCCGTCGAAATCGAATATTATAGTTTTCTTTTTACTTAACATCTTTAACAAAATTAATCAAAATTATTGACTTCAAGAAGCTTAAATATATTTCTTATCCGTATTTTTTATTTAATATTATTATTTTTGCAGAAAACAAATTCAGATGGATGTAAATTACATGTTAAAAAAGGGGTGGTTTTTTCTTAATCACAAACCAATTATTTTAAAAGAAGAAGCTATTGAAAGAATGAGATTTTGTATTCCTGGATGGTTAGAACTTGGTCATGTTTACAGTATGGATTATGTGATAAAAAACCTACCTTCTAACGACCCAATACTTGAAATTGGAACATTTGCTGGTTTATCAACAAATGTAATGCTATATTTTCTAAAAAAATATAACAAACCAAACACATATTATTCTACTGATTGGTATTTAGGTGACATCAGAGAAGATGAAAAAATAGGTCTAGTTGAAAATCCAAAAGATTTATCCAATTTCCTTAAAGAATCTTTCGTCAGAAATGTAAATTTTTTTAGTCCAAACAGTAACATCATTTCTTCTGACCTTCCTTCAGATAAATTCTTCGAGGCTTGGGACAAAGAAGAAGAATTAGATAATATGTTTGGTGGAAAATTCAAAATCAATGGCTCTATTTCGTTTGCATATATTGATGGAAATCACGAATATGATTTTGCAAAAAAAGATTTTATTAATGTAGACAAATATTTAATAAAAGGTGGTTTTATTCTTTTTGATGATTCTGCAGACTATACTAACTGGGGTTCAAAATCAGTTGCTCAGGAAGCTGTTAAAAGTGGGAAATATAAAGTTATATTTAAAAACCCCCACTATCTTGTTGAGAAACTTTAATAAGTTATCTTGAAATCTGAAATTTCGCCAAAAAAACCTTATTCCTTGTTCTTACTCTCAATAAATATATTCCTTCACTCATATCACTAATATTGATTTCATTATTATCAGATTTTAAATGCTTCAAAATTTTACCATCAATTGACATAATACATAACTCATCAACACCATCAATTTCTGGAACAAAACATAAAACATCAGAAGCAGGGTTAGGAAAAACATTAAAAAAACAAGAAGCTTTATTTCTTAAATTTGTTACATTTTCCATATTATCATACCCAATATCATCCCATAAAACAGCATTTGAAAAGCAACCAACACCAACATAGCCTTCTTTCTGAATATCATGATCAAAATAATCTATCGCAACTATTGTCTCTTCTGTTTCAGGATTATATACTGAAATAATAATCTGACCTGTCGAATACCTCTCAATAATTAGTTCATACCAATGATTAAAATATGTTAATGGTTGAGCTGATGCTAATACTTCAACATTTCCATGAGTTTTCTTTCTTAATTTAATTCCCGGATTATCGGAATCTGCTGGATAAATTGTTACAAAATAAAAAGTATTTTCATCCTTGTATTGGAAATAAAATAACGCATCCGTACTCATTTGTTGAGAATTATTAGGCTCCATATATAACCAAGCTGTATAGATGCCATAATCATATTTATCATTAGTATTAATACATCTAATTGCTCCAGACATTTCATTTACTGGATCTAATCTAAATGAATAATCATCAAAACAATTAAACTCGTCTAATCCAATAATATTATCACCATCATTCAACTCATACCCCTGATAATCAGGATAAACGGTATAATAATACTCCCATCCAGAAAGACCATTTTCAAAATCATCAACAACCTGATAATTTTGAGCATTAATTGAAGCTAATGCAAGACACACAAATAAAAAAGAAAGGGCAAAGTAGATTAATTTCATGGCTTTTAAATATACATTATATACCAAAGATAATGATTTTTATCTTTTAATCAAAATTTATCATTTCTTCCTGGCAATAACTATCATCTCTTCACCATAATTAAAGAGACTAAGTGATTTATAGATAAAATCATGACAAAATAAACCAAGCCAGATAAAGAATTTTGGAATATTTGTTACTTTGTTGAAGAAATTCTGACGTTCAGTATTTGAGATTTCCAGTTTTTCAACCGACCCATTATCTTCTGACTTTGATTTCTTTCGCTTTAACCATGGCAAAACTGTAAACATTAAAAAAAGTTTCAACTCATAAGAAGACTTATATTTTACGACTTCAAAACCATTATCTTCCAATAACTTTTTAATTGTCCTTTTAGAAAAATAGTTTACATGCTCAATTGACATCATACTCCATTTTTCTTTTTGTTTTACCGCTACTTTACTATCAATTTGTGGGATCTGAATAACAAAATAGCCCCCATCCTTAATAATTGAATGTGCTTTTTTAACAGCAACCTCTGGTTCGTCTAGATGCTCTAATACATCCCACATTGTAGCAACATCCCATTTTTTTTCTGGTAATTGCAATTTATAAAAATTGTCATGGGCTACTTTCAAATTTAAATCTTCAGTGGCATAATGATGCATAAGTTCGGAAATCTCAACACCCCCGGTTTCGAATCCCATTCGTTTAGCAGTATGAAGAAAATGGCCCCATCCTACTCCAATATCGTATAGCTTACCTGTTTTTGTAAACTTTTTGATTAGTTTAATTCTTAAACGATGTCTGCGATATTTAATGTAATTATTCCCATTTCTAACTGACTTTAAAACATCCTCATCACGATAATCTTCATAAGGAATATCTTTACGATAATATTGAGGGATAAACACAAATTCACAATCCTTACATTCCACAACATTAAAGTCTGTGCGTTCAAACTTTAAACTATAACTATCTGGATTTTTATTCCCACAAACGGGACAATGTATATCTTCTAAGTATTCCATCATAGAATACAAAAGTAATAAACTAATTAATTTATACAATACTTATGATTATTGGTCAAGGCAGAATCCTGCTACAACCGGAAAATGATCAGAGAATTCTTTTTCTATTACTTTATGTGAAACACAGTCGACATTCTTATCATACAAAATATAATCTATTCTTTGTCGAATATTAAACTTATTCCAAGTATAACCAGGATATTTACCATTAGTAGCAAAACTATCTTTTAGATTTTTTGCAATTGAAAAATAAGTATATGTAAGAGGTCCGTCGTTGAAGTCTCCACATACAAAAACAGGATATTTACAGGAATCAACCGAAGCTTTAACGATTTCTGCCTGTGATGATCTTTTTACTAAAGAAGAAAGATATTTCTTAAGAACAATCTTCATCTTTGTATTATCATCTGATTCTGTAAACTCTTCAATAACTGTATAATCATTTTGATCTAGTTGAATAGATTGTAGATGTACATTATAAACTCTTACAGTATCCTCTTTAATTAAAATATCATTGTAGATAAACCCATTAAATGAACTATCAAACTTATGCGAATACGAATTTACAATTGGATATTTTGAAACTGTGACAAGCCCAAAATTCTGCCCACCAACAGCTGTAGCCATTGCAGATTTATATTGATACTCAGAATCTAAAATTTGCTTTATCGAATCTACAGTAACAAAATTCCTGTTTGCAGTATTCCAGTAAGCTTCCTGCAAACATAAGATTTCAGGATCTTCTTCATCAATAATATTAAGAATATTTGCTTTAACATTTTGATTATTATCCCAGTTGTAGAACCCAAAAATCATCACATTATATGACATAATTTTAAAATCTGCCGGTTTATCATTAGCAGAAATAAAAGACATGACAGGGAAAATCAAGCTAAAGAATTTAACTCCTGCCAATACAGATACTAATGAAATAACAGAATACTTCCATTTAAAAATCAGCCAAAACAAAACAAAAGCAATATTTACAGCAAAGAGTATAACATATATAAAAGGCAATAAGGCAACTGCAATGGTCTTTTCAGGGGAAATATAAACCGAAAAGTAAACCAATATTAACATCAATGCAAAAATGATGTTAAGAATTAAAGATATTTTCTTCAGAGTTTTCAAGTTAGTTTTTATTACTACTTTTAAAAAGTTTCTCCTTTTCTTCTTTTGACAAACTAGAATATCCTGACTGAGCAATTTTATCAAGAATCTTATCTATCTCATCCTGTTCAGTTTTTTTTCTCGCATTAAACTCCATATCAGATTCGGGACGATTTGGTTTTGTCTTCTGCTTCTTATTTTTATCTTTATTTCGATATGTTACTTTCATATCTTTTGATGGTTTAAAGAATTCTTTAATTCCGTTTAATATCCTAGAAATCCATATTGTAATATCTGTTCCTTTTCTATAATATCTAACAAACAAAAAACCTAAAAACGCACCTCCTAAGTGAGCAATATGTCCTCCTGCATTATCTATCGGGATACTGATTAAATCCATTACAATAATTCCAATAGCAAGGTACTTTAGCTTTACTTTGCCAAAAAACAGCATATATACCTCCTGATTCGGAACAAGTGTCGCCACAGCAATCACAATAGCCATAACAGAAGCAGATGCTCCTAAAGCTACTGCAAAAAGACTTGCAAAAGAAAATGCCGGAATAAGATTATAAGCAAGAATATAAAAAACAGCACCACTAATACCACCCAAAACATAAACGCCTACTAATTGTCGTTGAGATAAATACTGTAAAAAAAGTTTTCCAAACCAAAAGAAGACCAATAAATTAAAAAGAATATGTAAAAAACTAGTATGTGTAAACATATAGGTAATTACAGTCCAAGGGCGACGCATTAAAGTATCAAGATCGGCAGGAACAGCAAGCCATGACACTAAATCAAAGCTACTAAAACCACCAAAAAAAGCTACAATCTTTGAAAGCGCTATTAGTACAAATACAATCAGATTTATGTAAATCAGAGTATTAAAATTATTTCGTACTTTGAAGCTATATTTTATCTCATCAAATAAATTCATTTACTGCCAACGATTAAATTGTTTTTTCTTCCAGATTAGAATAAATATTAAGCCAAACAACATCCCTCCCAAATGAGCAAAATGAGCAACATTATCTCCACTACGATTCAAAAATCCAAGATATAATTCAATCGCTGTAAAAATCATCACCAAATATTTTGCTTTAATTGGAATTGCAAAATACACATACAACAAAGTGTTCGGGAACAACATACCGAATGCCAACAGCAAACCATAAATTGCACCTGAGGCTCCAACAGTAGCAGTGTTAACCATCAAGTTGAGGTCTCTCATTTGAGGATCAATATAGTTTTTCCCCCTCATCAACACTCCTCCACCTTCGTTTAGAACTAAATCTATTTTATCGGGAGACATTTCACTCATTAAAGAATTAATTTCAAGATGCATCACACCAAGATGTAATAGTGCAGCTCCAAGACCAGTTATAAAATAATATATAAAGAACCTCTTCTGTCCCCAAACATCTTCCAAAATTCTTCCAAACATGTAAAGGGCAAACATATTAAAGAATAAATGACCTAAACTGCCATGCATGAACATATGTGTAATAAGCTGGAATGGCTTAAAAAACTCAGATTTAAAACTATAAACAGCCAGAGAGTCACTCAAGCCTGGAAACACCATGCTAAGTAAAAACATCCCAATATTAATAATCAGCAATACCTTTACTACAGGTGGTAAATCTAGAAGCCCTTTTCTTTGATAATACATCTAATTTAATTTTTTTTCAATTTCGTCAACACTAATAATCTCAAGAATTTTCTTCCCTTCTATGGTATGGTTATGGTTTGAACACGACATTAGTCTATAAAACAAATCTTCCATTTCTTGTTCGTGTAACAGTTTTCCAATCTTAAAAGCTGCTGTTTTTGCTAATGACAGGGCAATTTTCTCATGAAGAACCATTTCGGCACTACCAGATATTTCGCCCAGAACATAAATCATCTGCTCTAAAGTTTTCTGTGGGTCAATATCAGTTAAATCTCCTGGAACGCCTCTTATTTCGAATTTATTCTGCCCCATCATTCCAATTTCAAAGCCGATACTATTAAGTTCGCTCATAACTTCAAGTAAAACAGGTCTGTCAGATGGAGATGGCTCGAATATAACAGGAAACAACGTTTTTTGAACAACCCCTTTCCTGGTTTCAAGAAGCTTTAGAAACTTCTCAAATAATATTCTTTCGTGAGCTCTTTTTTGGTTAATTATTATTAGACCAGACTTCCCCGAAGTAAGAATATATTTATTTTTCAATTGAAAAAATATTGCTTTCTCTTCTGCTTTCATAGAGTTATCGTCAAGCAAACTTCTCTGCTCTGGTTGTTGTTCTTCAGGTAAGAAAAAATCGTCAGGAGTTTTCGATGATGAAGATGGGCTATATAAAGAATTCCAATTTGCAGGTACAGCATCACGCTCACGCTTATAATTCTGACCTCCACCACTTTGTTCAAAAGGGTTATAATCTGGATTTATCTCGATATTTGGTGGTTTAAAACTTGTATTCGAAGTAAAATGCGCATCTCTGGTAACATTTTCTGAGAATTCAAGACTTGGTACAACATTAAATTTCCCAAGTGACTCTTTAACAGCAGCATTTACAATTTGGAAAATAGCTTGCTCATCCTCAAATTTTATTTCTGTTTTTGTTGGATGAATATTGATATCAATATTTGCTGGGTTTATTGAAAAATAAATAAAAAAACTTGGTCTTTCCCCTTCTGGAATTAGCTTATCGTAAGCCATCTCTACTGCTTTCCTAAAATAAGGATGATACATATAACGATTATTAACAAAGAAATACTGCTCATTAGTTGATTTTTTTGACCTTTCGGGCTTAGCAATAAAACCATTAATCTTTACTATCGAAGTATCTGTTCCTACATTAATTAAGCTCTGATTTATTGATTTACCAAATACGCTTATAATTCTTTGTCTCAAATTCTCGGCAGCATATTTAAATACCTGATTATTATCGGAGACAAATGTAAATGAGATTTCAGGATTTGTAAGAACAATTCGATGAAGTTCATTTAAAATATGTCTGTATTCAGCTCTATCAGACTTTAAGAATTTTCGTCTGGCAGGAACATTATAAAATAGATTTTTAATCAGAAAATTTGTTCCTATTGGACAGGTTGCCTGTTCTTGAGATGTAATTTCTGATCCAGAGATACATATATGAGTTCCTAGACTATCATCTTCCTTTTTAGTTTTTAGTTCAACTGAAGCAATCGCAGCAATAGAGGCTAAAGCTTCACCTCTAAACCCCATCGTATTAATTGCAAAAAGGTCTGCTGCTTTAGATATTTTTGATGTTGCATGACGCTCAAAAGCCATTCTGGCATCAAGAGGTGACATTCCGCAACCATTATCAATTATTTGAATAAGTGTTTTACCAGAATCTTTAACAACAACCTGAATATCAGTCGCACCTGCATCCAACGAGTTCTCCACAAGTTCTTTAATAACCGAAGCTGGTCTTTGTATAACTTCTCCAGCAGCAATTTGATTTGCTACGGAATCTGAAAGTAGTTTTATTATTTCTGACATTATCGGCTAAAAAATTTAATTACTGATGTAAAATCTGATACCAGTAAAATGTATGCCAAAAAGAATAAAGCTGCCATAATGACAATTAATCTTAATCTTGAGCTTCTACTTCTATATGATGTCCGCACCATCTTAGGTCTAAAACTACCCTTTATTGAGCTTCCTGGTTTATATTCTTCATCCTTGTTTTCAATTGGATCTTTTCCTCTTTCTACTCTAAGCTCTTTTCGACGTGCATCTCTAGACTCTTTCTCAGGGTCGTAAAACCTTGGTTTATAATCGAAAACATTATATTGTGGCAACTTAAAAAAACTTCCTACACCCATAATTTAAATTTTTTACAAAAATATCATTTTTTTAGATAGCATTTAAATAATAACCTCTATTCGACTTTAAATATTGTCAAAGTTAATACTATACTAAGGATAATAAACAAATTAAGAATAAGAATATTGAATAAAATCACAGTTCTTAAAGCCTATTTTTTTAGAACATTCCTTTTTATCTTTTCTAACAAGTCTATTGATTCTGGAGAGAATCCCGATAATAATACAGGAATAATAAAGCAAATGCAAATTATAATAGATCTAATAAAAATATCTAGAAAAACACTTTCCAGTTGAGGTAAAAGCAATGAAACACCATACGCAAACCCACCATATAACAGTATAACTAAATGTTGCAATTTAAATGGCTGCATTTGAAATTTAATTTTCACATAAATAAATTCTATAACAACAAATATCGCAAAGGAAAAAAATGATGCCAAAGCTGCCCCTAAAATACCATACAATGGCAATAAGTACATATTAAACCCAATTATTGATAAAATAAGTATTAGAATAATTAAAGTAAACTGCCTGTAGTATTTTCCATACTGTATAATTGCACCACCAACACTAAATACTGCCTGTAATAAAAATGCAAGCGAAATAAATAAGACAACATATCTTCCACTTTCAAATTCTGGTGGAAGAAATTGCATAATTCCATCGATATTCCCCCAAATAATCAAAAATGTAAACACTCCCAGCAGCAAGATATTATGTGTACTCTTTTTGTATATATTTTTTATTTTATCCCATTCTTCGTGTTTAATTGATTCTGAAATTACAGAACTGGCAATTTTTATTAATGCCCTTGCTGGCAGTAAAATAATTGTTCCAAAAAAGAAAGAAGTTGAGTAAACCCCAGTTGCACTAAGGTCACAATAATGATTCACTAGGTACCTATCAATTTGGTAAACAGCTATCCCACTAAAACCAGCAATAAAACCAAATGATGCAACACTTATAATTTCACAAACTTTCTTTTTTGTTAAAAATGAGAATGCCGGTTTTAGTGACAAGTGATTTTTTGATAGTAGAATTAGACATATCAACAAAAGCGGCACTCCAAATGCAAGAGTATAATAAAAAATAAAACCATTAAAGTCTAAAACACCAAAATAAAACAATCCTATCCCAAATAAATTTAGAACTCTCAATAAAAACTCTTTGACAAAAACTCCAAATGAAGCATTAAACAACACCCTATTATACGTGTCGATTAGAACATGAAAAATACTAACAAATATCAAAGGTAAAAGTAGATAGACATATTCAGCAAACAGAGGAGACTTATCAACATTTTGTTCTATCAAATATGGCTTCCACAAATAATATGCAACTGCACAAATTAAAAAACCTAGGGTACCTACAGATAGCAATAAAAATAAAAAGCCATTATTTTTATTTTTCTCATCCCTAAAAAATGGGAATAACTTCACAGTAACATTAACAAATCCAAGACTTCCAACCTGTCCAAAAATAGCAGAGATAGAAATAAGAAGGTTTGTAAGCCCAATTTCAGCTGTTGAGAATATCTGAGGCATTATCAGACCAACATTAATAAACCCAATTAATGCTCCTACATATGAATAGATAGATCCTTTTATTGTTTGTCGTGCTATTAACCCCATTGTTTAATTATTAAAAGAGAAGTTTCTCTTTTGACTTGAGCTTTTCTGGTTCTAACTTAAAAACTGCAGTAATAATATCTGATTGTTTGAGTTTTACAACGAATTCTTTAAGAGAATTAGTATCCTCGTCATCGTTTACAATTAAAAAGAAGTCAATATTCTTAAGTTCTTCAACCAAAAAACCTTCTTTACCTTTATTAGAAACAAGTTTGATATCACCATACTCAGACTTATCAATATTAGTAAACACACTAAAAGTTAAATACTCTGAAAATCGAGGATCATTAATTTCAAGGTTATCGGTTTTAACAAAACTAGTTTTTAATATTTGTGAAATCTCCCAAGACAACTTATAATCTTCATCAGCACAAGATATGCCAATTAGATAAAAATTATAATCAGGTTTATATTTAAGTTTTTTGGTTTTCACTTATACAAACTTACATAAAGTTTTTAATTAACACAAACTCATGTTGCAAAGACACAATATTTCCAAATGCAGGCTATAAAACAGTTAAGCTAGAACACGCTTCTTGTTCAAAATTATTTGTTATTTGATTTTTCGATCGATTTTAAGGCTCTTTTAGATGCTTGTTGCTCTGCATCTTTCTTTGACCAGCCTTTTCCTGAAGCAATATATTTATTCTCAATACATATTTCGCAGATAAAATGTTGATTTTTTTCATTGCGCTCAACATTTTCAACAGTATCAATAATTAATTCTAACTTATGTTTTTGCACATATTGTAATAATCTTGATTTATAATCTGTATTTTGCTCGATTAATTTTTCCAGATTAAAATACTTCTCGATAATCATTTTGATAAAAATGATACACTTTTTATAACCTTTATCATAATAAATTGCTCCAACCAGTGCTTCAAAAGAATTCCCTCCCATATTTTTCATATTGTTCTGAGGTGAATGCTTATAGTCCATTAGCTCTGCAATTTTAAGGTCAGAAGCAATACTGTTTAATGCTTTTCTATTGACAATTGTAGATCTTAAAATAGACAATTTCCCTTCTTTGGCATTGGGGTAAAACTCAAAAAGAATATCACTGACAATCGCACTAATTATTGCATCGCCAACAAATTCCAGTCTTTCATTATTAGCAAACTTAAGGCTTTGTTTACCAGACACAGATGAATGTCGTAAAGCTTGTTTATAATAAAAAAGATTACCAGGTTTAAACCCAATAATCCTTCTTAATTCCTTTGACAAAGTTTTATCTTCTACGCTAATTTTACGAAAAAAGAGAAAACTCATAAATTTTATTCATATTTTTTGAAAATCACTGATGTATTGTGACCACCAAAACCAAAAGTATTACTCAAAGCATACTTAATTTCTCTCTTCTGTGCTTTATGTAAAGTAAGATTTAGTTTAGGATCTATATCAGGATCTTGTTCTCTATGATTGATAGTTGGAGGGACAATTCCATCACGCATTGCAAGAATACAAAACATTGATTCAATTGCGCCTGCAGCACCTAAAAGGTGTCCAACCATTGATTTTGTAGAGCTTATATTGATATCATATGCATGCTCTCCAAAAATCTGTTTAATCGCTAATAATTCTGAGATATCACCACGAGGTGTTGCAGTACCATGAACATTGATATAATCAATATCATCTGATTTAATTCCTGCATCTTTAATTGCATTTCTCATAACAATTGCAGCGCCTTTTCCTTCAGGATGTGGAGCTGTTAAGTGATGAGCATCGGCAGACATACCTGCGCCAACTACTTCTGCATAAATTTTTGCACCTCTGGCTTTTGCATGCTCATACTCTTCGAGCATAAGAGCAGCACCACCTTCACCCATAACAAAACCGCTACGAGTATTACAAAATGGTCTAGATGCAGTTTGATACTCCTCATTATTTGATGATATTGCCATCATTGACTGAAATCCACCCATACCTATTTCATTAATCGCAGCTTCGGACCCACCAGTAAGCATGGTTTCAGCCATTCCTAAGCGAATTATGTTATAGGCATCTATAATTGCATTTGTTGAAGATGCACAAGCAGATACTGTACAATAGTTAGGACCCATAAATCCATATTTCATGGAGATATGCCCAGCAGCAATATCAGAAATAATCTTTGGAATGAAAAAAGGACTGAATCGAGGAGTGTAATCACCCTCGATATAGCCCTTAACTTCTTGATAAAAAGTTTCGACTCCCCCAATACCTGATGCCCAAATTACACCTGTACGCTCCATATCAATACCTTCAAGTTTGATACCTGAATCCTTGATAGCTTCGTCAGCTGCAATAAGTGCGAATTGAGTAAACCTATCGATTTTCCTCGCTTCTTTTCGATCAAAGTACTTTATGGGGTCGTAATTTTTTACTTCGCAAGCAAATCTTGTTTTAAACTTACTAGCATCATAGTGGGTAATCCAGTCACTACCACTAACACCATTTTTAACGCTCTCCCAAGTTTCTTGGGTATTTGAGCCAACCGGTGATAAAGTACCTAATCCGGTGACCACAACTCTTTTCAAGGTCATACTAGTAAAGTTTTATGAAACAATTTATTACTTAACGTTAGCTTCCATGTAAGTTATCGCATCACCTACAGTGCCGATTTTCTCAGCGTCTTGATCTGAAATAGAAATTTCAAATTCTTTTTCGAATTCCATAATCAATTCTACTGTGTCTAATGAGTCTGCTCCTAAGTCATTTGTAAAACTTGCTTCTGGAGTTACTTCTGTTTCGTCAACACCTAGTTTATCAACGATAATACTTTTTACTCTTGATGTAATGTCTGACATAATTAATAAGTTAAAATTAATAAATTCATTACTTTTGCGATGCAAATTAACGAAAATGATTCATTACGTTCAAACTTTTTAACGATTAATTTATCAACATATTGCGTAAGTCCCTGATTTTCAGGCATCTTTTTCGATAAAAAATTGACAATATGAAAAAAAACATTAAAATAGCACTATTTGCCTCAGGATCAGGCTCTAACGTTGAAAACATTTTCAACTATTTCAAAGAAAATAGCAATATTGAAATCTGCTGTATCCTTTGCAATAAGGAGAATGCATATGTTATTGAAAGAGCAAAACGACTAGAAATCGACTATCTTGTGTTTAACAGGCCAGATTTTTACGAATCTGATTTAGTTTTGAGTTATTTAGAGCAGAAAAACACAGATTTAATCGTTTTGGCTGGTTTTTTATGGCTAATTCCATCTAATTTAATAAAAAAATTCCCAGAAAGAATAATAAATATTCATCCTGCTTTACTACCTAAATATGGTGGAAAAGGAATGTATGGAGATAATGTACATAAGGCAGTTTACGAAAACAAAGAACCAGAAACAGGTATCTCTATTCATTATGTAAATGAAAAATATGACGATGGGAATATTATTTTTCAGGACACCGTAAAAATTGACTCAAATGACACTCCTGATTCTATTGCCAACAAGGTTCACAAGTTAGAATACAAATTTTATCCTACTATTATTGAGAAAATTGCATTAACTTTGTTGTAAGAAATGTTCAAACTATTTCAGTAAATTATTTTTCTCTTTACTGATTATAAAATATAAAACAATGAAAACATTAATTTTGAAATGTGTAACAGGAATTATCCTGTTATTAATAGGTGTCACTGCTTTTTCGCAAATACCTAATGGTTATTATGATAGTGCTGAAGGTCTTGAAGGGGAACCTTTAAGAAATGCATTATATTTAATTATTAAAAACGTTCAAGTTGAATCTTACAACGATCTGCACGAAGCATTTGAGGATACAGACAAAAAGCCAAACGGAAAAGTTTGGGATATGTATTCTGATGTACCTGGTGGGACTCCTGCGTATGAGTACAATTTTACTTCCGCTGATCAATGTGGTAACTATTCTGGAGAGGGATCTTGCTACAACAGGGAGCACTCTTTCCCAAAGAGTTGGTTTAACGATGCTACTCCAATGTATTCTGACTTATTTCACTTATATCCTACTGATGGATATACTAACGGACAAAGGAGTAACTATCCTTATGGTGAAGTCGGATCCGCATCTTGGACATCTACAAATGGATCAAAAAAAGGAAACTGTAATTATCCCGGATACTCCGGAATCGTTTTTGAGCCAATTGACGAATATAAAGGAGATTTTGCAAGATCTTACTTTTACATGTTAACTTGTTATAAAAATCGTATCAGTGATTGGGATAGCGACATGCTTTCTGGCGACGATTTTGCTACATGGGCAAGAAACATGCTACTTGAATGGCATCACGAAGACCCTGTTTCGGATAAAGAAATCGATAGAAATAATGCTGTTCAAGATTATCAAAACAACAGAAATCCGTTTGTTGACAATCCTACATGGGCAGATGCTATTTGGGATCCTAATTACAACCCAAGTTTTATTGAATTAACAGATGCATTTATTTCGGTATATCCAAACCCAGCAAAAGACATTATTAATATTGAAATCAATATTAGCAGTGAAATGCATAATCTTACAATCAAAGATGTTACAGGACGATCTGTATTAGATTTAGAATTTAATGAACATGTTCGCTTAGATATCAGCTCTTTTAAACCTGGAATCTATTTCCTAATGTTTAAAGATAACACAGAAAAAACTTATATCAAGAAAATCAATAAATTGTAGACAATCAATTTTATAATAAGACATTTATTAAAGATCCCAGTTTGCAAAAATTTAAATGCAGATTGGGATTTTTTCTAGTATTAACATATTTAATAAGATATTATTTACGTATTTTTGATAAAATCTAAAAACAAACAATATGAAATGTAAAACATTAACGAACTCCACTAAAAAAAGAAATAATGTGAGTAAAAAGAGTATTCTATTTTTATTATCATGTGTTATTATTTCTGGTTTATTTGCACAAGGGGCTGGAAACTGGGCTTATCAAAAAAAAGGAAAATCAGAGTCTACAGGTTGGTCATATAACGATGAGTTATATGGAGGTTTTGAACAAACAAATGATGCCATTTATCAAACTAATCAATTTTACGATTACGAATACGATTATTTCACAACTAACGATACAGTAATTTATATTGATGTTAAAGCTTTGATGAATGTTAAACCTGACACATACATATTAATTTTGGGCTTATCACAAATATCTGAAAATCTTGAGACATGTTTTGAGTCTATCGATCAAAGAATTGCTAATTTTATTGCTGAGGGTAAAATTGATTCCGAAAATGTATATGTCGATTTTGTTTCCCAAACTCCAATTTTTGCCCTCGAAAAAGAAAAGAAAATTTTTAGCAAAAAATATGTTGAAGTTCCTAAAGGGTTTGAAATTAAAAAGAACATCCATATTAAATTTACCGATCGCGATCTTGCAGACCAATACTTAAAAATTGCAGCAAAAAACGAAATCTATGACATCATTAAGGTTGATTACATTGTTAATGACCACAGAAGCGTTTACGACACATTACGTAACGAATGCATAGCACTAATCAACAAATATGTAACAGACTACAAAAAGATGGGAATCACTTTCGAGGCAATGTACAAATCAATGGAAGAATCAAACTCGTGTACTTATCCAATTAGCAGATATTCGTCTTTTGCATCATACATGCCAACCAATTACGATCCAATTAAAGGTAACGATGAAGATATGAATCTGGTAAATCCAAACGAACATATCAATATTTTTTATGACAAATTACCTTACAATTATTATGATATTATCATTAACCCTGATGTGGTAGAGCCTGTTGTTCAGTTTTCACAAAATGTTAAAATAAAGTTTGTACTAAAGAAAAATTGATGAAATCGAAGTCTCCAAACAAATATTTCTAATTATAATATCTCGTACCTACGGCACGAAGCATACATGAGTAAACTCATTTTACCAACATATTGTCCCACAGGGACAAACGCAGAATAGCAAAAAACATATAAACTACATATTTATATAATAGATTGTGTAAACTAATGCATCAAATCTGTGACTATAATAAAGTCCCGTAGGGACGATATACTAGTACGAGGATAACATAAACAAAAGCTTTAGTCCCATTAGGGACGATATATTTAAATAATTCTGCGAAAATTGCTAACTTTATACCAATTCCAACCATAAAAAAGAAAGAACCCATGGCAAACACTTACACACAAATTCACATTCATGCTGTTTTTGCAGTGCAAAATTTTACCAATATATTGTACGTGTGACATACAAAGATAAAAATACAAATTACATATTTGTAAATTCGATTATGTAAACTATTGCAACAAGTCAGGAACAAAAACAGATCCCATTCGAAACTATATTTTGGTCAGAATATAAACATCCTATACAAAAGCAAGTCCCAGAGGGACGAAATATAGGTAAGAGGATAACATAAACAAAAGCCTTAGTCCCGTTAGGGACGATATATTTAAATAATTCTGCGAAAATTGCTAACTTTATACCAATTCCAACCATAAAAAAGAAAGAACTAATGGCAAACACCTACACACAAATTCACATTCATGCTGTTTTTGCAGTGCAAAATCGTCTTTCATTAATAAATAAACTGTGGAAAGACGAACTATACAAATACATTTCAGGTATTGTAAAAAAGAACAATCACAAATTATTAATAATCAATGGAATGCCAGATCATATCCATATGTTATTTGGAATGAGACCAACTCAATCTTTATCAGACTTAATGCAAGATATTAAAGGCTCGTCTTCCAAATGGATAAATGAAAAAGACTTTGTAAAAGGAAAATTTTCATGGCAAGAAGGATTCGGAGCATTTGCATACAGTAAAAAAGAAATCAAAAATGTAATTCAATACATCAAAAATCAAGAAGAACACCATCGTAAAAGATCACTTAATGAAGAATACCTTAAGATTCTTAAAGATTTTGATGTAGATTTTAATGAACAATATATTTTTTATGATGTAATCTAGTTTAATTACCATAATGTCTCGTACCTACGTCACGAAGAGGGAACTTTTTATTCTTTCTTTCAAATATATTTTCCGCTGGTACAAACTCTGAAAAAGTTAAATTTATTAACTACTTATTCATAAAAACTTTTGACTAATTCTAGCACCAAATCAGATATTAGAATAAATACCATAAGGATGAAACATTGGCCAAAAAGAACATACAACACAAGTTAAAGTCCTGTTATGGACGATATATTTACATCTAAAAAAATTAGTATATGACAAAATTTTCATTTACATATATAATATCTTATTTTTGCATGAATAAATCAGTATTGAGATGATCGAAAAAAGCACTGTAGAAAAATACATTAAAGGATTTAAAGATAAAAAAGTCCTTATTGTTGGAGACGTAATGGTTGACGCCTATATGTGGGGAAAAGTAAATCGTATTTCTCCTGAAGCACCAATCCCAATTGTTTCGGTAAGAGAACGAGATTATCGTTTAGGCGGAGCTGCAAATGTTGCTCTTAATGTTTCTGCTTTAGGAGCCGAAGCGATTTTATGCTCTGTAATTGGAGAAGACGAAAAAGGTGAAGTATTTAACAATCTTCTAAAAAAACGCAATCTTAGTTCTGAGGGCATTATACAATCCAATAATCGCAAAACTACTGTTAAAACTCGTGTAATTAGCAGCGGTCAACATTTACTACGTGTGGATGAAGAAGATTCACATCCAATTTCTGACAAATCAAAAGATGAACTTTTTGAAAGAATCAAAAGTCTTGTAAATAAATATCATATTGAAGTAATTATTATTGAAGATTATGACAAAGGTGTTTTAAGTGCAAATTTAATCAGTAATATTACTGAACTTGGTAAGTCTAAAAAAATATATACAACTGTAGACCCAAAGAAAAATCAATTTATGGACTACAAAAATGTGAGTTTGTTCAAACCTAACCTTAAAGAATTTGGAGAAGGCTTAAAAGCAGATATTGACAAAAACAATATTGACAGCATTAAATCGCTTGCAAAAGAGTTTTTAATCAAACAAAACATAGAGACTCTAATGATCACCTTATCTGAAAAAGGCATTTTCATAGCAAATAAAGAACAAGCCTTACATTTCCCAGCTCATATCAGAGATATATCAGATGTTTCGGGAGCAGGAGATACAGTAATTAGCGTTGCAAGTCTTTTATTAGCTGCAGGAGCAAGCTTAGATGAAATTGCTCAAATTTCTAATACTGCTGGCGGTCTTGTTTGCGAGAAAACAGGAGTAGTCCCTATAACAACTTCTGAATTGCTTTCTGATTTTTAAATTTTGAAAGCCCTGACAACAGAAATAAACAAAAGAAATTTTGGTCTGGATTTATTCAGAGCTATTGCTGTTTTAGCTGTTGTTTTTGGTCATGGTAGTGAATTCATTAATGTTGGAATAAAGACATGGTTCCCAGTTGATGGCGTAGATATGTTTTTTGTCCTTAGTGGCTTTTTGATTGGAACGATTTTACTTAGAACAAAAGTTAACAACAGAAAAGAACTTTTTACACAAACTGCAACTTTTTACAAGCGAAGGTGGTTCAGAACATTACCAAACTATTTTCTATTTCTGGCTATCAACATTATTCTTGTAAAAACAGGAGTATACGATGGCATTTTAAACATCAACACTCTGGCCTATTTTGCTTTTCTACAGAACTTTACTTTACCACTCGACTTATTCTTTTGGGAGTCGTGGAGTCTAGCTGTTGAAGAATGGTTTTATCTTTTGTTTCCAATACTAATTTTCCTGTCGTTTTTACTAATAAAAAAGAACAAAACATATAAATCTCATTATCTAATTATTAGTTTGGTTTTACTTATTATACCATTTATATTAAGAGTTATTTATTTTAATCCAAATTACATCGAAAATGATGTTGATCTATTCATCAGGAAAATTGTAGTTTTTAGAATTGACACTATTGCATATGGACTAATTGGAGCATATATAAATAAATATTACAATATCTTGTTTAAAAAATATTCGATTCTATTTCTTATAGTTGGAATTATTGGGATTATTGGGATAAGATTCTTTGTTTTTGAACCAAGTAGTTTCTTCAGACAAACAATATATTTTAGTTTGCAATCTATGTTTATTTTATTCTGGATTCCAGCATTTTACAAATTAGAATCGGTTCCAATTGCTCTTAAAAGGCCTGTTAGTTTTATTAGTTTAATTTCATACTCTCTCTACTTAGTTCATCTACCAATTTTATACATTATCTCAAAACATAATATATTAAGCAATAACCATACTCTTGAATTTATAGTCTATTTGCTTGTATCAGTAATTATATCATATTTTATTTATAAATTCTGGGAGAAGCCATTTACGAACCTTCGGAATAAACAAATAAAACTTTTGGGATTAAAATTTTAGGATTTCGATTGCAAAATCTGCTTAAAATATTCTAAGTCTTCTGAAAATGTGATTTTAATATTATTTATATCTCCTTCTATAACATTAATAAGCTCGTCAGGATATACCTCATTTATAATACTACAATCATCGGTTAGCTTAAATCTTTCAACTTTTTTCAACTTTTCATATGCGGAAAATATTAAGTTAAAATCAAAGCCTTGAGGAGTTTGAGCTTTAAAAAGCTTACTTCTTTCTGGTATAGAATCTAACTGACGCTCACCATTAGTTATATATATTGTATCTGTTGTTGGAATCGCAACAGATACAGCTTTACAAACATTTAGAGATTCAATAACATTATCAATAATATTTGCTTTTGTATTTGGTCTAACTCCATCTTGAATTAAGACTTTAACATCCTCAACATTTTCTTCATTTGAAACAATTTCCTTTAGTCCAATATAAGAAGACTCTCCTCTTGTTGCACCACCTTCTACTATAGAAATAACTTTCTTAAACTTGCTTGATTTTGCAACTTGCATAGTTCTCTGTATATGCTCAGGGTTGCTGACAACAATAATTTTATCTACAGCTTCGTGTTTATCAAAATTTGAAATACAATAATCTAATATTGTTTTACCATAAACATCTGCGAATTGTTTTGGAAGATTATTTCTAAAACGATTTCCAGAACCTCCAGACAATATCACAGCATAAACAATGCTTTTTCCCATAAACTTTTTTAGGTATAGATAAAGAAAGCTCCTTTTCAGAGCTTTCTTGTTAATGTTTTTTGTAAAACTTTAGTCTTTAGCTACTTCAGCATATGCTGCAGCATCCATTAATGCATCAGCATCAGCAGGATTAGCTAATTTAATTTTAATTAGCCAACCTTCTCCATAACAATCTTTATTAACTAATGCAGGCTCATCAATTACAGCTTCGTTAACTTCGATTACTTCACCTTCTAGAGGCATGTAAGAATCTGAAACAGTTTTAACAGCTTCGATTGTACCAAAAGATTCACCTTTTTCAAGACTTTCGCCTTCAGTTTCGATTTCAACAAATACTACATCTCCTAAGTGTGATGCAGCAAATTCTGTAATACCGATGATAGCTTCGTCACCTTCAATACGTAACCACTCGTGTGATTCTGTGTACTTTAAATTTTCTGGAAAATTCATTGCAAATATTTTTTTATGTTATTGATAATTTTAGTGCATCAAAGTAAATACATTTTTTTCTAAGTTGCAAGAGTAAATCTCAAACTAACACCAAAATTGGTATTAGATGTAGGATATGTAATGTTAAGAGTTGGCCTGTTTATTACCTGATCGTAGAAGATTCTTAAATTGAACCTGTTGCTTAACACATAATCTGCAGACGTTTTGATTGTATATGTTTTCTGCCCAGCAGTTGGCTGATTAAAGCCTTCCTCAAGTTTTCTTATAACTGTTAAACTATTACGAATTGAGAAATCAAATCTAATATTTAAATCACTCTTAAAATTACGCGTTCTTCCACCAGTTTTAATATTAACCTCTACATCCTTGAATCGATATCCTGTTCCAATAATAAATTCGTCATTTTTCAACTCCGTCAACTGATTATTACTAAAACTCATATTAAGATTTCTATTCTTTTTAACTTCGACTTTTGCAATAAAGCTATTAGTCATTGTCATATCAATTGAGATCAATGGTGAGAATTGTTCAGTAATACTGATACCATTTATTTGATATTTAGAATAGTAATTCTCCAGCTCATCTCTAATAATATTAAACCCATCACGCTCGTCATATTCGTTAGATAAACGTGTTTGATACGAACCAATATTAAAAGTTGATCTGTACACGTGATTCAAGTTAACTGTACGGAATATCTTTGACAGTTTTGGGATTTTTGACAATCCATCATAAGTAATACGCCAGTTTGGCAATGCACTTAATATTGATGGGAATGTTTCTAGACTTACATCCGAAGCAGACTTATTTGTATAAGCTGCCAAAAATGCAGGAATAAGTACATCCTGTGAAGTTTTACCATACCCAGATGGGAAACCATAAGTATCTAAATCTGTAGGATCATATCCTGGGCGTTCAGATGCTAGTCTATTTGCAATTACCAACCTATTCTCATCGAACTGTTTAAATGTTGCCGATGAATAATCTCCATCACTATTCATAGGCTCAAATGCTGTTCCCCATGAAATAATTGACATTGAGAAACTCCCGTTTGTAACAGGATTCATTTCCATAAATCTTTCATCATTAGCAATCGTATCATAACCATACCTGTAATATACGCTACGATTCTCACTAAATGAATGAGTAAGATTAAGATCAATCCGTAAATCACGAACAGGCTCTAAGGAAGCTCTAACATTCCAATTTCTGTTATGAGTTTGCATAAATGGTTGTATGCTTGTACTATCTCGTGTAACGACATTATTTTCAATAGCCCAATCTCCAAACCCATTATCTTGCCAACCAAAAACATAAGGTATTGTTGGTGTACGAATTGTCGATTGTGGACCAAACATATCAGCATCTGCAGTATAATTATTCATCCCCATAATATAGGTTGAAGGCATATAACCTGGCAATAAAGTTCCGTTTGTTTCTGTAAATCCAATCGAAATATTTTTGACACTCATAATTGCAACCAGTGTATTATCAACAATAATCTTTGCTACAGATTCTTTCTTTTCACGTTTACCAGTAACAAGTAGAGTTACATCTTCCGCATCCTCAGTCGGAGTAAATGAAGCCCGGTTTTCATCAATAACTTTGTAATCACCTGGAACATCTTTTCCATCTGCTGTTGTTGCTTTAATTGTAACATCTTCAGTCTTAAGCTTATGCGTAACTTTCTTTTCTTTTTCAGCTTTAAGCTTAGAAACCTGTTGCTCATAAGTTACAGTCTCTACTTCTTTTTTCGGCTTCCTTCTCGACCTTCGCCCTCTGTATTTTTTATTTACCTTTTCTAGGTAATCAATTTTATTATAAAGGCTTAATAGGTTAAACTGTGTATTAAGAGACATTGAGTTACCATTCTGCAGAGTATTACCAAGCTTAAGTGTATCAGCAGTAATTGGCCCTGCTGTCCAATCATAAGTTCCCGAATATCTGGCATTGGCAGTTACCCAATTCAATATTGGGATTTTATTAATCGGAAGGTTGTAAGTTGCATTCCATTTCTGATTATAATGAGTATTTCTACCAAAACTCCTTAAATTATCCATAATGGTATCTCTCTTCTCTTCAAAGAGTGGATCCTCTTTAAAAATACGCCCTTGTGGTTCGTCGATTCTCGCATTATTTGTTGCTGAAAAATCAAACTTAAGATTCTTTGACAAGTTATATTTTAAATCATATTGTCTAATCCATGTAAAATCTTTACGTACACTTACAGGTAATGGCAATGATGAATTATATATATTTCTTAACTGTGTTTCACCATACTGACGATTTAAATTTGTTCTGAATGATAATTGAGAAGGCAAATAGTAGAAATTAAAGTCTTTAACAATCTTAAATGCCTTTTTGTTAAACAATTTTACTTTTTTAAATGGTTCAATAATTTTTGGTGTTGCATTATAGTTATAGAATAGAGCTCCTGTATATATTTTATTTGTATTATAAATTGTATTTACATTCCGAGCATAAGTTTCATTGTATCCATAACTCATCGACCAATTAGCTAAATCATAAATTTGTGGTTTCCCCTGAGTTTTGTTCACTTTCACATTTGTAAAGTTCAAGCTCTTTCTCATAGTATAATCCTGAGCAATATGCCTGATACTATCTTTATACTCTTCTGTTAATGTTGGATCACTAAGTGCTACTTTAAATGGGATATCTGGATCAAGAGGGTTGTATTCTGGATTAGAAACATTTTGAGAATAACCAACATACATTGGAATTCTAACATTTAATTTTTCAGGGAAGAATTTACCAAGTTCCAAATTTGATGACATGTCAACACGATTTATTTCTTCTTTCTGACGTTCACTTACTTTCTGGTTAATTGCACCAAATCCAGGTTTACTGGTTGCCCCAGCAACCGTAACAGAGCCAAAGTCAGCAAGTTTTGCAGTAATTCTAGCATTAGCAGCCCAACCACCTTTTTCATCAAAGTTTGTTAATCTTAATTCATTAACCCAAACTTCCGCGCATTTCTCCAATCCATCATCATTATCGGTTTGAGAAACTTTTTTAGGATTTCTAACACCAATCATAATTGTCTGTACATTTGACAGGTTTGGATTACCCATCACACTAACTTTTCGATCACCATCATATTTTGTATATAGCCTTGTTAAACTAACATTTGGGTCACCAGCACGAATTAAGTCATTACGATCTTGTTTTACAAGTTGCAATAATTCAAACTCAAGATTTAGATCATTTTCCTCTGGCCAAACAATGTATCTATCTGGTGCTTCTTCATCAAGTGTTCCATCATAATATCCTGCAGGAGTAACAGTAAGCGGGATCTCATATTCATAGTAATTATTCTTGTAATCTGTACCCATACGAACAAACACACTAATATCCCCATCTTCAAGAGTACTTCCTCCTGAGACTTCCTCGGCATGGATAAACATCTTCAATCTCAAATATTTTCTTACATCAAGACCTACATTTTTATACACAGCTCTTGCATCTCCGTCCTGTAAACCACAAACCTTTAATGACATTGATTGCTCATTTAGCTGTCTCATTTGAGGGTTCATTGGATCGATCTGTCTGTTAATATTTGGAGGCAAAATATAGTTTACTGGACTTTTCGAAGCATTCTCTTCAATATTTACAGCACTAACATCAAATGGCGTTTCAGCAAGTTCATCAACAATATATTCACCAGGCTGCATAAACGATGCATTATATTTACGCCATTCTCCACGAACTAAACTTAATGTAGCAAAACGAATAATTGTTTCATCAGAGAAGTTATGCATAAACATTCTCATAAATCTGATTGATTTAAAGTCAGAAATATTTCCTATTTTCTTATCGTAATTATAAACAGGAATCTTAAACTGATACCATTTCACTTTTGATGTTTCATCGTTTGCAAAGCTAGCTGAAGTTTCAACCATATCTGTAATATAGTTTTCCCCAACAACTAAATCTCCTGGACGTATCGAGACTCTATACTGGAAATAATTCTCACTTTCACTAAGTGTATTATCTTTATTTATATCTTCAACGTTTGGCGTAGTTTGAGCACTTGTTGAATATGATTCTTCGGAATATTCGGCTGGAGGGGAATTTCCTTCAAGACCATTAAATAACTTATATCTTTGTAAAATTCCTTTTTCCTCTCCATCATAATCGGACCCACGATAATGGTGATAGTTATCAGATGAAGGATCCTCCAATGCTTTTTGATAAGCAACAGTATTTTCATCAATCAAATCCAAATATGAGTCTTTAAAGTATTCTCTTTCATTTTCATCATTTAATCCATCAAGACCAACATCCTGAGCAATTCTAGCTTCTGGATCATTATCAAAAGCATTAACAAGAGACTGCATTAAAGGAATATACCCCCATGAGGTAGAATCAATTGGATGATTGCTAAAAGGAGTTGGCAAACCCTGTTCAAATGATTTTCTTCCATCTTTAAGAACATCTTCGGAAACATCACCAAGATTAAAATACAAATCTCCTCCATTATTCAATGAATCTTCTACAAATGGATCCATAATCCAGAATTCAATATATTCTATATTTGATTCTTCAAAGTCTGTTGTTTGGAGTTGTCTCATAATTCCACCCCATCTGGTTTGAGGATTAGTCAAATTCCCATTCTCATCCATTCCGGCAACATCATAGTTATATGGTCCCTTTTCTGTTGGGTAGAATGCTAAGTTTAAGGCAACCATATTTGTAGGAATACCTGTTGTACTTTCTCTATTTGGGAAAAGTTCTTTTTCGTAAATCTCTCTTACATAATGACTTGACTGATCCTCTACACTAACAGGTGAAGTACTTCTATGAAAAAATGGATCAACAACATACCATGCAAGTTTAGCACGATTATAACCAGTCTGAATATTATCTATTCCCATAACTTCAGGGAACATTATTGAGTCAGCTGGTGTACTAGCTAGAGTCCATGCAATGTATGATTTTAAATCAAGACTAGTTTTTGTTCCCTCAAAGTCGTCTATATAAGCATTACCCTCTTTTTCAATAGCATTAGAGTGTCCTGGGATTAAATGAGCAAATTCACCTGTAACCGTAATAGTCGACATTTCTTTTGTTTCTATTAGTGGAATAAAGTCAATCGCTTTAGTTAAGAAAGGTACTTCAGTACGATATGATGTATTTACACCCCAAATAGTATTTGATATTGGCTCATCTCCAATTCCAACCTTTTGAGTAAGTGGTTTTTCCGTTAGGTTAAGAATTGTAGCCCCAACATTAAAATCTTTCGAAAACTCGTAATTAAAGTGTGAACCAATAAGTGTTTTTGTTTGAATATTAAACATTGAATTACTTTCCAATGATATTCTAATAGGTGTTTTTGCTTCTAAAATTCCTTGATTTATAATTTTAACCCTACCAAGATTATAATCGACTGTATAATCGACATTTTCTGTAAGCTTCTGTGCACCAGCAGTAACAGTAACACTTCCTTGGGGTATATTTATTGCATTTAAAGCGATATCGCTACCTCCTGAGGACTTATATCGTCCCTCAATTCTAAACTTATTTTTTTCAGCAATTTGTCGAGCTGTTGATTGGGTACTATCATAAAGTTCTTGAAAAACATAAGGCTCGGCTTCTTCAATCAGAGCAATATCTCCACCTGTTATTTCATCCAAAAGATGCGAGCCAAATGGCTCACGAACAGGAAAAATAATTCTACCATTACTTGTATTTACAGTATAACCATCTACAAAGTCAAAAATTCCATCTGGATAAGGATCAAGCTGGGAGTTAAGGTTATCAAGATTCATTACTGTTAACAATCTTGTGCTATCAATGACACCTGCAGGAAGATAATTAATTTCAGTTCCAGTCTTATCGTTATTATATAAAATATCTAACCAGAAATCTTCGCTGCCTAACTGATATGCTCCAATATTATAAATATTCTTCATCATTAAATCCCACGATTTCTGCTTTGGTGTAAATGATGTTCCTTTAATCAGTTTCAAAATCAATGCATTAGGAGCAACTATTGCGGAATTTGAAAATTCACCAACTTTATAAACTTCCCCACCGACTGTATATTCAAATGCTACAGCCAACACCTGATCTGAACTAAGAGTAGAGTTAAGTGAAATATACCCTAGACGTGTATTAACAGTATATTCTGATGATTGGAGTAAACGTGCAGATTCAATTTTTTCATAATCTATTCCTCCTGTCATATTTATCCCCATAAGGGTACTCCCAACTAAATTAATATCTCTAACATTAGGATAAGTTTCATCGATTGTTCCTAGTATATTAATATCATTTGCTGGAGGATCAGTAACAAATATTCCACCTGTAGCATCTATCACATATTGTGATTGCAAATCATTTGTATTACTTTCACCTAGATCAGAAAATGCGACAATATTACGAGAGTTATCAAAATTTCCTGTTTTATTAGTTATCCATACTTCTATTCGAGTAATATTAACTCCACTGTTGATAACGGGTAATCCAGCCAAAGCTTGATCATACTTTTCTTTAAAATAATGTGATAAGAAAAAGTGTTTATCACTTTCATATTCATCTGCTTTAAGTTCAAACTCTTTTGTTTGAGCACCGCCTTCTACCTCAATCGTAGAAGATTCACCCTTTTGCTGAGAGAATATTGTAGTAACAGTAAGTTTTCCAAACTTTGCTTCTGTTTTTAATCCAAATAAACTTTGGCTACCTGAAATAAGTGTTCCTGTAAGTGGTAAAGAAACATTTCCAGCCTCAATTTTCTGGATTATCTCATCTTCATGCCCTGTATACTCAAGTTTAACAGAATTTTCAAAATCAAAAGCAGCTTCGGTATCATACTGAACATTGATTTTCATTTTATCTCCAATTTGACCTACAACGTTCATTTGAATTTTCTCATTAAAGTCAAAAGTTGTAGTACGCTGCATTTTTACTGGAAGCGATGGATTATCAACTTTAGAAATATTTAGCCCGAAACTAAGTTCTGCAGATCCCTGAGGCTTTATATCTATAACATTACCACCAAAAATTCTATCAAATATTTCGCCACCAACCTCAAGTTTTGGAATTAAAGCATCACGACTTTCAGAAACATCACTTTTAGATCTTTGACGCCAGTAATCATTCATTCCTTTATCAAAATCATATTCGAGATATTCATCAAAAGTAACAGAGAACGGAGTTTCAATAATTTCATCTCCTAATTTTCTAACAAAAATATACTCATCTGTTTCAGGATCATAGATGACTTCAGTTTGTATCTCACTAGGATCTTCTCCATATAGTGGACTATTGTCTTTGTTCTGAGTTGGGTTTACATTATCTTCCGGTATAGGATACGGAAGATTCACATCTTTAATAGTGTCATCAACATGGATATTATTATCCTTAGGGATAGCATAACCTCCCATATAATCGTTTATACTTGCATTCGATGGAAACATAATCGAAATCAAACTAATTATTAATCCGCCAAAAAATGTATATTTAAATATTTTTCCTACCAATGTTCTGTTTTTACAAATGATTCAATGCTAACTTTACCACTTCTTCAAGTGAAAGCCCAGCATTATCCTTTAATATCTTTTTCAACACTTTTTCAATTGCAGGTTTAGAAAAACCTAACATCTGTAAAGCACTTAACGCATCTTTGTGTAAAGTATTGTTTTGCTCACCAAATATTTGGCTTAATTCTGTATCTGAATCTGAAATCTTATCTTTTAAATCAATAATAATCCTCTGAGCTGTCTTTGTACCAATCCCTTTAACGCTTTTTAGCAAGTCAACATTATTCGAAGAGATTGCTGCCATCAATTCTCCTGGATTAACAGAGGATAAAATCAACCGGCCAGTATTCGCACCAACACCATTAACTGTAATTAGAAGCCTGAACAACTCTCTTTCCTGCTTATCAAAAAAGCCAAATAAAGATCTGGAATCCTCACGAATTATTTCATGTATCAACAACTGACAATCCTGTCCTTTCTTAAGTTGACCAAAAGTATTTAAGCTAATGTTGACATGATAGCCTATTCCACCATTCTCAAGAATAACAAAAGCAGGTGAAATTTCTGCTATATATCCATTAATATATTCAAACATTCTTTCTCAAGTTTCTTATTGATTGCAAAAATATAAAACAAATTCAATTGTTCAATGATTTTCTTTAATATATATGTGTAAACGATAATTTCTTCGAAATATTTCATTTATTCCCTTTTATAAAAATTCGCTATATTTGTATGACACTTAATATATTATCATTTTATGCTGACAACAAAAACGTAGACTTTCTGTTTAATTCTAAACAATTAAATATTATGAGCCGAAAAATTGCTAAAGAATATACCAATGGTGAAATTACTGTTAAATGGCAACCGGACGAATGCATTCATGCAACAACTTGTTTTAAAATGCTTCCTGATGTATTTAAACCGGCAGAACGCCCTTGGGTTCAAATAAATGCAGCCGAAACTGATAAAATTATCGAAACAGTAGAAGCATGTCCTACAGAAGCTCTAACATGGTGGTATAACAAGGACAAAAACATAACAAATAAAAAGTATTTTAAGATGGAAGAAAATAACAAAAAAGAAAAACTTGTAGTTTTTGAAAATGGTCCCTTACACATCCCTAAAAATATTGATGTTGTAGATAAAGATGGTAAAATCCTTAAAGTAAATGAAGAAAAATTTATCTGTAGATGTGGCCATTCTAAAAACAAACCTTTTTGTGACGGTTCTCACATGACTTCTGGATTTAAAGGTTAAAGTAAAAATATTAAAATATGATAAACATTGATAAAAGCAAACCTGTTATGGTTACAGGTGCCACTGGCTATGTTGCTGGTTGGTTAGTAAAAAAACTATTAGACGAAGGCATTACTGTTCACGCACCTGTTAGAAATCCTGACAATAAAGATAAGATTAAGCATTTACTTAAACTATCTGAAGAAAGTGGCACAGAAATCAAATTCTTCAAAGCTGATTTGTTACAAAAAGGCAGTTATGACAAAGCTGTAAAGGATTGCCAGTTGGTATTTCATACTGCATCTCCTTTTATAAACTCTGTAAAAAATCCTCAGAAAGAACTTATTGAACCAGCATTGGAAGGTACTAGAAATGTTTTAGAATCAGTAAATAAAACCGAATCTGTAAAAAAAGTCGTTCTAACAAGTAGTGTTGCAGCAATTTTAGGTGATACAAAAGACATTCTTGACTTACCAAATAAAATTGCAACCGAAGATAATTGGAATATTTCCTCGAATGAAAAACATCAGCCATACAGCTACTCTAAAACTCTTGCAGAAAAAGAGGCCTGGAATATTCATAATAAACAAAATCGCTGGGATATGGTCGTTATAAACCCAACTCTTGTCTTAGGGCCTGGCATTAATCCAGAAATAACATCTGAAAGTTTCAAACTAATGAAACAGCTTGGTGATGGAAGTATGAAAATCGGAGTTCCAAATTTTGAAATTGGGATTGTTGATGTTCGTGATTTGGCAGAAGCTCATTTTAATGCTGCTTTTTTTCCTGATGTTTCCGGCAGACATATTATCAATGCTGAATCAAAATCCTTTTTTGAAATTGCAGATATGATTCGTGATAATTATGAAGACAAATTAAATTTACCACACAGAGTTCTTCCAAACTGGCTAGTCTGGATTGCTGCCCCAGCTGTTGGAGTTAAAAGAAAAATGGTAGCAAAAAACATGGGCTACCCATGGACAGTAGACAACAGTAAAAGTATCGAAAAGCTTAAGATTAATTACAGACCGGTAAAAGAAACTGTAAACGATTTTTTTGATCAGATGTATGAATTTGGAGCTTTTAATAAAAGTTAGACTTCCAAAAACTACATAAAATCCTTCTTCCTTCTTTGCTTTTTATCTGACTTTTCTCTCTTTGATTTAATTCGCTTTTCAACAGAAGCTTTTGTTGGTTTTGTCTTAACACGCTTTTTATGAGGTTTTAATGCTTTATTTATTAGCACATAAAATCGAGCAGTAACTTTCTCCTTATTTTTTAATTGAGATCGTTCTTCCTGCCCTGATAAATGCAAAACACCATCGTTATTAATTCTAGATTTGAGTTTCCTGAATATTTGGTTCTTCTGCTCATCCAAAAGAATACTCGACTCTTGTACGTCGAAACGCAATTCCACCCTACTGTTGACCTTATTTACATTCTGACCACCAGGTCCACCAGAACGCGAATAAGAATACTCTAACTCTGAATCTAAACTTCCGTATTTAATAATCTCTATTTCCATTTCTTAGAGGTTTTAGAAGATATTCCAAACCGTTCAATTGTATTTCATACATTGTATTCAACAACATCCCCAATTTTCCTTGAGGAAACCCCTTATTATGATACCATACTAAATAGTATTCAGGCAAATCACAGATTTTTCTGCCTTTAAATTTACCATAAGGCATTGGTGTCGAGATTAGTTGCAATAAAATTTCTTTGTCCACTTTTTTTTGCAAAGATAGTTAAAAAGATGAAAGACAAGAGACAAGAGATAGAACAGAAGACAGAAGACGGGAGAATACGTCAAGGTGCTTCGAGAGCCTCAGCAACCTTGACTTATTCTCTGGCACTTTTTTTGAATAAAATTTCATATCTTCGTAAAAAATAAGATGTCATGAAAAAAATAATACTCATATTATCGATTGTTTTGATTGCAGGGACAGCATTTTCTCAAGAAATTGAATCACACAAGCCAATGGGACGTTGGTCATATAATTTTTTAACTAAAAGAATTGAAAAACCAAAACGAGACGAAAGACGAATGAAAAAAGGTGTTCGTATTATCAAAAGAAAACACATTTCTTCTAATCAAGTTTATAAATTATCCTTACTCTTTAATGAGGATGAATATCGTTTAGGATTTGTTAAAGGAGTTTACCCTAGTATTACTGATAAATCTAATGCAATAGTAATTTGCGATGGATTTGAAAAATTCTCTCATCAAACAATTCTTTGGGAATATATTCAAAAAGAGAATAAACGATATGGCATCGAACAAGCTGATATTGCATCTTATCAGGAATATCTGGATATGAGAGATCGTAAAAAAGACAAACAATACGATAAGGATAAAGACAAGAATAAAGATGTTGCAGATTTCAGCAATCAGGAAGAAAATGATATTGATAAAAATAATTCTGAAATTGAGAATGAAAATAATAATGATTCAGATGTAACAAAAGAAATTGTAAATCAAGAATCTGAGAGCAATGAATCTCCTATTGTTTTCCCAAATGCACATGCATATACAGGCACAAATAAAGGTTGTAACGGCTTTCTTGGTGAAAAACAGTTTACAGCTTTTGCAAATAGTGTTGCTCAGTTCGAAGATGATGAAGAAAAAGCAAAAATTTGCATGGAATACGTTCACACATACTGTTTTACAACAGAACAAGTCATGAAACTTGGTATTATAATCAAGAACGAAACTTACAGATACGTTTTCTTCAAAACTGCTTACGAAAAAGTTTATGATAAAGACAATTTCTTGCACGTAAAACAACTTCTAACTAATAAGAAATTTAGAATTGGGATAAACGAAATTTATGAAGTTCCAAACACAGATAAACCAAGACCTGTTGATATTGAATCCAGCACAGAAACTTGCATTTTATATGATGCAGATTTAGAAAAGATTAAGTCGGAAATTCGCAAAGAATCTTTCTCATCAACCAGGCTAGATGTTGCAAAAGTTCTTATAAAGCATTACGGCTGTATATCTTCTGCTCAGATAAAAGTTTTATTACCATTATTTTCTCTTGAGGAAGACAAAATTGATTTTGCCAGTTTTGCATATGAATACACAAACGATAAGAAAAATTTCACCCTTGTTCGCGATTATTTTACTTCACAAGAGAGTAAAGATAAAATTCTGGAAATAATGTCTGTGGAATAAAACTTTATATCAAATAACAACCCATTTTTTGACTTTTTTGCCATCTTCGGATGGCTTTTTTTATAAAAAAATCGACGCTTTTAATCTATATAAATATCGTTGTTACGACTGTATTTTAAACCAGATATTACATAACAATTTAACATTCCCTCAAAACACATATTGGCAACCACATGAATAATTCTCCGTTTATAAAGCAGATAGAGAGAATTCAAAAACCCAAAAAATACTACGATGAAAAAAATAATTTTGCTAACAACAATCATGATAACATTTGCCCTATTGGGAAAACTAAATGCACAAGTTATCAATCTTGATGATGCTCAAAACATCGCACAAAAATCATTTGCAGAAATACACTCAATCAGTGCAAAATCTGTTTCACTTAATGAGAATTATTATGTAAAAACCAGCAATTCTTTACCTGTAGCTTATATTTTCACAGAATCAAACGGAGGATTCGTTATTATTTCAGGTGAAGAAAGAACAATCCCTGTTTTAGCATATTCTCCTGAAGGGACATTTGATCTAGATGAATCAAACTGGCCGGAAAACTTTGCTTATTGGATGCAAACATATTGCGAACAAATCGAACTCATTAGGGAAAATAATTTGCCTGCCTCATCCGAATCAGTTGATATGAGAAGTAAAATTGATAACAATATTGATTTCGGCTTTACTCCCACAAAAGATGTTGCTCCTTTATTAGCAACAACATGGAATCAAGGATGTGGATATAATGCAGATTGTCCAAGTGATGGCTCTGGACCTTGCGGACATGTTTACACGGGCTGTGTAGCTACAGCCATGGCACAGGTTTTTAGATATATGGAGCACCCTGTAACAGGTATTAGCGACAAATGCTATACTCATTACACTTACGGAGAGCAATGTGCAGATTTTTCTTCAACAACTTATGATTATGCAAGTATGCCAAACGGTAGCGGGAATGCTGAAGTTGCAGAATTAATGTATCATTGTGGTGTATCTGTAAGTATGAATTACTCACCGACAGGTTCTGGAGCTTATTCCAATAATGTTCCAACAGCATATAAAAATTACTTCGATTACAAAAATGCTATTATAGTATCAAAGTCATCATATTCTGACGATGCCTGGCATTCTATCCTTAAGAATGAGATTGACAATTCAAGACCTATGTACTATTCTGGGAGTGGTTCTGGTGGTCATGCGTTTGTATGTGATGGATATCAGGCAACCAACCACTTTCATTTTAACTGGGGATGGGGAGGTTCTTATAATGGATATTTTTATTGCGATGCCCTAACTCCTGGAAGTCATAACTATACAGGTAGCCAAAGAGCTGTTATTGGCGCAATACCGTCGCCATTATTTACAAACCTAGACTTTTCTGGAGCTCTTGAACTAAATTGCGCTTCGCCTTTAAATCAGGATTTGGCTACAGGAAATAATCACATCAACTATTACAACACTACCTATCCTGCATGTCCGGGAAAAGAATTGACATACTATTTTACGACAACGCTTCCTGGAAGAATCAGAATAAAAATCGATAATGTATCTGATGGATATTTAAGAGCTATTCTACTTAGTCATCCACATCAGGATTCTGTAATTACATATGGCACAAACGGATTCATTATTGACGACACAGGTGCAGGGACTTATTATTTATCAATAGAAAGCACATCAGGACAAGAACCAACTTTTGATATTGAAGTTATTTGCCCTACAATAGATGCTGAATTATTTATTTCAAACGGTCAGGTAAACCCTCAATACCTTACATCTTTACAAACTAATGTTCAATTTACATCAACTGTTAAAAACATTGGAAATACTGATGCTGCAGCAAATACAATTAACTATTATCTATCAGACGATATGGTTTATGATTTAGGTATTGACACTTTCTTGGGAACAGATGTTGTACCCGCATTAACAATTGGATCAACAACAAATATTAGCACAAGTCTTACTATGCCAGCAGGACTTACACCAGGAAATAAAAATGTAATATTTATTGTTGATGAAACAAACATTGTCCCAGAAGCAGATGATCAGAACGAATTCTTTGGATGGGCTGAGGTTCCAACTCCGGGTTTACTTGATTGCACCTCTTCGGTAAGTTTAACAGATGGCATTTGGTACTATGATAACACAGAAACCAGTGGCACAAATAATGTTGAAGCACATTGGGCTGCATGGGATTGCACAGCTCCTGAAATCATTCATAGTTTTATCCCTACTTACAATGGAGTAGCAACAATATCTTTCACTGAAAAAATTGCTGGTGAAATGCATTGCATGGTATATCCAATATGTAACGAAAATACATGGCTAGCTTCAACATGGTTTGCTGAAATGACTGACACACTTGCTACAGAAAATTTTTATGTAACAGCTGGAACAGAGTATTTTGTTGTTGTTGATTCTAAACTTCCAATCCAAGGAGAATATGGTGTCAAGATTGATTTACCCCAGGAATGTCCTGAGCTATTAATTGAATACTGGGGTGAACTAGATTTGTGTGATGGGGATCCATATCCAAACTTTAATGTACAATGGGGACATCCAAACTACCAATGGTACAGAGACGGCATTGCTATTCCTAATCAAACTTGGAGCAATTACAATCCCGATCAACCAGGAGAATATTACGTAATGGTTGAAGAAAACTCATGTGTTTCATACTCTGATTCTCTTACTATTGCAACTAGTCCTGCGCCAGACACAGCAACAATAGTCAGTCTTGGGCCAATCCAATTTTGCTCTGGAGGTAGCGTCGATTTACAATTAAACAACCTTATTGTTTCACCTTACCAATGGGCAAAAGATGGGGAACTCATTCCGGGAGAAACCAGCAATATTTTAAATGTTACAGAATCTGGAAATTACTCAATAGTAACAACAAATAGCTCATGTTCTGTTGAGTCTGATACAATAATAGAAGTAACTGCATTTAACAATCCTATAGATTTAGGAGACAATACACCTTTCCCATCAGACTCAATAGAGTTTTATGTTACATTTGATGAGCATAATAACGATATTATCAACAACTACTTTTTTAATTGTTGGGACTTTATTCCTACTGATGATCGCGATGGGAACTTCTGGCAAGCAAGAGATTTTTCAACTGGCGACTATTTGGGTTATGTATCTAACTACAGAGAGATTCCTGACGAATTTACCTTAAGTTTATGGTTTAATACTACTACAACAGAAGGCGGTGTTATTGCATCATTCGTAAATAATCCATGGAGCACAACATTACAGGACGCTGTTTTATATATGTCAGATGATGGGAAGTTACACTATTATATGAGTGACGGAGGAACTCCTCAGGAACTAATTAGCACAAACTCATACAATGATGGAAACTGGCATAATATTTTGTTTACTCATAGTTTAGGAATTATGATGGAAATTGACAATACTGTAGAACACTTAAGTATTGCTACAGCTGTTACACATCAAACTTTTGATGGATACTGGTGTTTTGCTGGTCCTCAAATCCCGGTTGATGTAACTAATATGCCAACATCTCAGTATTTTGATGGTATAATTGATGATATTTTATGTTTAAATGAATCAAAATATTCTATCAGAAATTATATTGATGATGAACCTCAGCTTGAAGTATATTTTACATCTGGCAGTACAGATATCTGTGATAGTGGTCTGGATTATTTCACAATAAAGAACTCCGAACTTGGAATAGAATATCAACTTTGGGATAATACACATTCATCATTTTATCCTATCACTGAAACTGGCACTGGTAGTATATTATCTCTGGGAGGAAATTTAATTACAGAAACTACAGAGTATATGTTTTTGGCCACGAATCCTGACACCGGATGCGAAACATGGTTAGACACAACAATAACAATAACTGTTTTACCAAGCCTTACACCAATAGTCTCTATTTCTTCAGATGGGATTGATCCAATATGTCAAGGAACAGAAATAAACTTTACCGCAACAGTTACTGATGCTGGAACTTCTCCATATATTCAATGGTATTATAATGGCACTGCAATAGGGCCAAGCTCTACTACCTTTAGTTATAGCAGTTTTACTGACACAGATACCGTTTATGCAGAAGTTCTTAGTTTTTATGCTTGTTCATCACCAGACACAGTATTATCAAACGAAATCATTCATACTGTTCTACCAATAACAACGCCATCTGTAAGTATTATTAATACTCCTGGAACAATTATTTGCCCTGGTGAAAATGTAATATTTGTTGCTATTCCCGTTGATAGTGGAATTTCTCCATCTTATCAGTGGTTTCGTGATGGCAACCCTGTTGGAACTAATTCCAGCTCATATTCTGCTTCCGATTTTAATGATGGAGAAGAAGTATACGTAATTGTAACATCTGATTATGCTTGTTCAACTAGCCCTACTGAAGAATCTAATCATATTACTATTAGTGTAGAAGTCCCACCAACTGCAGATTATACAATTTTAAGCGGAGGATATTGCTTTGGAGAAGAAATCTGTTTTGAGTATTCTGGAGATACTGCCGGATTAGATCATGTTGAGTGGGAAGTAATCGATGGTGGTCCAAGCACAAGTTTTTCAGGAGAAGGTCCACATTGTTACACTCCGACTTCTACAGTAATCGACATAATTGTAAGTGCATACAACTCTACAGGATGTAGTGATACAGCTTGGTTTTTAAATCCAATGTTATCACCTTCACTTGTTCCATCTGTCACAATTAGTACAGATGAAACAGCAACCTACTGTGAGGATTTTGATTTGGTTGAGTTTATTGCCAGCACAACAAACTGTGGCATTAATCCAATATATCAGTGGTATGTAAATGGAGTTGCAGCAGGAACAAATTCGGATACATTCTCTTCTTTCCACTTCGACAATAATGACGAAATCTACTGTATTGTCACAAACTCTTTAAGTTGTGCGAGTTCAAGTACTGCAGAATCTAATCATATCAACATTAACATAACAGAAAGACCAGAAGCAATTGCTACGATTACTGGTGGAACTTGCTCTGATGAAGAATTATGTTTCCAATATGATGGCTCAATGGTAGATATTGTAAGTGTTCAATGGGAGGTCTGGGAAGAAGGCGTACAAACCATATATTCAGGAATTGGGCCACACTGTTTAAATCCAACAACCAATAACCCATTACTTGTTTTAGAACTAGTAAATACAAATGGATGTTGGGATACTTTACCAAATTCAATAAACATGTATGATACTCCAACACTTACATTACCTGACACAGTCTATAAATGTGCTGACTCATGGACATCAATATCAGAAGCAGAAGGACATTCTATTTATGAATGGTCCAATGGAGATAACGATTATGTGACATCTGTACCAGATGAAGGAACATATTACCTAACTGTAACAAATGAAAATGGATGCCAATCAATTGATTCAACACTAGTCATAAACTATTCTGGAGAAGACATCGACTTAATATCAGATACAACAGTTTGTATGGACGAAACTGTCATTCTGGAATTTAACAATTCCTATGTTTATGATAATATTATCTGGTCTGATGGTCATACAGGTACAATCTGGGATGAAGACACTCCTGAAATTGGATATACTGGGAATAATCCACAATTCATCTATGTTGAAGCATATACAGAACATTGTACTTTTGAGGATACTATCTATATTCACTATGATATTTGTGAAAGCATAAATTCTAAAGTGAAAGATTTGATAAACATCTATCCAAATCCGGCAAGTGAAATATTAATTGTTGAATCAGACAACCCGATAGGGTGTGTTATCGTCTATGATATCACAGGAAAGATATTATATGAAGAAAAAACAAATAAAAACAGTGTAAGAATAGACATTAGCTCTTATTCTAAAGCTGCATATTATGTTAAAATTATAACAATAAAAGGAGAGGTTTTGAAGACCGGATTTATGAAAATATAAATTATTAGTCCGGCAATTTTGTTCGTACAGCCGAATGCGCCCGCATTCGGCTTTTTATTTTACTACAATTCTTCGACATCAAGTATATCATATCTACTCATTCCGAGCCAATACTTTTTTATAGAAATTTCACGTAATTTTATCCAATACATTTCACTATCAAGACCGTAAGTTTTCACTAATCCTGATATATCAAATTTTATTTCATTTATGACTTCTGGTTTTATACTAAAAAGAATTTCTCTGCCATTATATTTAACCAAAACTGCTGGTTCAATAGCTTTCGTTGTATCGACAGAAATTGCTCCATAACCAATAGTTGCTCCAGTTCCAACTTGTAAACCATCATTAAAACAAGAAATTGGAGGATTATACCCAGCATAAGAAACAATCTCTATTTCATCCAATCCAGCATGTAAATATTCCATAATTCGCAAACCTGTTTTAGCTCCAAGTATAGAATACACACCTAAATGAGAATGAATTTCCGAAGTCAAAGATGTAAGTTTAAACTCTGTATATCCATGCGTTTTAATAATAGTATCAGTAAAATTCCCTAAATCACTTCTCAAGTAAAAACCACCTGTTGGAAGTTCATTATATATTACTCCCTGATCTGGTTTATCAGAATTTAAAACCGAAGATGCAAGAACGTCAAAAATATTATTCCTTAAACTTGGTTTTACTAATGTTGCATATTCAAGAACACTTTCTTCCTCGAACATACTTGGATATAAAAGGTAGAAAGGCAATAAATCATCATAATAATACATTATTGAATCTTTTGATTCAGTTTCCACAAACGCTTTAAAAATTGCTTGTGCATAAACAGACTTTATCGATGAACAAGACGTCAAAAAGCTGTTCCAATATGTTGTTCCTTGTGCAGAAATCATCTTTACTGGAATCTGCTTATTCATCAAATCGTTAAATGCTCCTTTATCATAATTGTATCTGTATCCATCTGGTTTTGTATTAAAATCAGAATACCATATTACAGTTTCAATTTTAGGAATTAATTCAGGATGTTTATTTACTAGTTTAGCAATATTAGTCAAAGGTCCCATTGCAATAATTGTAGTTCTTCTTGACTCTGAGCTAATAGCCATTTCAAGTATATCAACTGAATTTTCAAAATTGAAGCCAGAGTTAATCTCAAATATTTGTTTCCAAATATTTAAATCATGTACAGAACTTTTTGCCCTTTTTGATTCTACATCTCCAATTCCTACAGGAATACCTTCATGATGAAAAGCATTGCATAATTGCTTAACAAACTGAGTTGAGACATCAGGAGTTAAAACTCCTTCGACAGTTGTTATTGCATTAATATTGAAATCTCTGGATGCCATAATATATGTTAATGACCTTAAATCATCTGCACCACCATCTGTGTCAACTACAATATTGAATTTTGCCCGTTTATGTGCAAACACATTTGAAACACATGAAAACGAGATAAAAAGAATTAATATGTAAGGTATAATTTTCATTATTAAATCAATCCAAAAAGAACAAGACTTTATCTTACTTCATAAAGAAAATAAAAATCTCCATTATAGTCTTTAACAACATTATCATCAGCCAAAATTAGCTCATCATTTTTTAGAATATAAGGCTTATAATCAATTTCTGCCAATATTGAAATACATTTAGACCTATTTTCCGCCCCACTCAATTCACTCTGAATCAAAGGCTTATGCTTGATTACTGTCTGTATCATATTCGAGAACACTTCGCTTTCATAACCTTCAACATCAACTTTAATAAAGTCTACTTTTTCTATATTTTCAAAAAGAATATCAGGATTCTTCATCTCAACACTAAACTTCTTTTCAAAATTTGTTTCTTTATCATCAATAACTTTGGTCATTCCATGATGAACAACACCATCAACTGCAGGCATTCCCATTTCAACAATTTTTTCGGAATCTCCTAATGCAAATGGGAATAATTTCAGATTTACAGTTTTAAGTTTTTGCAAGTTTCTTTTCCATATTTCTGAAAATAAAGGGATTGGTTCTACCGCATAAACTTTTCCTGTTTTCCCTGCTAATTTAACCATAAAATATGAATAATACCCCAAATTTGCACCAATATCAATACAAGTAAACCCAGGTTTTATTATTGATTTCAGATAATGAATTTCAGGATATTTTTCTTTACCAAAACCATTATTAATATATTTTATATAAACTTTGCTAACCAACTTTAGGTATGCCTTTAGTCCAAATATTTTGTAAAAAACCAGCTTAAAAAATTTCATTTCAGAATTTATTAAATTTCCTCATAATCAATATATTCTCCTTTGTCAGAATCTGAATTTGAATCTGTTTTGTAGGGAGTATCATCATCAGGGATAAAATCAATATTTATATCTCCATCTTTTCTTTTGCTTTTTTGTTTTTGTTTCTTTTCTTCTTCGGCAAACTTAGGATTCATTTTTCTTGCAAATCTTTTTAACCATCGTTTTAACAACCATGGTAAAGCATATCTAAAAAACAGATATCCCAAAAAAGAAATAATAAAAACAACTAATAAAAACTTTAAAAAGCCCATAGCATTAATATAACATCATTGTCAAATATACAATAAAAAAACCTATCAAAAAGCCAGCATACACTTGACAGGGGTTATGTCGTTGAAGATATAATCTCGAAGCCCCAACAAGTCCAGAAATAAGAATTATTATAAATCCGACCAAGAGGACATTCAGATTGCTATTTATCCCTAAATAAATCACAAACCCAAGAAGTCCGCCTAAACTTGTTAAATGCAAGCTTACTTTCCAAAAAGACGTTATAGCAGTACTTAAAACCAGCACTACAATAGATGAGAACACCAGTCTTGTCAAAATTGGAGGCATACTCACTTTTTTCATAAAATAAAACGCAAGAGCATAGATAATTGTTGTACTTAATAATGGCAATAATCTTTCTTTTCTGATATCGATTTCAAGTTTTGTAATTATCCTGAAATAAAATAAAACTGGAATAAATAGAGCAGGTAAGACAAATGTTAAGATAAAGAAAATCGAATATATTGTATCACGAATTCCTGCATTGACCACACTCAAATAATGACCTGAATTAAATAAAATAATAACAGCTAGACTCGTCATCAACAAAGGATGAAAAGCATAACTTATAATTTGAGCAAACGATCTGTATAGTTTTGATTTTTGCATTACAATTCCTTTCTGAGACGTGCAACCGGAATATCAAGTTGTTCCCTATATTTTGCCACAGTACGTCTGGCAATCTGATAACCTTTAGATTTCAGGATTTCTGCCAGTTTATCGTCTGTCAAAGGTTTTGATTTATTTTCTTCAGCAATACAATCCTTCAAAATTTGCTTAATTTCTCTTGTAGATACCTCTTCTCCGGATTCAGTTTGCATTCCTTCGCTAAAGAAATACTTTAGTGAATAGTTTCCATATGGTGTTGCGACATATTTACTATTTGCAACTCTGGAAATTGTTGAAATGTCAAGATCTGTTATTTCTGCAATATCTTTTAAAATCATTGGCTTCAGATCGGTTTCGTCACCTGTAAAGAAAAAATCTTTCTGAAACTCAGCAATTGCATTCATACTAAACAACAAAGTATTCTGTCTTTGAACAATTGCATCGATAAACCATTTTGCAGAATCTAATTTCTGTTTAATAAAAACTATTGTTTCCTTGTCGGATTTGCTGGCATTTTTATTTTTAGCATAGCCCTCCATCATTTGAGCAAAGTTTTTGCTTATTTTTAGTTCTGGAGCATTACGAGAATTTAAACCTATTTCGATTTTTCCATCAACGATATCGAGAATAAAATCAGGAATAATTGACTGTACAGATCTGGTTTGAGGTTCACCAAAAGAACTTCCTGGTTTCGGATTAAGCTTTAAAACCACATCAATAGCAGCTTTTAGTTCAACCTCATCAATCCCGCACTTCGACATTATTTTTGTATAATGTTTCTTGGTAAATTCATCAAAACACTCAGCTATAATTTTCTTTGCCATTAGGACATTATCGTTAACAAGCTCTTTTCTTTCGAGTTGCAACATCAAACATTCCTGAAGGTTCTGAGCACCTACACCAGCTGGGTCTAAATCCTGAACGACATCCAGAACCTGACGTAATTCCAACTCAGCAACTTCCATGTTTTGTGAAAAAGCAATATCATCAACAATTGCATCTAATTCTCTACGTAAATAGCCATCCTCATCAATATTTCCAATTAAAAATACAGCAAGCAGCTTCTCTCTTTCATTAACATCTTTGAGAACTAATTGATCGCTTAAATGCTCGTGAAAAGACTTAGACGAGGAGTAAGGAATATCCTTATGGTCATCGTCTTTAGACGTATTATTTGCACTTAGTTTATATGACGGAATTTCGTCATCATCTCCCAAATAATCTTCGAGAGAAAATTCATCATCATCATTTTGAGTTTCTTCGTTATCCTGAACTTCATCAGCAGAATATTCATCCTCATAATCATTCCCTTCGTCCAAAGCTGGATTTTCCTCCAGCTCCTTCTTGATTCTCTGCTCTAACTGCAATGTCGGCAATTCCAAAAGCTTTATCATCTGAATCTGCTGAGGTGACAATTTTTGCAGGAGTTTCTGCTGTAAATTCTGTTTTAACATATCTTATTCTCTTAATCTCAAAAATACAATTTTTTTAATAAAAACTACTATTAAAACTCTGCATTTTTAGGAGTACGTGGAAACGGTATAACATCACGTATATTACTCATACCTGTTACAAACAAGATAAGTCTTTCGAAGCCAAGACCAAAACCACTATGTGGAACAGTACCGAATTTTCTTGTTTCTAGAAACCACCACATTTCTTCTTCAGGGATATTCATTTCGTTTACTCTAGCAACAAGCTTTTCGTAATCCTCTTCACGCTGTGATCCACCAATAATTTCACCAATTTGTGGAAAAAGAACATCCATTGCTCTTACAGTTTTTCCATCATCATTTTGCTTCATATAGAAAGCTTTGATTTCTTTTGGATAATCTATAAGAATAACCGGTTTTTTGAAGTGCTTTTCTACCAAAAACCTTTCGTGTTCGCTTTGTAAATCGACACCCCATTTATCTACAGGATAGGTAAATTTCCCTTTTTTGTTTGGCTTTGAATTTCGTAAAATATCGTAAGCCTCGGTATATGTAACTCTTTCGAACTTGTTATTTACTATAAACTCTAATCGTTCGATTAATTCCATGTCGTCACGTTCGTTCTGAGACTTTTGTTTTTGTTCATCAACACGACGCTTGTTAAGGAATTCAAGATCTTCACGACAATTATCCAAAGCATATTTAACAAGATACTGAAGCATTTCTTCAGCCAAATCCATATCATCATTAATATCGTAAAATGCCATTTCTGGTTCGATCATCCAGAATTCGGCAAGATGACGAGCAGTATTTGAATTTTCAGCACGGAAAGTTGGTCCAAAAGTATAAACTTCCGATAATGCTAAAGCTGCAAGTTCTGCCTCTAACTGGCCAGAAACTGTAAGATTTGTCTGTTTTCCAAAGAAATCCTGAGTGTAATCAACCTTTTTATCTTCGTTACGTGGTGGATTTTCAATATCTAATGTTGTTACATGAAACATTTCACCAGCACCCTCGGCATCAGAACCTGTTACAATTGGCGTATGGATATTGTAAAATCCTTTATCATTAAAAAACTTATGAATTGCATACGTCATTGCATGTCGAATACGGAAAACAGCTCCAAAAGTATTTGTTCTAAAACGTAAATGAGCAATTTCACGTAAAAATTCTAAACTATGACGTTTTGGTTGCAAAGGATATTCATCGGGGTTAGCTTGACCCAGTACATTTAGCTCTTTACACTGCAGCTCACATTTTTGCCCACTACCCATAGACTCAACAGTGCTTCCAAGAACAGAAACAGATGCTCCTGTATGTATTTTTGCAAGTGTTTCTTCGCTCTCAGGATTAACATCAACAACAATCTGAAGATTATTTATCGTAGAACCATCATTTAATGCAATAAAGCATACATTTTTACTAACACGTTTGGTTCTTACCCAACCCATTACAAGAATCTCTTTTCCAAAGTCCGTAGTTTTAAGGACATCAACAATTTTTACCCTTTTCATTTTGATAACATTTTAGTCTGCAAAAATAGAAAAAATGTGGGGAGAAACAAAAAACAAAATTCAGAGTTAGGAATTCGAAATTCAGATGTTACTTTTTGAGTAATTACAGGTGAGTACTTTATTTGAGCACATATTTTTTCGAGATAGATAGAGTAGCAAACAAAAGAATCCTAATCCCACAAATTACTCCTTACCAATATTCCAGTCTAGTGGTTTACCGAAACAATTAGGGTCATCTTCATCTAAGCAAATAACGTCAAAACTCACATTTTTATCATTATCAACATTAACTACAACAAAGTTATCTCCATTTCCCTCACCCATTCCACTTGCAATAAAAGTAATATTATCATAAGAATCATACATAAAATCTGAAGCTCTTTCAGTAGCACCTATGTCTCCTGCAAAAAACACTATATTATTTGACAAACTATGAAAAAGTGGCTCGACTTCTCTCCAGAAATTCAGATTCTCATCACGCCCTTCTAATGAATTTAAAGTAAATTCAGAATATTTATTATCTTCGTCCCACCACAACAACTGGTGAGTAAAAACAAATATATTATCTACTTTTTCACTATTATCAACCAATATTCCTTTCAAAAACTCTAATTGTTCATTTGAAATATTCCAACGATTAATGTTAGGATCAAGCACAATAAACAAATCATCATTATGTAAAAAAGAATAATAGGTTTCTCCATACCTATCTTTAAAAAGCTCTTTGTCTTTCATTTCATGATTACCACAAGCAATATAAACAGGCAATCCAAGTATCTCAATATCCCTATCAACCTCATCCCAGTCTTTTTCAGATGGAATCCAGACAATATCACCTAAAAGCACTCCAAATTCGATTTCCTCTCTGGACTTTAAATATTCGAATTTCTGCTTAAACGGAGGATGAACCCCCTCATTATCTACACAGGCCTTTCCATATACATGCCCTGCAATAAAAAATGAATATGAACTTGATTTGGTTGACCTACATGAACAAGCAAGCAAACATATTACAACGACAACAACAAAACTATATTTGATTCTCATATTTATAATATTTGGATCTAACAAATCTATCTATTTTGATTTAATACACTGCTAAAATACAATTTTCAAATTGAACGAGAGATATACTTTCTGGAAATATCCCTTTATCATATATCACTCATAAACTATAATTTATTATTACTGATTTTTTTCTTAGTACATGACAAAAAATATTAACCAATTGTAAGTCAAGTACTTATTAACAATTCGCTATTAATAAGTAATGCGAAAAACACTTGCATAAAACTCTGGCAATCAATACATTAGATGATAAATTCTCACGTCTAAAACTAATGTATATGACTACCAAAGATAAAAGTAAAAGTAATGATTTTATCTCAATATTGAATAATCATTTTCAAGGAGAAGTGAATTTATCGAGACTAAAGCTTCTTGAAATGTTTGTTTTGGCTCTCTGCAAAGTTCAAACAGTAGGTTTTGAAAAACTAGCCAACGCTTTTGACAGTAAAGCGTTGGCAGCTTCTAGTTTAAGGCGTATTCAACGTTTTATCGCTCGTTATGCTTTAAACTCTGATTTAATTGCAAAACTAATATTTGGACTTTTGCCATACAAAGAAAATTTGCAACTTAGTATAGATAGAACTAATTGGAAATTTGGTCAAACTAATATTAATATTTTT
>PPCM01000082.1_pt1 | contig 156952 bp, 117 predicted proteins | sample 1555541 | NCBI WGS metagenome assembly PPCM01 (sample SAMN05284479, study PRJNA326546) | Marine sediment metagenome, whole genome shotgun sequencing project. | isolation source: marine sediment | place: Germany: Wadden Sea | collected 2012-09-05
ACGATCTTTGACATATTGAGACAAAAAAGAAATCAAGAGCATATAAATAGAATTAGTTATAAAAAGTAAATAAGAGCGTATGGTGAATGCCTAGGCTCCTAGAGGCGATGAAGGACGTGACAAGCTGCGAAAAGCTACGGGTAGGTGCAAATAACTTATCATCCGTAGATATCCGAATGGGACAACCCACCTTAATTTATTAAGGTATCCAATTTATTGGAGGCTAACCCGGAGAACTGAAACATCTTAGTACCCGGAGGAAAAGAAAACAATAGTGATTCCCCTAGTAGTGGCGAGCGAACGGGGAATAGCCCAAACCGATTTTGTTTCGGCAAAGTCGGGGTTGTAGGACTGCGAGATTTAGCATAAATTTGAATTAGAAACGTACTGGAAAGTTGTACCAAAGAGGGTGAAAGTCCCGTACAAGTAAGAATTTATGTCGATAGCAGTATCCTGAGTAGCGCGGGACACGAGAAACCCTGTGTGAATCTGGCGGGACCATCCGCTAAGGCTAAATACTCCTAGGAGACCGATAGTGAACTAGTACCGTGAGGGAAAGGTGAAAAGTACCCCGAACAGGGGAGTGAAATAGAACCTGAAACCGTGCGCTTACAAGCGGTTGGAGTGTAATTTATTACATGACAGCGTGCCTTTTGCATAATGAGCCTACGAGTTAGTCGTCTCTAGCAAGGATAATGGTTTAAGATCAGCATCCGAAGCGAAAGCGAGTCTGAACAGGGCGTTCAGTTAGGGGCGCTAGACGCGAAACCCACGTGATCTACCCATGACCAGGTTGAAGCTGTGGTAACACACAGTGGAGGACCGAACCAGTTGACGTTGAAAAGTCTTTGGATGAGTTGTGGGTAGGGGTGAAAGGCCAATCAAACTGGGAAATAGCTCGTACTCCCCGAAATGCATTTAGGTGCAGCCTTGATATATAGTGTTACAGAGGTAGAGCTACTGATAGGGCTAGGGGGCTTCACCGCCTACCACCCCCTGACAAACTCCGAATGCTGTAACATGATGATCAGGAGTGAGGGCATGGGTGCTAAGGTCCATGTCCGAGAGGGAAAGAACCCGGACCATCAGCTAAGGTCCCCAAATATACACTAAGTTGACCAAACGTTGTGCGACTGCATAGACAGCTAGGATGTTGGCTTGGAAGCAGCCATTCATTTAAAGAGTGCGTAACAGCTCACTAGTCGAGCGGTTGTGCGTGGATGATACTCGGGCATAAGTGTATTACCGAAGCTATGGGATTGAATTTATTCAATCGGTAGGGGAGCATTCCATTAACGTTGAATCAGTATGGTGATGTACTGTGGAGTTTATGGAAAAGCAAATGTAGGCATAAGTAACGATAAAGCGGGTGAGAAACCCGCTCACCGATAGACTAAGGTTTCCACGGCAATGCTAATCAGCCGTGGGTTAGTCGGGGCCTAAGGCGAACCCGAAAGGGGTAGTCGATGGATAATCGGTTAATATTCCGATACCTCGCTTAACTGCGATGGGGTGACGAAGTAGTGAAATATCCGCGTACTGACGGAATAGTACGTTAAAGGGTGTAGATTATGGGTTTGTTAATAGCTTACCTTTTCGAACCTGACAGTACCATGACCCTTCGGGTGATTGGATAGTGATAGTAATCAGACTTCCGAGAAAAACCTCTAAGCTTCAGGTTAAGTGAGCCCGTACCCTAAACCGACACAGGTAGTCAAGGAGAGAATCCTGAGGTGCTCGAGTGAGTCGTGGCTAAGGAACTAGGCAAAATAACCCCGTAACTTCGGGAGAAGGGGTCCCCACTTCGGTGGGGCGCAGAGAAATGGCCCAGGCGACTGTTTATCAAAAACACATGGCTTTGCAAAATTGAAAGATGACGTATAAGGCCTGACACCTGCCCGGTGCCGGAAGGTTAAGAGGGGATGTTATCCTTTTGGAGAAGCATTGAATTGAAGCCCCGGTAAACGGCGGCCGTAACTATAACGGTCCTAAGGTAGCGAAATTCCTTGTCGGGTAAGTTCCGACCTGCACGAATGGTGTAACGATCTGGGCACTGTCTCAGCCACGAGCTCGGTGAAATTGTAGTTCCGGTGAAGATGCCGGATACCCGCGACGGGACGGAAAGACCCCGTGCACCTTTACTATAGCTTCATATTGATTTTGGGTAAGTAATGTGTAGGATAGGACGGAGACTATGAACCGGTTTCGCTAGGAATCGGGGAGTCGCCCTTGAAATACGTCCCTTTGCTTATCTGGAATCTAACCCGCTATCTAGCGGGGACAATGTGTGGTGGGTAGTTTGACTGGGGTGGTCGCCTCCAAAAGAGTAACGGAGGCTTTCAAAGGTACCCTCAGCACGCTTGGTAACCGTGCGAAGAGTGTAATGGCATAAGGGTGCTTGACTGTGAGACCGACGGGTCGATCAGGAAGGAAACTTGGACATAGTGATCCGGTGGTTCCGAATGGAAGGGCCATCGCTCAAAGGATAAAAGGTACGCCGGGGATAACAGGCTGATCGCTCCCAAGAGCTCACATCGACGGAGCGGTTTGGCACCTCGATGTCGGCTCGTCACATCCTGGGGCTGGAGAAGGTCCCAAGGGTTGGGCTGTTCGCCCATTAAAGTGGCACGCGAGCTGGGTTCAGAACGTCGTGAGACAGTTCGGTCCCTATCTGTCGTGGGCGTTGGAGACTTGAGAGGACCTGACATTAGTACGAGAGGACCGTGTTGGACAAACCTCTAGTGTACCTGTTGTGGCGCCAGCTGCATCGCAGGGTAGCTACGTTTGGCAGAGATAAGTGCTGAAAGCATCTAAGCACGAAGCTCCCCTCAAGATGAGGTCTCCTTTAAGGGTCGTTAGAGATTATGACGTTGATAGGTTGTAGGTGTAAAGGCAGTAATGTCAAAGCCGAACAATACTAATTACCCGAAAGCTTTTATAATTAAGCTGATTCTATTTATGTGCCTGTCTCGATATGTTTAAAAATATTTAAAATCTTTAGGTGGCTATGGCGGTGAGGAAACACCCGATCCCATTCCGAACTCGGAAGTTAAGCTCACCAGCGCCGATGGTACTGCATTTGTGGGAGAGTAGGTCGCCGCCATCCTTTTAAAAAACTTCATAAGAAATTATGAAGTTTTTTTTTGATATATACCTCATGAAATAGTGACTAAAGTTCTTAGAATTTAGAATTTAGAATTCGGAATTCGGAATTCGGAATTTGGAATTCGGAATTTGGTAGTGTCCAAATTAGTGTGTCTGGTTCACTAAAAAGTTTCTAATATTTTTAAGAAGTTTGTTTTCATTTTTATTGTTTTCTAAACAACTTTGGTTCAAAATTAAAATTATAAATTGGATAAGCATAAGTTTTTTCTGATTTATCAATTGCAACAGAAGTTATTAAAGCTAAAACAGATTCCTCATTTGGAAAGGACCACTTACTTTTAGAGTTCGTCGTGCATTTCTATTAAAGCGTTCTATCCAATTTGTTGTATAAATCATCCTTCTTATTTTTACGGAGTAATCTAAATATGTAAAATAGGGGTGCCATTCTAATCTGAGTATGTAGTTTGATAAAACCCTATGTTAATTTTTCCACTTTTCAGATAAATCTATTAGTGACTAATAAGCTGCTTCTATGGGATTACATTTAAATTATTATTAATTTAAACAGATTAAGAAATAATTAGAGTCTTTCCTATTAATTGACTATTTGACCTGTAGAATGCATTATTTGATTTTGAAATTGGCTAAATATGATTACATCAATCTATTTTATCGTTGTTTTCGAATTCACTTTGTTCGGTATATCAATCAAAGGTGAAATAAACAAGTAAACAAATTGTGAGTTGCTAAATATTATAAGTTTGAGATAGATGTGACATTTACCTTAAATTGTCATAAAAAGAAATTTAAAGTGCTCAAATTTGCTAAAAAAATGAGACTGTATTCTGAAGTCTGTCCATAATTAAACAATTATTAAATTTGTAAAATTATGGGAAGAAAAAAAGAAAGTGCAGAATACATTGCCATGCGCGATATGGCATTGCAACAGCTAAAGAGTGGTCAATCTTTAACAGGTAAGGGTGGAGTTTTTGAACCAATAGTAAAGGATTTTTTAGAAAGTGCTTTATCAGCAGAGATGGATGCTCATTTGGATGAAGAAGAGCGTTCAAGAGGTAACAAGCGTAACGGCAAGGGAACCAAAACCTTAAAATCTGATTTTGGAGAAATTACAATAGAGCCACCTTATGATCGTCATGGTACATTTGATCCAGAGATTGTAAAAAAACGTCAAACTATTTTAGCAGACAATTTGGCTCCCAAAATTATTGGATTATATGGCAGAGGTATGAGTTTGAGAGATATTGGTTTGCATATAAAAGAGATGTATGATGTTGATGTATCTCCGAGTGTTTTAAGTGATATAACCGATAGAGTAATACCACAAATAAAGGAATGGCAAAATCGGCCATTAGACGATGTTTATCCTATAGTTTGGTTAGATGCAATGCATTACAAAGTAAGAGATAACGGGAAAGTCGTTTCACGTGCGGTTTATAATATATTAGCCTTAAATAAAGATGGCTACAAAGAACTTATTGGTATGTATATTTCAGAAAGTGAAGGAGCTAATTTCTGGCTTTCTGTATTAACAGATTTGAAATCAAGAGGAGTTCAGGATATTTTGATAGCATGTACAGATAACTTGTCAGGCTTTTCTCAAGCAATACGAAGTATTTACCCAGATGCAGAAATTCAAAAATGTATTATTCATCAAATTCGTAATTCACTTAAATACGTTGCATCAAAGGATCAGAAGCCCTTTATGAAAGACTTAAAAAAAGTCTATAAAGCAATAAATAAATCACAAGCTGAGACAGAATTACTTAACCTAGAAGAGCTTTGGGGTAAAAAATATCCAATAGTTATTAAGTCGTGGAATGAGAACTGGGAAGAGTTATCCAATTACTTCAAATATGATGAGCCTATCAGAAAGATTATCTATACTACAAATGCAGTAGAAGGCTTTCATCGTCAAGTACGTAAAGTAACAAAAACAAAAGGTGCATTTACAAACGATATGGCTTTAATGAAATTGATTTATTTAGCAGTACAAAACATCTCAAAAAAATGGACTCAGCCAGTACATAACTGGGCTTTAACTATACAACAATTATGCATCCATTTTGAAGGAAGATTAAATATAAAATTGTAAAAACTTAGAAAACCAGCAGATAAAAGCAAAGAAAAAATAATTTTTAGAACCTGTCAAGGGTATATAAACGGCTTCGTACCTCGCCGCCCTTGACAGAACCTAATAAATTATTCAAAATAGCTTTTAATTGCTGGTCAACAAAAAAATAGTATTTTTGAAATTGAAATTATAAATCATAGGACAGAGTTCAGATTACAATCCCCAAAAAATAGTTTTCAGGACTATTGAATTTTGTTTCGTAAAAAGTATTTGCTCAGCAAATATTTATTTTCTCTTTAATGTTAAGTAACTAAAAGGAGGGTTATGCTCTAAATGCTCTTCTTTATCTGTAATTTCCCATTCCGAGTAATCAATTTCTGGAAAAAACACATCAGCATCATATGATTTGTGAACTACTGTTAGATAAATTTTATTCGCAATTGGTAGAAATTGTTTGTAAACCATTCCTCCACCAATTATAAAGTTTTCTTTTTCTTTATCTGCAATACTTAGTGCATCTTCAATACTGTAGGCAATTTCTACTTCTGGAATACATTCTTTGGGAATATCTGTTATTACAACACTTCTTCTGTTTGGTAGTGGTCTTTTGGGAAGAGATAGATATGTTTTACGACCCATAATAATTGTATGACCAGTTGTAATTTCTTTAAACCTTTTTAAATCACCAGAAATGTGCCATAATAAATCATTATTTTTTCCTATAGCATTATTTTCTGCAACTGCGACAATAATTGTAATATCCATTATTTATAAATTAGACCGATACTTTTCCTTTAATATGTGGATGAGCATCGTAATTTAACAATTCAAAATCTTCGTATTTAAAAGAAAAAATATCTTTTACTTCTGTACTAATCTTCATAGTTGGGAGTTTTTTAGGCTCTCTGCTTAGCTGAAGCTCAACTTGTTCCAAATGATTAAGATATATATGTGCATCACCGAAAGTATGTACAAATTCTCCAGGTTGATAACCAGTAACTTGTGCTACCATCAAAGTTAATAACGCATAAGAGGCAATATTAAAAGGCACGCCCAAAAATAGATCAGCACTTCTCTGGTACAACTGACAAGAAAGCTTATTATCAGCTACATAAAATTGAAATAATGAGTGACATGGTGGAAGTGCCATTTCTTCAATATCAGCAACATTCCAAGCACTAACAATATGTCTTCTGGAATCAGGTTTGTTAATCAAGCCATCAATTAATTGAGATATTTGATCAATGCTTTTACCATCAGGTGTTGGCCAAGATCTCCATTGATAACCATAAACATGACCTAAATCTCCATTTTCATCAGCCCAATCATCCCAAATTCTAACACCATTATCTTTAAGATATTTAATATTAGTATCTCCTTGTAAAAACCATAAAAGTTCATGAATTATTGACTTTAAATGTAATTTTTTTGTAGTTACACAAGGAAAACCATCTGCTAAATCAAATCTAATTTGTCGTCCAAAAACACTTATCGTTCCTGTTCCAGTACGATCAGTTTTTTTTGTGCCATTGTCTTTTACATCTTTTAATAAATCTAGATATTGTTTCATAGCATTAATCTTAACCCATTATAATTCCTACCATTGTTGCAGATAGAAGAGACGCTAGTGATCCACCTAATAAAGCGCGCATACCAAATTTAGATAATTGCTTTCTTTGATTTGGTGCTAGTGATCCTATTCCTCCAATTTGAATTCCAATAGATGCGAAATTTGCAAATCCACATAGCATATATGTTGCCATGATAATTGATTTTTGCTCACTAAATATTCCAGAAGCTTTTAATTCTGCTAAACTAATATATCCAATAAATTCACTCATAATTAGTTTTTCTCCTAATAGACGACCAACAAGCGTTATGTCATCACCACCAACACCAATAAGCCACATCAAAGGAGCAAATGCATATCCTAAAATAAATTCTAGAGACAAACTATTATATTGCCCATTTGTAAAATCAGCAATTACTGGATTTAGATGCGTCCAGACTCCAATTTTTCCAACAATAAAATTAAACATTGCAATAAATGCTACGAAAACTAAAAGCATTGCAGCAACGTTTGCAGCTAGTTTTAAGCCTTCTGTAGTACCATTAGACATTGCATCAAGAAAGTTTGATCCAACTTTTTCTTTAGATACTTCGACATCTTTATTTACAGGTTCAGTTTGTGGGCATAATATTTTAGAAACTACAACAGCTCCTGGTGCTGCCATTACAGATGCAGCTAATAAATGTTTTGCAAATTCTAGTCTTAGTGCTGGATCATCACCTCCTAGAAAACCTATATATGCAGCTAGTACACCACCTGCAACTGTAGCCATTCCTCCAATCATAACTAAAAGTATCTCAGATTTATTCATCTTTTCGAGATAAGCTTTAATCATTAATGGTGATTCTGTTTGTCCAAGAAAAATATTTCCTGCAACAGATAGACTTTCTGCACCACTTATTTTCATTGCTTTGGTCATCACCCATGCTAATCCGTAAACTACTTTCTGAATAATTCCTAAATAAAATAACACACTGGTTAGTGCAGAAAAGAATATAATTGTTGGTAATATCTGAAATGCAAAAATGTATCCATAAGTATTAACATCCATTAAGCCTCCAAGCAAAAACTCAGCTCCACTACCAGAAAAATTAAGAATTTTAACAAATATTTTTCCCACAAATTCAAAAATTGCCTGAATAAAAGGAACTTTTAAAACTCCAATTGCAAGTAATACTTGAGCTCCTAAACCAATACCAACAACACGCCAGGATACTTTCTTTCTATCTGTAGAGAAGATCCAGGCAATAAAAACTAGAACAAGCATGCCTAATAATCCTCTTAAAAGAGACATTAATGAAAAACCAGCTTGTGGTTTAAGTGTCTTTTGGGGTATAACCTTCTGATCTGCTTTTATAAAATTAACTTCAGTTCCATTAAGTGCTAAAACAATCTCATCATCAGAGATATTAGTAAAATTGATAGTTTTAAACCCTAAATCAATAAGACTATCATTTGATGAAATCTGGCTATTAATAATTTGATTGTCTTGAAAGTATACTAAATGATTTATATCCCCTTTGATAAAACCAATAGAATCAATTTTTATGTAGTTTTTTGGAATTTGTTCATTGATAATAAGACTTTCTCCATCAAACTCGTAGTAGAGAGTATCTGTTTTTAGTTTATCTTGTACAATTAATAAATTGTGATTTGAAAAGGAAAGATATATTGAATCTGTATCATTCTTACTGCTCCAATCCCCTTTTAAATTATAATCTTCTGCGTTGACATTTGAAAAACATGTGACAAAAAATGCTAGTAATGTCACAATCTTAAAAAAGTAATTATTCATTTTTTCGTTTATTTATTTCATCTCTAATAAGCGAAGCTTTTTCATAATCTTCATTCTGAATAGCTTCTTCCATAAGTTTTTCTAATTCTTTTACAGAATAACTTAGAAAACTTTTGAGTTTTTGTTTAGATTCTTTTATGCTAGTTTCTGTTTCTTGTTCTAGTGCGTCTTCAGTTACATTTAGAACAATACCAGCTTTCTCTACAATTTCTTCAGTTGTATAAATAGGACAGTTAAAACGGATAGCAAGAGCAACCGCATCCGAAGTTCTGGAGTCTAGTGCTGTAGTCTGTCCATTTTTTTCAAAGTATAGTTTTGAGTAAAATACACCTTCTTCAAGTTTATAAATGAATGTTTCACGTAGTTTTATTTCATAACTTTCTGCGAAACTGTTGAAAAGATCATGGGTTAGTGGTCTAGGTGGTTTTAAACCTTCAATATGAATTGCAATTGATTGAGCTTCAAATCCTCCAATTATTATTGGAATTCTTTGATCGCTGTTTTCCACTGATAAAATCAAAGCATAAGCGCCGGCTTGAGTTTGGCTGTATGATAGCCCCAGTACTTCTAATTTTATTTTATCCATATCAATGTATTTCTTACAAAGATAAAAAATAGATTTTGATTTGTCTTAAATTGTGGATAAAACTTGAGACGAATTTTAATAAGTACTTGTTAATTTTGCTAGTTCTGAATAAAATTGTCAAGATCTAGTTGAGCTTTTTCCCATTCGTTCATTGCTAGTTCTAATTTTTCATTCAAGCGAGAGAACATCTGATAAGTGGTTTCAAGTTTCTTAGCATCATGTTTGTCCGGTTCAGATAAAATTGTGTTTAGAATCGCAATTTCTTTCTCGTATTGCTCAATTTCTTTTTCAAATTGAGAAACTTTCTTTTCTAAAGATCGTTTTTTTCTGTCTTTTTCTTTGCGTTCCAAATATTGTTGCTTATTGCTGGATGTTGAGTTAGTCTTTTCTTTCTTTTCTTGGATACTCTTTGCTTCAATATCTTTCAGATCTTCAATTTTGCGTCTTCTGATAAAATCATAAATCCCACCAATATGCTGACGGATTTTTTTATCTCTGAATTCATAAACTTTGTCAACTAAACCATCTAAAAAGTAACGATCGTGAGAAACAATTATTAATGTCCCAGTATATTTTTCTAGTGCTTGTTTTAAAAGGTCCTTCGATCTAATATCTAAATGATTTGTTGGCTCATCTAGAATTAGTAAATTGTAGGGTTCGAGCAGTAATTTGGCGAGTGATAATCTTGAATGTTCTCCTCCAGAAAGCACTTTAACTTTTTTATCAATATCTTCACCAGAAAATAAAAATGATCCTAATATATCTCTGATTTTTGTTCTGATATCACCAACTGCAACTTTATCAAGTGTCTCAAAAACTGTTAAGTTCGGATCTAAAAGTTCATCCTGATTTTGGGCAAAGTAACCAATGTTAACATTGTGTCCAACTTTGAGTATCCCATCATATTCAAGTTCTTTAACAATGATTCTTGAGAGTGTTGTCTTTCCTTCTCCATTCCTACCAACAAAAGCTATTTTTTCTCCTCTTTCAAGAACAAAATCAATTTCATTCAGCACATTCAGATTGCCATAAGTTTTAGAAAGTTCTTTAGTCTCAACAACGATATCTCCCGCTCGTGGTGCAGGTGGAAATTTAATATTCATTGCAGCGTTATCAAGATCGTCGATTTCTATTAATTCTAATTTTTCAAGTTGTTTTACACGTGACTGAACCTGATTAGCTTTTGTTGCTTGATATCTAAATCTTTCAATGAACTTTTCAGTATCGTTTATTGCTTTCTGCTGGTTTTCGTATGCTGCTAACTGCTGTTGAATTCTTTCTTCTTGAAGAACTTTAAATTTAGAGTAAGAAACTTTGTAGTCGTAAAGTTTTCCTGCATTGATTTCAATAGTTCTGTTTGTTACATTGTCCAAAAAAGCTCTATCGTGAGAGATAAGTAAAACAGCACCTTTATAATTTCCCATAAACTCTTCAAGCCATTGAATCGCCTCAATATCAAGATGATTTGTTGGTTCATCAAGAAGAATTAAATCAGGTTTGCGAAGTAAGATTTTTGCTAATTCTATACGCATTCTCCAACCACCACTGAATTCAGTTATGCACCTGCTAAAGTCTGTTTGTTTAAATCCAAGACCTTTGAGAATTTTTTCAGTATCAGATTCTATACTCTCAGCACCAAGAATTGAGAGCTTTTCATTAATGATATTTAGCTCATCAAAGAGTTTATAGTATTCTTCACTATTTGCATCGGAGATTGCAGAAATCTTTTCATTAATGTAATCAAGCCTAGTTTGAGCATTTGAAATTTCATCGAAAGCCGTTTTCGTTTCTTCAAGAACAGTTATACTTTTATCAGAAACTTTCATTTGCTGAGGTAAATATCCGGTTCTAATTTCTGTACTCCCTGATATACTACCTTCACTAGGATTTACATCACCATAAATGATTTTTAAAAGTGTAGATTTTCCAGCTCCATTTTTCCCTACGAGACCAATGCGATCACGTGGATTTATCATAAATCCAATATTGGAAAATAGCTCAAACCCTCCAAATCTTACACATAAGTTATTTATTGAAATCATAAGTTTTTTATAGATTACGATTCCATAATATCGCCAATAGCATTGTCGTATTTTTGTTTTTCGTCAGTAATGAAGCCAAAAGATTTATCATCAATCCTTAATTCACCTTTTGTTACATGACCTAATGTGTAAAATGGGAAATTATTCTCAAGCATAAAGTCAATAAATTCAGGTTCGTTTTCCATTGAAACTGAAACGATAGCACGTCCCTGAGATTCTCCAAATAAGAATGCATCTGTTCTAAACTCAGCAGGTGTTGTAATATCAAAACCTAGGTGTTTTGGCATTGATGATTCTAATAAACTAATGTATAATCCACCATCAGAAACATCATGCATTGAATTTACTAAGTTTTGCTTAGCTAGATCTTGTAAAAGATTTACAAGTTTGAATTCAAAATCAAGATCAAATTCGGGAGCTGGCGACTTTTTAACTTTATGGTATGAGAATAAGTATTCAGAAGAAGCAATATCATTACTAGAATTACCTAACATATAAATCATATCACCTTTTTGTCTGAATGCAAGAGAGGTATGATGCAATTTGTCTTCTAATATTCCTAACATTCCAATTGTAGGAGTTGGAGATACTGGTTCTGTTTTGCCATCTATATTCATTTGATTATAGAAAGATACATTTCCACCAGTAACAGGTGTGTCAAATTTCTTACATGCAGTTCCCATACCTTCAATTGCATTAACAAATTGCCAGAAAGCTTCAGGATTATAAGGATTTCCAAAGTTCAGACAGTTTGTAATAGCCATAGGTTTTGCTCCTGTACAAGCAATATTACGGGCAGCTTCAGATACAGCAATCATAGTTCCTTTTTTAGGATCTGCTTTTACGTAACGACTGTTACAGTCAGTAGTAACTGCCAATGCTTTGTTTGTTCCTTTTACATTAATAACTCCTGCATCTGATGGAGTATTTGTAGTCATGTTTACTGTACGAACCATTGAATCATACTGTTCGTAAACCCATTTTTTAGATGCAATATTAGGATGAACAGTTAAGAAGTCTGCAACTTCTTTTAAGTTTACGTTCTCTGGAATATCGTTAATGTTAAACTTCTCGTTTTCTTTTACATATGCAGGCTCTTTATATTCTCTTTCATAAACAGGAGCTCCGCCACCTAAAACTAGGCTATCTGCAGGAACTTCTGCAACAAGCTCACCTTTGAACTCAAAATATAACTTATCTTCGTTAATAACTTCGCCAATGTGAGCACAGTTAAGATCCCACTTTTCGAAAATATCTTCAACTATTTTTTCTTTCCCTTTTTCAATAACCACAAGCATACGTTCCTGAGATTCGCTTAACAGGATTTCCCATGCTTCCATATTTTGCTGACGTAATGGAACATCTGATAGGTTAATCTTCATTCCGCTTTTACCCTTAGCTGACATTTCGCTGGTAGAACAGATTATTCCGGCTGCTCCCATATCTTGCATCCCAACTATTGCGTCGGTTTCTGCTAATTCTAGAGTTGCTTCAAGTAATAGTTTTTCTTGAAATGGATCTCCAACCTGAATTGAAGGAATATCGTCTGCAGAATCTTCTGTTAAATCTGCTGATGCAAAAGTAGCACCATGAATACCATCTTTACCAGTTGATGATCCTACAATATATACAGGATTACCTTCTCCGTATGCAATAGCAGAAATCATTTTACCTTTTTGCATGATTCCAACAGACATTGCATTAACAAGTGGGTTGGTATGATATGATTCATCAAAGAAAACTTCTCCACCTAAAACAGGAACACCAAAAGAGTTTCCATACTCTCCGATACCTTTTACAACACCTTTAACTAACCATTTTGTTCTGTCGCTGTTGATGTCGCCAAATCTAAGTGAGTTTAGCTGAGCGATTGGTCGTGCACCCATAGTAAAAATGTCACGATTAATACCTCCAACACCAGTTGCAGCGCCTTGATATGGCTCAACAGCTGATGGGTGATTGTGTGATTCGATCTTAAATGCACAAGCTAAGTTGTTGCCTATATCAACTAGTCCGGCATTTTCTTCTCCTGCTCCAGTAAGCAAACAGCCACCATCACGAGGAAGAGTTTTTAACCATTTAATCGAATTTTTATATGAAGCATGCTCACTCCACATTACAGAATAAATACTTAATTCAGTATAATTGGGTGTACGTCCTAGATAATCTTCAATCATTTTGAACTCCTCGGCGTTGACTCCCAGCTCTTTAGCGGTATCAAGATTTACTTTAGCTTCTGACATAATATTTTGTTTTTTTTTAATGAAACAAACCTACGCATTTTTAATAAAATTTCATCGTGAAAAATGATATAATTATAAATATCAAAACAGAAAAATTGTGAATAACTTTCTCATGATAATTGTAGAGCTGTGTTTTGGAATAGTGTTATGTTCAGAAATAAAAAACTACTATAAGTTTGACTCACAATAGTTTTAGTTAGGATTACTCTTACTTCAAAACAAAGTAAAATACTTGGTATGCGTCTCTAGGTATAAAATATTACAATTAAAATATAAAAATAAAAATTGTTGTAATAGGTGTAATTCTCAGATAATTAAACACATAGAGCGTTTTTTTTTTTTTTTTGAAAATATACAATTTTGATAAGGTTGCATGTGTGTTTTTAATATATGTGTTTATTATTAGGCAAATAAAAGTACTTTTGTATTATATATTATGAGATAAGATAAGAAAGGAGGTGCAAGGCAAGATAAAGAATAGATTCCACCAATAATTATAGGGGCTGTTTTTGTTTATTGTCAATCCACTGCCTATGCTACATAAATGGAAGCCAAACACACAGTTAGTTGATAATAGTTGTGCGTAGGGTTTCTTTAGGAAAAGATGGGTGCGGTGGTAATTATGATAAAATCAGATAAACCAAAACCTTTCATTAAATAATGGTAGAATCAAAAAAGTTTTAGAGATTTAAAAAAGACAACACAGCCTACGCAAAAAGAACTGTGTTGCCCGTAACGTTAAACCGAAGTTTATACTTCACAAAAGTAAGTAAAATGATAACTAAAAATTTAAAAAGAGCTAAAAAATCGACAATTAGTAGTTTCTTTGCAGGAATAGTGGTAGTTATGGCTATGTTTATGACAGTAGCATGTGAGAAAGAGGATCGTTTGTTGCAAACCACAACAGTTAATAACATTAAAACATTTAGTTCTGAAGAAGAATATGTTGCAGAGGTAAATAAAGTTGCAAATATGACTTATGAAGAATTGTGTGAATACGAATATAGTAAAGGGTTTTATTCTCTTGGACGGAAGTGTGATGAGATTTATTCGCAAGCAAATCCTGAAAATTTTAAATCTAAAGAAGAATTCTTCCAATTTGTAGAAAATAACTCTGAATATATAGAGTTGGTGACTGTCTCTAACAAAGAATTAACTCTTGAAATAAAATCAGGATTTAATTCTAATAGATATCTGGTCGGAGAAGATGGTCTGTTTAGAATTTCAAATAACCTATATAAGGTTATTGACAATTTTACAATTATAACAAACAATAATAATATTGAAAAAATCAAAAGAATAAATGCATTAAACTATCAAGATTATTTTGAAGATTCTACTATTATATTCCCTAGCTATGTAAAACAATCAAAAAGTAAGACAACGGCACAATATTATGACCGTGATACATCAGTTATAAATGGTAGTAATAAAACAACAATTTTTTTAACAACGTGGGCTTATGACCATTCTCAACAAAATGATACATATTTGCAAAGTGATTTTGTAGTACGTCCTTATCATAAAACCTTATGGGTTTGGTATTATTGTTCACGAACTCTGTCTTGGGACATTGATGCAAAACTTGTTGCTCATTTTGGTAATGATATTTGGGCCGGCTGGATCATAGATGAAAATGAATCAGGTGTATATGATTCATATAGGTCTCACTCCTTTGTAAAATGGTTAGATAAGGGATTAGATAATGGTGGATATTCAGATATATATTGGGTTGAATTTGATTGGTGTCATTTTTGGGGAACTTCACCAGATGCAGGTCCTGTACCAATTGATATTGATTAATTATGAGATATACAATTTATTACATTATCTTTTTATGCTTGTTATGCTCGTCTTGCCGTGAATTCGTGCAAGACGAGTTTCCTGATTTTGAAAACGCAGTAACTGTAAATGCCCTTATTGGTGCAGGTGATACTGTAAAAGTTTATTTAGCATACACAGACGAACTCAATGGAAATCCACTTGAAATCATTGAAAATGCTGTAATTTCCATGTCTAACCAAAATTTGGTAACCAATAACTTTACGCATCAAGGTAATGGATTGTATGTGTCAGATTATGTTGCACAGGTAAATGACACCTTTAATTTAACAGTAATTGTATCAGGCGAAGATACTGTAACATCTTCCTGTGTTGTGCCGAAACCAATAGAAATAATTGATGCAGATGTTGAGCCCTATGGTTGCGTTAATGACGAGGGTGTTGCAATACCTTTGACATATGTGAAAATAAGAAATAATTTTGATAATGCATTTTATGGGGTTGTTTATTTTAAATCATATGTAAAGGAGCCTCGTATCTCAGAGGACTTAAATAATCCCGGGGCATATATTATAGATACTGTATTTGTTTTGAACTCAGATTATAAAGCAATTGGGACAATTGACAATATCAACGAGTTAGGTGAATTTCTTGAAAAAGAAATTGAAGTATTTAAATTATTTGATTCTAACCGAATAATTTCTGTGGCATTTCAATTTAAACTTAGAACAGTGGATTATAATTATTACTCATATCTCAATAGTATTGATGCTTTTGAGGTTAGCAGATATACTGACTTTTCTAATTCTTATGTTGTACCTTCTAATTTATTTTCAAACATCGAAAATGGGTATGGCATTATGGGAGCTTTTTCAGAATTTGAAACAGATACAATTTTTAAATAAAGTGGTGTATGAAAAAGTACTACAGTTTATTTGCAATATTTATTCTGACTTATACATGTATTTTTGCCCAAACTCATGTTTCGGGTTATGTGTATGATGCCAATACAAAAGAAACTATCATTGGTGTAAATGTGTTCGATACCATAGCAAATTCGGGCACAAGCACAAATACACAAGGCTATTTTTCACTTATTACAACATCATCAGTTCTTAAAATTTCATTTATCGGATACGAAACAAGTTATGTTGAAATCAGTGTTAGCGAAGATAATTTTTTCAATATTTATCTAATAGAATCAATTGAGCAATTAAAACAGGTTGAGGTTTCTGCACAGCTTGAAAATTATATGAATGCACCAAAATTGGATATCAAAGACATCAAGCGTTTGCCGGCAATTGGTGGTCAGCCCGACGTATTGCGTGCAACCAGGATTTTTCCGGGAATTCAAACTCAGAATGAAATTTCCAGCTTATTAATTATAAGAGGTGGAGATCCAGGACAAAACATGTATTTGCTTGACGACATTGAATTGTTATCGGTTAATCATCTGGGTGGCATCATGTCTGTTTTTAATCCTGATATTATCAAAGATGTGCAGATTTACAAAGGAGGTTTTCCTGCTAAATATGGTGGAAAATTATCCTCGATTGTAGATATTACTCAGCGAAATGGGAATGCATCGGAATTTAAAGGTGCATTAGGGATTGGAATTACAGATCTGAACTTGAGTCTGGAAGGAAAACTCGGAAAAAATACAACCTACATTATCAATGGCAGGAAAACAGCTTTTGATCCATTGTTGTACGGAATAACATCAATTATAGAGGGTAACGCTTCGAAAATGTATTATGGCTTTTATGATGCCAGTATGAAAATTTTCTGGAATGCCAACGATAAAAACAAATTCCATTTTAATGTTTTTCAAGGAGATGACTACATACATAATCAAAGTAAATTGAAAGAAAACAACACAGAAGTTAAAGCGAATAATCATTGGGGAAATTTTGCTATTGCCGGATCCTGGATTAGTACCGCAAATTCGAAACTTTTCGGGCAAACAGTTTTATCTTACACTCGATATAGAGTGAAGGATTTTGAATCATATAGCAGTGATACAACAAGTGATTACAAAAAGAGATTTTTATCCAGTGTTGATAATCTTTCCTTAAACTCAAATTGGTCATATAGAATTTCTAATGCATGGCGGATTGATGCTGGGTTACATTCCTCTTTTGGGTATTACACGCCATTTAATTATCGGATTACAGGGGAAAGCTCTTCCTTTTCAAAAGTATCAAACGAAATCTTCAATAACGCAGTATCTTTATCAAACAAATTTGATATATCAGAATTTTTTACAGCGGATATTGGCGTGCGTGCGACCAATTACACATATTCTGATGTCGATGAGTTTGTTTTAGAGCCAAGATGCAATATTAGCTTTAATATGAAAAAAAGTGGGATTATAAACATGGATTACATGCATGTGAGCCAAACCTCTCATTTGTTTCTCTCTCCTGGAATTATCTATGTAAATGAAACTTGGTTACCCGCATCCAAAGGTGTTCCGGTATCCAAATCAAAACAATATTCTGTTTCCTGGAGTAAAAATTTCCACAACAATATGTTTGCGTTTAGTATTGGAGCATATTATAAAGACATGTCAGATCTAATTACCGCAAAATCCATTTATTTTGATGCTAAAAGTCTTGAGAAATGGGAAAGCATTGTTGAAACAAACGGTGTAGGTACAGTTCAGGGTATTGAGCTGTTGCTAAAAAAGAATTATGGTCGTTGGACAGGGATTGTATCATATCATTTGAGCCATGCAACCCGCCAATTCGAGAACATCAATGATGGTGAAGCATATGTGTTTGAGTTTAATCGTCCCCATGATTTTTCCATATTCATAAGTCATGAATTGAACGAAAAATGGACTTTTAGCCTCGCATGGTGTTATCAATCTGGCTTACCCTATACTCCCGTGATTGGACGACAAATGGTATTTGACCCAAATCGTGAAGATGGTTATAATTATTATGAAGCGTTTATTTATGGAGAACGAAACAGCGAACAAATGAAAGATTTTCATCGGTTGGACATTGGTTTTACTTACAAAACTTTAACTAAAAAAAGCAAACTGCCTTGCGAGTGGACTTTCTCTCTTTACAATGCCTATAACAGGCACAATCCTAATTATTACTATTATAATAACAATGACGGTCCTTCTATGCCTCAAAATTATAATACATTTATTCATTTTGATATGTATCAAATGAGCATTTTCCCAATCATACCTGGCGTATCGTACAAAGTGTATTTTGGAAAAGAAGATGTAAAAAATAAATTTGAAAATCTATCATTTAAAAATTGGTTGAATTATGAAAACTAAAATCGTTATAACTATGATTATTGTATTATTTACGATGCAAATATCAGCGCAAAAATCCTACATAAAAAACCGATGGAATATAAAACTTAGCAGCAAAATAATGCAAGGAGATAATGAGTTCATGATGTCTGATGATCCATTTTATCATCTGGGAGTAAATTATGGTTTACATAAGTATTTAGAGCTAGGTGTAAATTCAGCTTTCTCATCATCATCTTTGGGTATTCGTAAAAGGCTTCAATATTATGCAAATTGTAATTTTCATATCCTGCCATTATGGGTGGATTCAGATGAATTCAGATTTGATGTATACTTAATTTCTAAAGCAGGAGGAATAACTTATTTTCATCCGCCATATACTTTGGAAAATGAAGGAGTCTCTATTGAAATCGAAGCTCGTCGAACACATAATTTTTATTATGGAGGTGGTGGAGGTATTGCATTTTATCCTTTCAGCCATGTAGGATTGTTTTCCGAATACACATTCGAAAAGTACAATAATACTGAATCAATGTTTTTCAAGTACGGTTTAAGTGTGAAGTTTTAAAATAAATTTTCTCTCTCTCTATATCAATTTAGTTATTTGTTAATTTATGTATTAATGACAGATACATAATCTCGTTATCTGGCATTAATTAAATTGCTTTTACCAGAAGAATTGATTGAATATTTTACAATTGCTATCTTTAAGGTATTAGAAAAATATTTGATGTGCGAAGTGTAATTTTACATTTATTTTTATCTTTACATAATATTACAATCAATTATGAAGAAAGTAAGAAAATATCTCTGGTTAAAATCAGCAGGACTTTTATCTGTACTTATTGTATTCTTGCTTGGAACAACAAATTGTCGCGGCAGACGTCACATGACAAAATACGGACCTCCGTCAGATTATGGTTATGATGAACCTGTAACAAAATATGGTCCTCCCTCTGATTATGGAATAGATGAACTTGACGAAACCAATGATAGTACTGCCATATCTCCTGATGAGTTTGACTACGAGCATACTATTACTAAGTATGGCGTTCCTGTAGATTATGATGAGATTGAAGGAATAATAATTGATACTACTGATAACAATCAGTAACAGGTAGCTCATATTTACCAACTATGAATAAAAAAAACACTTTTTTTCGTAAGAAAATGGCTCTTAAGTTTCATCGTTCTTATGTAAAAACTCAAACTAAATTACATAAATTAGATTATTTGTTTTGGGAATGTACTTCTTTATGTAACCTTGCTTGTTTGCATTGTGGTAGTGATTGTAAAATTATTCCCGGAGTAAAGGAAATGCCTGCCCAGGACTTTTTAAATGTTGCCGAAAAAGTTGCTAGAACTTACGATCCTCACAAAATAATGATTGTAGTTACCGGTGGTGAACCTTTATTGCGTAAAGATCTGCCTGAAGTTGGAAAGGAATTGAAAAAAATGGGTTTTCCTTGGGGAATGGTTACAAATGGTTATGCTTTAAATGCCGAATTATTCAGGGAATTACGACAAAGTGGTTTGCGTTCTGTTACTGTAAGTTTAGATGGACTGAAAGAAAGTCATGATTGGATGCGTGGTAAAAAAGGAAGTTTTGATAAGGTAATAAAATCAATTAAACTTCTTGCAAATGAACCGGGGATGACATATGATGTTGTTACTTGTGTAAACCAACGTAATTTTGGCGAACTTGACCAAATTAAAGAACTCCTTATTAATATAGGTGTGAAAAACTGGCGACTTTTTATGATTGACCCAATAGGACGCGCAGCTGAAAATCCGGAACTATTACTGGATAATTCTCAGTTTAGAAAATTGTTGGATTATATTGTTGAAAATCGCCAAGGAGGAAAAATTACTGCCAGATATGGTTGCGATGGTTTTCTTGATGAGTATGAAACAAAAGTCAGAGAAGGTTTCTTTTTCTGTAAAGCAGGAATAAGAGTTGGTTCAGTTTTGTCAAATGGAGATATTGGAGCCTGTCCAAATATTCACAGAGGTTTTGTGCAAGGAAATATTTATAAGGACGATTTTGTTGATGTTTGGGAAAATAAATTTGATATTTATAGAAATAGAAAAGTTTTCAAAACCGGAATTTGTACCGATTGCCAAAACTGGAAAGATTGTATGGGCGATGGAATGCATCTTCACGAACCCAACAATCCTAACCTATTAGTATGCTATAATTCAATGCTAACAGAAAAATAAAAATAGTTCAACGGTTCAACAGTTCAACCGATACTAGATTACTCCAACTCCCTTAAATACAATTTAATAGTATTGTCAAGTCCAAAATACAAAGCATCAGAAATTAGTGCGTGTCCAATTGATACTTCTGAAACACCTGGAACTTTCTGAAGGAAATAGTTTAAGTTTTCTAAGCTTAAGTCATGTCCTGCATTTATTTGAAGACCTTTGTTAATTGCATGTTTTGCTGCAATTGCAAAATCAGCTACAGCGACCTCTCTGTTTGTTGAATAATTTGCAGCGTATGGTTCCGTATATAACTCAATTCTGTCTGTATTTACTTTAGCTGCTCCATCAATGTTTCCTAAATTAGTATCAACAAAAATAGATGTCCTGATTCCTAAATCTTTGAATTCAGTAATAATCTCACTTAAAAAATCTTTGTGTTTTACAGTATCCCAGCCAGCGTTTGAAGTAATAGCGTTAGGTGGGTCTGGAACAAGTGTTACCTGATGTGGCTTAACCTTGCATACTAAATCAATAAACTTTTTTGAAGGATATCCTTCTATGTTAAATTCAGTTGTAATAATTGGTCTGATATCGTAAACATCCTGATATGTTATATGGCGTTCATCAGGTCTAGGATGAACGGTGATACCATGGGCTCCAAATTTTTCACAGTTTATAGCTGCTTGTTTTACATTAGGAACATTGCCACCACGAGCATTTCGTATCGTAGCTATTTTATTGATGTTGACACTGAGTTTTGTCATTTTTTTTATATTTTTACAAATACAAAATTACATAAAGTTTTGCATAAAAAAATAATTTAAATCATATAATGTATTAGATTACTATTGTATAATTTGATAAAAAAACAAGTTTATTATGATTGCAAGAGATTTAATATCAGATTCTATTCCGGTTGTAATGACATCAGATTCCGGTAATAAAGCATTGCAATGGATGGAGAATCATAGAGTGTCACATCTGCCAATTGTGAATAATCTAGAATTTTTAGGATTAATTTCAGATACAGATATTTATGATAATAATTGTGGTAAAGATCCTATAGGGAATCATAACCTGTCATTGGTAAGACCATTTGTCTTTGAAAATCAACACATTTTTGAAATAATGGATTTGTGTGCAAAAATGAAACTGACAGTGATTCCTGTTTTGGATGCAGAAAAAAAATACCTGGGAGCTATTTCATTATCTAAGATGGTTACTGAGTTTGCAAAAATGACAAGTATCGAAAAAGCAGGTAGTATTATAGTTCTTGAAATGACTATTCATGACTATTCAATGCGTGAAATAGCTTCTATTGTTGAATCAAATAATTCACGAATTGTAATGTCATATATTACAGACTTTGAAAGCACTACACAAATAAATGTGACAATCAAAATAGATGTTACTGATATTGCCTCAATTTTACAGACATTCGAAAGATTTGATTATAAAGTAAAAGCTTCGTTTTTGGCAGAAGATATGCTAAAAGTATTCTATCAGGATAGATTTGATTCGTTTCTTAACTATCTGAATACTTGAGAAATTTAATAGTAATATTGAGTGTATTCTTTTTGATAAGCCCTGTCTTGTTATTTGCTCAAGTTGATGAGATAAAAGAAGTAAATGTTGTTATTCAGGGAAATAATAAGACTAAACCAGAGATAATTTTTCGAGAGCTTAGCTTCTCAAATGGTGATACTATAAGTCTTAATTTATTGGAGCAGAAAGTTAATGAAGTAAAAGCAAATCTAGTAAGAACGCAATTATTTAACTTTGTAGATATAAGTATAGTTGAGAAAGATGATATTTTTGAGTTTGTAATTGAGTTGCAAGAGCGATGGTATTATTGGGCTTATCCAATTTTGGAGCATTCGGAAAGGAACTTGAGCACGTTTCTATATTATCGAGATTGGTCAAGGGTAAACTATGGAGCTGCTTTTGATTGGTATAACTTTAGAGGAAGAGATGAAGTTTTAAAATTTAAAACACGTTTAGGTTTTAAAGAGCATTATTCTATTGCTTACCATAAACCTGGATTTGGAAAGCGTCGGGTTGATGGCTTGTGGGTTTTTACTGATTTTTTTAGACAGAAAAAAACAGTTAGTAGTATAGATAGTAATTTGGCTGTTTATACTCAGGATAATCAGGTTTATTTGCGAAACTTATTAGATCTTGGATTTGAATATACATACAGACCAAAAATCAATTATGAACTTAATTTTGGATTAAAATATTATCAGTATTTCTATAATCATGATATTTTTTTAGGAACTCTTAATTCTTGTTTGAACCCAAAATATATTATGCCAAAAGTCGGCTTTAAATACGATAGTAGAAATAGTATTGTATATCCAACATCTGGATTATTTGTTAATTTGCGTTTAGCTGCTTCTCTATATGGTGTTGTAGGGTTTTCAAATAATCTGAATATAACAGGAGTCGTTCAAAATAGTGGTTCACTCAATAATTCTAAAATAATATTGAGAAATGAGATTTTTGCTGGGAGATTTGTATCCGATAATACTAAAAGTGTTTTGTTTGATGAGTTGTTTGACTTTAATAGAAAATTTGTAATTCGTGGATATGAATACTATTATTTCCCAACTCAATCGATTGTTGGATTTAAAAATACATTTGCTTGGAAAGCTTTTGATTTAAAATTTGACGTGCTGCCTAATGTTCTACCTGATGAGTTTTCTAAATTCTTTTCTGTGGTTTATTTTGAAGCATTTGCCGACTTTGCCTATTCAAAATCTATTAGTCATACCAATGTTTTTGACGATAATTTTGATCAAAAACTGGTATATAGCGTTGGAACAGGGGTTTCTGTTGAAACTTATTATGATCGTTTGATACAGTTTCATGTAGCATATAACAGTTGTTTTAAGAAATTTGGTATATTTGCAGAGTTTAAGACACCAATTTACAAAACTTACTAATTATGAATATTGCAATTTACGGAAGAAATTTCGGGAATAACTTTAGCGGCATGCTTATTCAACTTTTCGAAGAGCTAAAGAAGAATGACGTAAATTTATATATAGATAAAAAGTTTAATGATTTTGTTGTATCCAAAGTGTTTTATCATCCCGAGGTAAAAGGACAATTTGAAAAAGAATTACCTGAGGATATTGATTTCGATTTCTTTTTAAGTATTGGTGGTGATGGAACTTTTCTAGAATCTGCAACAATTGTAAAAGATAGAAACATTCCTATTCTTGGCTTTAATACAGGACGATTAGGGTTTCTTTCCTATGTAAATACAAATAATCTAATATGGGCTGTAAAGCAGTTGTTGTCTGGAGAGTACTCTATTGATAAACGAATGCTTTTAGAAGTAGAATCAGAAGATGGTTTTTATGGTAAGCATCCATATTGTTTAAATGATTTTGCTCTTCAGAAGAAGTCTAGACTAAATATGATTAAACTTAAAGTCTATGCTGATGATAATTATATCAATACATATTGGTCTGATGGTCTAATAATAGCTACACCAACCGGATCTACTGCTTATTCTTTGAGTTGTGGCGGTCCTATTGTTGCTCCACATTCAGATGTTATTTTAATAACACCAATTGCAAACCATAATTTAACTGTACGCCCCTTAATTATTTCTTCAGATTCTGTAATAAAAATATTAATCGAATCTAATGAGGATAAGGTGTTGGCATCACTTGATTATAGAGCATATAGTATAAAGAAAACAAAAGAAATAACAATTAAAAAGTCAAATTTTAATATTAATTTTGTTAATTTGTTTGAAAATACCTATTTTAGCACATTGCGTAGTAAGTTAATGTGGGGAACGGATTTGAGAAATTAATAGCCTGACAGATAGAAGGTTGGGGGATTTTAAATGAAATTATGAAAATGAGAAAATTAATAGTTTTATTAGGAATATTTTTGTTTACAAGCGTTTTAGTTAATGCTCAGTATAATATTCACTGGAGAAAGATTCGACACGAAGTATCGTTTGGAGCCGGGTCAACCAACTTTCTTGGTGAACTTGGTGGTTCTAGTACGGTAGGATCCCACTTTGTAAAAGACTTTGATTTAACATCTTCTAGATGGGTTATTCAGGCTGGTTATGGTTACAAGCTTGCAGAACAATGGGCGGTTAAAGGAAATGTTTTGTTTGGAAGACTATATGGAAACGATGTATTAGCTGGAGAAGCAAATCGTAATGCAAGAAACTTGCATTTTAGAGCTCCATTTGTTGATGTTGCTGCAACTATTGATTTCTCAATTATTAAAGAAAGATATGGTCATAGATATGACTTAAGAAGAATTAAAGGTAAGCGTAATTTGCCAAACCTTTATATTTATACTGGTGTTGCTGGTACTTGGTTTAATCCAAAAGCACAATTTACTGATGGTGAATGGTATTCACTTCAGCCTTTAGGAACAGAAGGTCAGGGAATTGTTCCCACGAGAGAAAAATATAGTAGAATCTGCTTCTCTGTTCCAGTTGGTTTAGGATTAAACTATATCATCGATAGAAACTTTGGTATTGGTTTCGAATATGGTGTTAGATTTGCATTCTCAGATTATCTTGACGATGTAAGTAATACATATGTAGATCCTTCTATTTTCTCTGACCCAATGGCTGCATATTTTAGTAGTGGAACAGCTAACTCAGATTGGGCTGGAGTTGGTCCAGGTCAACAAAGAGGACAGAATCAGTATAATGATGCTTTTATGTTTTTAACAATTAAAGCAACATATAAACTAAGACCAAGAGCTCCGGGAATGCCAAAATTTTAATATTGCTAACAATATTTATATTTTGGTTACGTTGATAGTCTTATGTGGGGAAGTATTTTAAAACGATATAAAAAAGGACAAATGATGCAGAGTTATTCTGCATTGTTTGTTTTTTTATTAATGATGTGTTTTGCTTCTTCAAGTGTCTCTGCACAAGGAGGAATGGAGTTTGGTGCTTCTGCTGGAGGTTCTTACTATATGGGCGATATAAATCTTGCAAGACATTTTTATAAAACAAAAGCAAATTTTGGTGGTTTTGCTAAATTTCATTTTAATGGACGCTATGATTTGAAGATTGGTGCCTTTTATTCAAATTTAAGTGCTGCTGATGAAGATTTTAGTAGCGAGTTTCAACAGTTAAGAGATAGAAGTTTCGAAACATCTTTAATAGAAATATCGGCACAATTCGAAGTGAATTTTCTCCCTTACGAAATTGGAGATGTGAGACGGAAAAGCTATACTCCATATTTGCAAACAGGTTTAGCTGTGTATTTGGCTAACTCTTCTCAAGATGTAATTAATTTTGCCGTTCCAATTGGTTTTGGCTTTAAAAAGAATATTAAACCTCAGTTAGTTTTAAGTGTTGAATGGGGGTTTAGAAGAACTTTTTCAGATTATTTGGATTCACTTTCAGGTGAAGATTTAAGAGATTATGATCCAAATTATGGTGTAGAAGTTGATGATGTTAATCGCCATAAACAATTAGGATTCAGATATAATAAGGATTGGTATTCTGTTGCACTTGTATCACTTTCATATTCATTTAAGTTTAACAAAATAGGATGCCCAGCATATTACGATTATAAATAATTTATGAGTTTAATAAATAAAATAGATAAAACCAGAATTCCTGAACATGTTGCTGTTATTATGGATGGTAATGGCAGATGGGCAAAGTCCAGAGGGAAAATACGTTTGTCAGGACATCAAGAAGGAGCAAAATCTGTTCGAAGTGCAATAGAAGTTTGTAGAGAAGTAGGTATTAAATATCTAACAGTTTATGCTTTTTCTACCGAAAATTGGAACAGACCTAAAAGTGAAGTAAGCGGTCTCATGCAATTACTTGTTAAATCAATTGATAATGAGCTTGATGAGTTAAATGCAAATGGAGTAAGAGTACGTGTGATTGGAGATACTGATAGCTTACCCTCCAATGTGAAGAAAAAATTGAATTTTGCTCTGGAAAAGACTAAGCACAATGATAAACTAAATTTTGTAATTGCATTAAGTTATAGTGGAAGATGGGATATTGTCAATGCGGCAAAATCAATAATTGCAGATGCAAAACAGAATAAACTGGATAAGGAAAACTTTACAGCAGAAGATTTTGAAAAATATCTTTCAACAGCTGGTATGCCAGACCCCGAATTGTTGATTCGTACCAGTGGCGAAGAAAGAATAAGCAACTTTTTGTTGTATCAGCTTGCATATTCAGAATTGTATTTTACATCAATTCTATGGCCTGATTTCTCGAAAGAAGCTTTTTATGAGGCAATAATCAACTATCAAAACCGTGAAAGAAGATTTGGAAAAACAAGTGAACAATTAAAGAAATAATGTTTAGATGAAAAAAATATCACTAATAATATCAATTTTAATTCTGACAGTTTTTGTAACTTTTGCACAGAACGATCTTAAATCACAACTGAAATCAATTGATTACTCAGAACCAAAAGAATATGAAATTGGTGGAGTAACAATTTCAGGAGTAAAATATCTTGATCAAAACGTTTTGTTATATTTGACCGGACTTGAGATAGGTAATGTAATTACAATTCCAGGTGAAGATATTACTGATGCAATTGAAATTTTGTGGGAGCAAGGCTTATTTTCAGATGTCGAAATTAAACTTACCAAAGTCATTGATAATAGAGCCTTCATTGATATTTATCTGGTTGAAAGACCAAGACTATCAAGATTTTCGTTTACAGGAATAAAGAAATCAGAAGCGGATGATATTCGTGATTTGATAAAACTTGTAAAAGGGACGCAGGTAACAGAGAATGTTATTATGAGATCCAAAAAATATATTAACGATTATTTTATTGATAAAGGTTTTGGAAATGTTCAAGTAGAAGTTAGACAGGAAGAAGACTCTGTAGTTGCTAACAGTCTAATTTTAACATTTGATGTCGTAAAGAATGAGAAAGTTAAAATTAACGAAATTATTTTTACTGGTAATGATAACTTGGTTCATGAAAAGAAATTCTATGATTTCTACATGTCTGATAAAGAAGCAGCAGATGCAAAATTACGTCGTCAGATGAAAGAAACCAAAAGAAAAAGATGGTATAATGTTTTTAAACCTTCAAAACTGATCCCAGAGGAGTTTGAAACTGATAAAGGAAATATCATAGCTAAGTATAATGAACTTGGTTATAGAGATGCAAGGATAGTTTCTGATTCAGTTATCGTGAATCCTGATAATACAATAAATCTATATATTGGGATTGAAGAGGGGCAAAAATATTACTTTAGAGACATTACGTGGTTAGGAAATACTAAATATTCTTCAGAGTTCTTATCTCAAGTGTTAGGTATTCGTAAAGGTGATGTTTATAATAATACAGTACTCGAAGAAAAGCTGTTGTATGATCCAGTCGGTGTAATGTCAGTATATCAAGATAATGGTTATTTGTTCTCAAATGTTTCGCCTGTCGAAGTTCTTGTCGAAAATGACTCTATTGATATTGAAATGAGAGTTTATGAAGGTAAACAAGCTAGGGTAAACAGAGTAACAATAACTGGAAATACAAGAACAAATGATCATGTTGTAATGCGAGAAGTAAGAACTAGACCTGGAGCTCTATATAAGCGTAGCGAAGTTCAACGTACTATTCGAGAATTAGCACAACTTGGATATTTCGATCCTGAAAAATTAAATGTTGATTTTCAACCAAATCCAGTTGATGGGACTGTAGATTTAGAGTACATAGTTGAAGAAAAACCATCAGACCAAATTGAACTTTCCGGTGGATGGGGAGCAGGTATGGTTGTTGGAACACTAGGGTTATCTTTTAATAACTTTTCATTAAAGAATATCTTTAATCCCAAAGCATACAGACCTCTACCAACTGGTGATGGACAGAGACTATCTGTTCGTGCTCAAGCTAGTGGTTTGTATTACCAATCTTATAGCTTTTCTTTCGTAGAACCTTGGTTTGGCGGGAAAAAGCCAAACTCATTAACAACTTCTATATATCATTCCAGAATATCTTACCCATCTGCTACAGATGCTAATCTTTCATCTGATTTTAATGTTACTGGTGCAGCTATTGGCCTTGGACAGAGATTAAGAGTCCCAGACGATTATTTTACATTATATAATGAGGTAGGATATAAATTTTATGATCTCCAAAATTATAACAATTTTATTTATACTGATGGTTATTCGAATAATATAAGTGTTAAGTCTGTTATTGGCAGACACTCATCGGGTCCAAATCCAATTTTCCCAACAACAGGTTCAACATTTTCATTATCTGTAGAATTGACACCTCCATATTCTTTATTTAATAATAAAGTTTATACAGATGATATGGCTGCACAAGATAGGTATAAATGGATAGAGTATCATAAATATAAATTTAGCGGACAATGGTTTACTACTTTATTTGGAGCCCAGGATGGTAGCTCAAGAGCTCTCGTGTTAATGACTAGCTTTGAGTTTGGAATGTTAGGTATGTACTCTAAGGATGTGGGGCCATCTCCTTTCGAAGGATTTCAGCTAGGTGGCGATGGGTTAACAGGATATAATATGTATGGTCTTGAAAATATTAAACTTCGAGGATATGGAAATAACTCTTTAACACCTGCAAATGGAGGTAATATTTATGATAAATTTACAATTGAATTACGTTATCCATTATCTTTAAATCCTACTGCTACATTATATGCTATTGGTTTCCTTGAAGCTGGTAATGCATGGTATAGATCAGATAATTTTGACCCGTTTGATATGAAGCGCGCAGCTGGTGTAGGAGTTAGAATTTATATGCCTATGATTGGTATGCTTGGCGTTGATTGGGGATATGGTTTTGACGATATTCCTGGAACAACTGGACAAAATGGATCACAGTTTGCATTTGTTATTGGACAACAGTTTTAGAGTTTGGAACACTATTTGCTAAATATATAAAACCGATTAAAACAATTTAAAAACTTAAGACTATGAAAAAAATATTAATTATTGCTTTGGTGTCACTATTTTCTGTAGCAAGTTTTGCCCAGAAATATGCTTATGTTGATACAGAATATATTTTAAACAATATTCCAATTTATGAGTCTGCAAAAACACAATTAGACGACTTAACTACTGAGTGGAAGTCTGAAATCGATGCAATGAAAACAGAGATTGATAAAATGTATACTGACTATCAATCAGAAAGAGTGTTGCTTACAGAAGAACTAAGACTTAAAAGAGAAGAAGAGATCTTGAATAAAGAAAAGGAGATGAGAGCATTGCAGCAAAAGTATTTTGGTAAAGAAGGCATGATGTTTAAAAAACGCGAAGAACTTATCAAACCTATTCAGGATGATATTTATAATGCAATTAAAGAAATCGCTACAGAAGGAAGCTATGCGGTGATATTTGATACAGCAAATAGTCTCAATATGTTGTATACAGATCCTCGCTATGATAAAAGCGATGATGTTTTAAGAAAATTGGGTTATAAAAACTAAGAAAATATTATATTTGTCAAAATTTAAAACGAAATTATGAAGAAATTATTTGTAATAGTATGCGTAACGCTCTTAACAGTTGGAGCATTTGCACAAAAAGGGAAATTCGGACATGTAGATTCTAATGCAATCTTTACTGTGATGCCAGAAAAAGATGCTGCAGCTAAAGCTGTTGAAGAATATGCTATGACACTTGAAACGCAACTACAAGCTCTTAATGCAGAACTTGAAGAAAAGTATAACGATTATATGGAAAATCAAGAGTCATTATCTCCTTCAATCAGACAAATGAAAGAAGAAGAATTAGTAAACTTACAGCAAAGAATTCAAGCTTTTCAAGTAAGTGCTCAAGAAGACATGCAGACTAAAGAAATGGAACTTTTAGAGCCAATTTATACGAAAATTCAGGATGCAATTAAAGAAGTCGGTGATGAAAATGGATTCTTATATATTTTCGAAGTCTCAACTTTGTTATTCCATTCTGATGAAAGTATTGATATTACACCTATAGTTAAAACTAAACTAGGAATTAACTAGTAAAGCTAAAATATTTTTATTAATTTTAATCCCGTTTTTAGACGGGATTTTTTTATGAATAAACCAATAGGAGTATTTGATAGTGGAATAGGAGGATTGACAGTCCTTAAAGAGCTTGCAGAAATGTTGCCTAATGAGAATTTTATATATTATGCAGATTCTGAACATGCTCCGTATGGTCCACGATCACAATCAGAAATTGTCGACTTTTCCTCTCGTATTATCGATTTCTTAATTAAACATAATTGTAAAGTTATTGTTATTGCCTGTAATACTGCAACAGCAGCGGCGGTTAGAATAATGAGAGATAAGTATTCGATTCCTATTGTAGGATTAGAGCCAGCTGTAAAACCTGCTTGTCTTGCAACTAAAACAGGTCATGTTGGCGTTTTAGCAACTGCAGGAACTTTTAGAGGTAATCATTTTAAAAATACCAGTGAAAAATATAAAGAATATGTAACACTACACTTACAGGTTGCAAAAGGCTTAGTTCAGTTAGCAGAAAATGGGATACTAGCTGGTGAGGAAGTTGAAGATCTAATAGAAAAGTATGTGCTACCAATGAAAAATGAAAACATAGATCAATTAGTGCTTGGTTGTACGCATTATCCATTGTTTATTGATGTAATTAAAGCTGTTACTGGTGATGACATTAATATTTTAGATTCTGGTCAAGCTGTTGCCAGACGAACAAAAGACATATTAATGGTAAATAAGCTCTTTAATACCGAAAAAGACATACAAAAAATTAAAATATTCTCTCCAGAGGATCAAAAAGCTATGAGTTTAATAGTTGATAACTTGTTTGACGTTGAAAAAAGTAGCTCTTTTGTAGAAATAAATTTTATCTAGCAAACATTTCATAACATTTTGCTGTCTAACCCGTATATATTTATGTTACGCCTGGCAAAAAGTTTATGAATTGTATTATAATTGACGACGATCCGATAATTCTCAAGCAATTGAGCTACTTTATTATGAAGTCAAACCTTTTGACTTTAAAGGGGACTTATAGTAACCCTGTTGCTGCTTTTGATACAATCAAGAAAAATAATATTGATATGATTTTTTTAGATATTGAAATGCCAGAAATGAGCGGTCTTGAGTATCTGGAAGAAATAGAATCAAAATATCAAATAATCGTAATTTCAGGTGATAGGAAATATGCTCTCGAAACATTCGAATATGGAGTTTCTGATTATTTATTAAAGCCAATAGAATATTCTCGATTTATTAAGTCTGTTAATAAGAGCATTGATCGTAACTATAAGTTTGAAGATGGATTGATGCGTGACAGATTATTTGTAAAAATAAAAGATCATTATGTTCGAATTTTGTTAAAAGATATTGTAATTGTTGATGCCTCTGGGCAAATGACCTCTATTGTAACAAAAACCAAACAATACAAAGTTAATCATAATCTAATAGATGTTGATAAACTTGTAACTAAACCTCATTTGGTGAAAATTAGTGAAAATTGTCTTGTAAATAAATTAGAAATTGTTGATGTTTGTGATGACAAAATAATTTTTGATGAAAAATACCAGCTAGATTCTGTAACAGTAAATAAACAGATTGCTGAAGAATTACTAAAACAGACAAAATAATAATGATAACAAATCGAGAACTTTTCTTAAATTATTTGGGGCAAACTTCCGATAGTCCATATATGGTAGAAATTGAAAAAGCAGAAGGTGTTTACTTGTATGGACCTGACGGAAAGTCATATGTGGATTTGATATCTGGTGTGTCGGTAAGCTCTCTTGGACATGGATTTAAACCTGTTATTGATGCAGCAAAGGATCAATTGGATATGTATACTCATCTCATGGTTTATGGTGAGTTTATTCAATCACCACAAGTTAAATTAGCCGAGTATCTTACCGGAATCTTACCCGATAGTTTAAATTCTGTCTATTTTGTTAACTCTGGTAGCGAAGCTATTGAGGGAGCAATGAAACTGGCTAAACGTTATACTGGAAGAACAAAAGTATTTGCATACAATAATGCATATCATGGAAGTTCGCATGGTGCTATAAGTTTATGCGGTAATGAAGGATTTAAAAGTTCATTCAGACCCCTTTTACCCGAAATTTATCATTTGGAACTAAATAATTATAATCAACTAGAAGATATTGATGATAATACTGCATGTGTTTTTCTTGAAACAATTCAGGCTGAAGCTGGAATTCTGCATCCTACTAAAGAATATTATAAAGCTCTATCCAAAAAATGTAAAGAAAGAGGAGCACTGTTAATTCTAGATGAAATTCAGACTGGCTTTGGAAGAACAGGAGAACTCTTTGCATTTAGCCATTTTGATATTGTTCCTGACATTGTGTGTTTTGCAAAAGCTCTTGGTGGTGGAATGCCAATTGGTGCATTTGCAGCCCCAAAATCTATAATGGATAGTTTTAAAACAAATCCTGTACTTGGACATATTACAACTTTTGGGGGGCATCCTGTAAGCGCAGCTGCATCTTTGGCAGCTATAAAATATATTAATGAGTCAGGATTAGTAAAGCAAGTTAAAGAAAAAGAAATGCTTTTCAGAAAACTTCTTAAACATCCAAAAATAACAGAAATCCGTGGCGAAGGACTTTTACTAGCGGTTGAAATTGGAAATTTTGATAATGTGTTAGCCCTTGTTAGTAAAGGTGTAGAGCTTGGATTTATTACAGATTGGTTTATTTTTCACGATTCAGCATTTCGTATTGCACCTCCTTTAAATATCACAGAATCAGAGATTAAAAAGGTTTGTGGTTTGATAATTGATGCTTTAAACCAAATTTAATACTATTTTTACAAAATAAATTTCAGTCTTTACGTTTATATTGTAAAGCTTTATGGGCAGAAACATTTTTGTTATATTATTGATAAGTGTGCTTTTAGGAGGTAGTCTCTTAGCAAAGCCTGATATTACAATGCCAGAAATTGATTCTATTGATCAGATGCTTTGCGAAATTGCAGACTCAAGATCAGATAAGAAAAAGGATGAGTTGAATAGTTATTTAATTGAATTCTTTCAGGAATTTCTTAAGTCTGAGGAATCTTTTTCTGCAGATTATGACTCTGTTAAATATTTAAGTGTTCTTGATTCTGATGATAAAAATCTCAGAGTTATTACCTGGAATCTGAATTATAAAGATGGATCTTTTAAATATTTTGGTTTTTTACAATACAAGAATAAGAAAAATTACATGGTTCATTTCTTGGATGATAAGAAGTTTTATGATGATAGTTTTGAAAGACATTATCAAACGAATTCTGAATGGTATGGTGCTTTATATTACGATTTGGTAACTACAAAATGGAATTCAAGAACTTATTATACTCTGATTGGGTGGGATGGAGCAGATTTTTTGATTAATAGGAAAGTTGTAGAGGTATTAACCTTTGATAGACGAGGAATGCCTTCATTTGGGAAAAAGTCATTTAAACTGGATAAATTATATGCTGGGCGTCTTGTTTTTGAATATGCAGACAGAACTACAATGCTTTTGAGATATAATGATAAACAAGAGATGTTGGTTTTGGATCATTTATCTCCTCCTGAGCAAAAATTCAAGGGCTTATACCAATATTATGGACCTGATTTTTCTTACGATGCATTTGTTTTTAGAGCAGGAAAATGGTATCTGCAAAGTGATATTGATCCTGAAAAAGCAATTAATTTTGAACGAAATGGACATGTTAATTCACTAAAAAGAAGAGGGCATTCTAATCGCTTTTAAATGAATAAATCCACCAAACATATTACTTTTTATTGTGTAGATAATGACGTAATGGATTTGGATTATTTTCGTGAGAATTTCAACCCTAAACTAAATTATACCTTATTTACTTTTAACTCTGTGCAGATGTTTATTAATAAACTGAAGAGTGATGTAAAGGATAAAAGTTTCAAGGTAGTTATCGTTGATAATATTATTACTTCTAGAGGTATGAATACCCGAACAGCTCTAGAACTCTTACCTACAATAAAAAGTATCGATAAAGAAATCCAGGTCGTGATTTTTGCTGATAGTGAAAATATTGAATTAAAAGCTACAAGCAGTAAAATTAAGCCAGCAGCTTTCATCAAAAAGGATTCTCAATATTTTGTTAGGTTGTACCCTTTAATTTCCAGATTAGTTAGTGAATACGATTTAAGAAAAAAAACAAGATCGTCTCGGAAAGCAACTTTTTATGTCTTAGGAGTTTTTATAGCCGCTGCAATCTTATTTAGTGTCGGATATTTCTTTTACTAATTATACTTATAACGACATTTTTGTATCCTGATTTGCTTTATTCTGTCGTTTTGTCATATTTATACGCTTGGCACAGCCTTTGAAATTGGCAGTGCTGTGTTGAACAATAAAAATTAATTAATTATGACTAATAAAAAAGGTAACATCGGGGTAACAACCGAAAACATTTTTCCGATTATTAAAAAATTTCTATACTCAGATCACGAAATATTTTTACGTGAATTAGTATCGAATGCTGTAGATGCTTCTCAAAAATTAAGAACTTTATCTATTTCAGGTGAGTTTAAAGGAGAGGCTGATGATTTAAGAGTTAGGGTTTATGTAGATAAAGACAAAAAAACTATTACAATTAGCGATAATGGTATTGGAATGACAAACGAGGAGGTTGAAAAGTATATCAATCAAATTGCGTTTTCATCTGCTGGAGATTTTCTTGATAAATATAAAGATGCAGAGAATGCAATTATCGGTCATTTTGGATTAGGCTTCTATTCTGCATTCATGGTTTCTGAAAAAGTAGAAATTCAGACAAAATCTTACAAAGACGGAGCAAAAGCTGTTAAATGGGAATGTGATGGAGATCCAAATTACAATCTTAGCGAAATTGAAAAAGAAGATCGTGGAACTGATGTTATCTTATATATTGATGAAGAGTCTGTAGAGTTTCTAGTAAATAATAGAATACAGGAATTACTTGATAAATATTGCAAATTCTTACCCGTTGAGATTTCTTTTGGCAAGAAAACAGAATGGAAGGACGGAAAAGAAGAGGAAACAGATGAAGATAATGTAATAAATAACCCTAGACCTCTTTGGAAAAAGAAACCTGCTGATTTAAAAGATGAAGATTATTCAGCATTCTATCGTGAGTTATATCCTATGAGTATGGATGAGCCATTATTCAATATTCATTTAAATGTTGATTATCCTTTTAACTTGACAGGAGTACTATATTTTCCAAAAATAAAATCAAATTTAGAAGTAAACAGAAATAAAATTCAGCTATACTGTAATCAGGTGTTTGTTACCGATTCTGTTGAAGGGATTGTTCCTGAATTCCTGACACTTTTACATGGTGTAATCGACTCACCTGACATACCTTTAAATGTTTCACGTAGTTATTTGCAGTCAGACTCAAATGTTAAGAAGATTTCAAGCCATATAACTAAGAAAGTGGCAGACAGATTATTTGAGATTTTTAAAGATAATCGTGATGAGTTTGAGAAGAAATGGGATGATCTTAAAATGTTCATTATATATGGAATGATATCTGATGAAAAATTCTACGAAAGAGCTGAAAAATTTGCAATGTTTAAAACAACTGAAAGCAAATTCTTTACTTTCGAAGAGTATAAAAAAGAAATTGAAGAGAATCAGAAAGACAAGAATAATCAGTTGATTTATTTGTATGCTACAAATGCTGAGGATCAATTCTCATACATTAAAGCTGCGAAAGATAAAGGTTATCATGTTTTACTATTAGATGGTCAGTTAGATGTCCATTTTGTGAATGCTCTTGAAAGTAAATTTGAAGAATCACGTTTTGTTCGTGTTGATTCTGACACAGTTGATAATTTAATCAGTAAAGATGATAAAATCGAATCTGTATTAAACGAAAAAGAACAGGAAAACGTAAAATGGGCTTTCCAGGGAGTTATGCCAGAAGGTAAATCTTATTGGGTAACCAATGACTCTATGAGACCTGAGGATATGCCGGTATTGATTGCTCGTGATGAGTTTATGCGTCGTATGAAAGATATGTCAGAACTGAGCGGAGGAACTGGATATTATAGAGATATGCCGGATGATTATAAGGTTATTGTGAATACAAACCATCCTCTTATTGTGGACCTTAGTGGTAAAATCGAAAAGAAAACCCTAACTAAACGTTCAAAAATTGATGAGCAGGTTACTTCAATCAATGAACAGAAAACAGAACTTGAAAATAAGCTTAAAGAATTCGAAAAAGAAGAAGACAAGCCTGTTGAAGATACTAAAAAACTTGAAGAGTTAAACTCGCAGTTAATGGAAGTAGAAGAACAAAAAACAGCTATTTACAAAGAGTTTGGGCAGAAACAAAAAATTGTAAGTCAATTATTCGACCTTGCATTATTGTCTAATAATCTTTTAAAAGGAGAATCGCTTAGTAATTTTGTTTCGAGAAGTGTAGATTTACTTAAAAAGTAAAAACAAATAATACTCAATTTAAACGGGCTACCAATTTGGTGGCCTGTTTTTTTATGTCTGACGAGAGTAGTTTTGTGGCAATTCAGATTATTATTACAAAAAAAGGCTGCCAAATTAATGACAACCTCTATCTATTTTACTAACTTAAATTAGTCAATAGTAGCTTTCAGACCTTTATCAATAAGAATTGTTCTCATTGGTTTAAGAGATTTGTAATCCCCCTTTTTTATATCACATTTTCCTTTGTAGTGAGTAATAAAAGCACATTGCTCAGCCTGAATAATGTCATGATCACAAACCTCAATAAGACAATTGATTACATAATCAAAAGTATTGGTACTATCATTATACAGAATTAGATTCCTGTCTTTATTAATACCAACTTCGTCTTTTTTTAGTGGGTTCTTTAAATTTTGATTCTCTTTCATATTTACAAAAATAGCGAATATTTTGTTATGAATTTGTTAAGCCTAAACTTAAACCATGATAATTATAAAATGTGATTGTTAAATTATATATTTCGATGTTCTATATTAGCTAGTTACATAAAAATAACTATTCTAATGATCTTGCTTGTTCAATACTAACTCTTTTTCCATTTACAAATGCAACTATAAATGCGTCCTTAATTCCAGCATTTTTAACTCCACCTAAGGAGTTTTGAGCGTCTTGATAAGAATTGAAAATTCCTATTCTGTATAGAGTCATTTGCTCTCTTGATAATAGAATAAGCTTATTCTCTCCGGCAATTCTGCTAAATGATTCACGGACATAAGTATTAACATCATTCCGGAATACTCCAATTTGAATGTAGAATTCAACAGTTGGTGGATTTAATTCATTTTCCTCGATTTGGTTTTCTTTAGGGATGTTATCAGTAATATTGTTTTCTGCAGGTTCGTTGTTAGCAATTGGAATGATTGCAGGTATTTCATCGTCAGGAATGTTAACAAGAATCTGATCTTCATTAACCTGTGTGTTTTCAAGTAATTTTCTGGCTTCGTTTATAGTAATTTTCTCTCCATTATTGTATGCAACAATAAACGCATCAGGGATTCCTAAACGACGAATTTTATTTTGTTCGTTTACGGCTGTGTTAAAGTCGTAATATCTTCCAAAAATATGTCTGATTAATTTACCTGTGTAGTTGTGATACATTATTGGTAAGAGTCCAAATAGACGATCTGAGCCTAGCTCTGTAGCATAAACTCCAATCTGAACACAGAAAAATATCCCATTAGTTTGCGTAATATCAGAAGTTTCATTTGCAGATGTATTGTCTTCGATTTCATTATTGATATTAGTTATTTCTGTTGTATTGTTATTTGTGATAATTTCCTCTACTTCATTGTTAACGTTTGTGTCTGTAAAATTTTCGTTATTTGTATTGTCAGTAATAAGAACTTCTGTTGTTTCTGTGTATTCGCGTTCTTCTATTAATTTTGCTTCATAAATTGAGATTCTGACACCATTATGGTAAGCTACAATAAATGCATCCTGATAGCCCATGTTTTGTACAAGAGGTATGTCAGTACGAGCTTTATTTATTTTTTTGAAATCACCGACAATATATCTAACAAGAGCACTGTTAGGAATTGCTTCCCAGTAAATTGGTTTCATGCCATTGAATCTGTTGTTAGCGACCTTTCCGTTAAAAGCTGCAATCTGGATTCGATAAAATAAACCCTCTATTTGAGGAATTTCTGGTATCTGATTTTCATCTGAGTAAAAACTGCCTAAATTTGGATCGAAAACATTAGATGTGTTAGAACTTCTGAAGTCGATTGCATTTGTCTCTGTTTCAGTGTTTTCAGAAATGTTGCTTTCTGTAATTATTTCGTTATTTGAATCAGAATTGGTTTCACTCAGCTCATCTGTAGTTTCTGTTTCATGTGTATTCTCATTTTCATTAGCAGTAAGAGTAGAATCGATTTCTGGAATTGTGTCAACAGGTAATGTGTCAATAATAATATCGTTTGAAGAAATTAATGTAGAGTCCTGAACTACTGTTGTGTCGTTATTATTAGATTCATTATTCGTTTCAATAGTACGATAATGCGCTAGTATTATTGGATCGTTAGCATTGCCTTCGGATTTTAAACTATTTGCCGTATTTAGGGTGTTTATACCTTGTGCAGAAAGGTTAGCTGCTTTTTGATATGCTTCTTTAATTGATTCATCAGCTAGTTTAGCCTGATATGTTATAATAACTTCGAATAGGGCAATGGTTTCGCTAATACAATCTTCTGATACAGACATTAAGCTATCGCTTACAATGCTTACCTCAGAATTTTTATCTTTTGCATTATAATAATGTTCATCACCAAAATCATATTGAAGTGTAATTAAATCTTTATTAAGTTCTGCCCAGGATTTTAATTGCTTAAGATATTTTTTGTTTTCTTTTTCAAGTTGCTTTTGTAATTTTTTGTATTCTTTAAGGTCATTAAGAGTATTCATTTCTGACTCAATATCGTTCATTAATTTTTCAGATACTTTTAGATTGCTTTCCAGTAAATCGATTTCTATTTCAAGTTTCGATAGGTCTGATTCTGTGTTTTTATCGTATGGGTATTCATACTTGTAATTGTCTGATATATTTAATTCAGATTCAGTATGATCTGTATTTTCAATAGAGATGTTTGTCTCTGAATTAGTATCTGGTCTTGTTAGGTTATTAGCAAGAATATCTTGATCGGTTGATTGAATTAACGAATTATATAAGTCTAATAATTCTGACTCAATATTTGCTGCAGCAAGATGTTTTTCCATTATTTCATCTGCTGAGTAGAAGTTACTATAATCAATAATCGAACTACGAAGCTCAGATTGCTTATTTCTCAGGTCTTGTATCAATTCAAGATTATAATTATTGCTAAATTTACTAATTGTATCAAGTTCTGTAATAATTTCGTTAGTTGTAATACTGTATTTGATTATTGCATCTATGTGGTCTTCTTCCTTAAGTTGTAAATCAGTATTTAATTTTTTAATCTTGGTTTTATTCGTTGTTTCTGCTATTTGATCTTTGATGTTATTTATGTCCTCGGATAGTTCATCAATTTCTGTTTTTTCTTGTGATTGAGATGAGATATTAATAGAAACCCGCCCTTGATAGTTGACATCATTTAACTTTTCAATTGTTTTATCAATATTTGCTTCAGAAAAGGTGTTTTCATTTGTGTCAATATTTGAATTGTTATCTGAAATATTTGTTGAATCGTTAATTTCTGAAAAGTTGTTTGTCGTACTGTCTACGACAATGTTATTTGCAATTTCATTTACATTATTTTCCTGAATACTTATTGTTGTTGTATCCGTATTTTCTATCGAATTATTATCAGTAATAAGATTATTCTCATTGCTGATATTATTACTAGTGTCTACAAAAATGATTTCATTGTTGTTGTCGGTAATAAGGTTGTTAGACGTGTCAGTGATAATGTTTTCTGAGTTAATGTCAGCTATATCATTTACAATAGTATCTGTGATGTTATTTTCGATATCTATGTTGATAACTTCGTTAATAGTTGAATCTTTAATTATGTTCTCGATATTATTTTCTGCAATATCATTTACAATAGTATCTGTGATGTTGTTTTCGATATCTATGTTAATAATTTCGTAAATAGTTGAATCTTCAATTATGTTTTCGATATTATTATCTGCTATCTCATTTATTGTTGAGTCAGAAATTAAATTTTCAATATTATTGTCAGCAATATCGATATTGCTGGTGTCTCTTTGTATGGTGTCTGTAATCTCTGCAATATTGTTGTTAGTGTTTTCAATTTCTGGCTCAATGCGTTGAATATCTGATGTTATTGCTAAATAATTATCGATTGTACGTGTTGATTTGATCTCATAATCTGCGTCATATTTACTCTGATCCTGAGATACTTCAAGCACATAGTTATAATATTGATTAGCAAGATTAAGCTTGTTCCAAGCTTTAGATAGAATTTGCATTCTTGTTATATCGTCACTAGTTTCTTCGGCTTGCATTTGCAGGTTAGATGCTTCAGATTCAAGATCAATAATTTTATTTAGATATTCGGTCGTGTATTCTGTTTGATTTTCAGAAATCTTGAAAGCATTATGATAAATATTGAAAACTTGATATTCTTGGACTAATTGATCGTTAAGCATGTTTATGTTATTATCTAGGATAAGATCAAGTTTTCTATTAGCATCAACTAATAATTCATTTTTCTTATCAATATCTCTTTCTCTATTTGCATCACGATAAAGTTTTTCAATTTCTTTGTAATTATTGGTTATTTCGGTAAGCTTATCATTATTATCATCATGATTTACATTTTGTAATTCGTTTTCAAGGTTTTCAAATATGTCAGAATTATTATTAACAACAATTATAGCATTTGTTTTTAAGGTTTCAATTTTTGAAATAATTAGATTGTCAATTTCTGATTTCATTCCTTCTAAATATAAAATTGGAGGAATCTCTTCATTTGAACCAAGTATTTTTAAGTCTTCAATATCTGTATTAAGGTTAAAAGATTCTGTTATTAAGTTTTCAGCACTTTTAACTTCGGGATTTGAAAGGTCAATTCTTTGTGAGTTTTTTAAGTCCTCGAATTCACTTACATAAATGCTTATGTCAACTCTTGGTTGCGAATTTAGATAGTCTGTAATTTGATTGTTATTTTCGGTTATTTCGCTTGTTAAGTCGTTTATTTGTGTAATTATTAATTGCTTTTCTGCTTGACTACCAGCGTTGTCAAATTCTGTTTCCAGATAAGCTATATGATCTTTAAGCGAATCATTTTTAAAAACCAACTCTCCAGTTTTAAGAGTGTTTTCAGATAAAATCTTAGCATACTTTTCTGTGTACTCTTTAGTATCTATCATGATTTCATCCAGACCAATATCGGTAATGTCAGGACCAGCATACAAAATTGCATCTAGATCAATTTCTTGAGAGTAGTACTTATTATCTGAAAGTATTACACCTTGCTTTTCTGATAGCTCACGTAAGGAATTTTGAGAGATGTGTGTTTTAAGTAAATCTACACTATTGTTAAGCTTTGAAATGTCGAGTTCTGGATTAGTAAATAATGATTCTTCCAGAGAATTGTAATTGTCTGAGATGAGTTTTTCTCTTAATTTGAGTTGTTCAATTTCATAATTTAGAAACTCAACCTGAACTTCCGAAGCTTTAATTTCTGAAATTAGATCAATCTTATTGTTTTCATAGGTTTTTACATCATAAATATATTTTTCCCGGATGTCAATGTCAGGCTCGTTTCTGGCTAAATCCAGTTTGACTTCAATTTTTCTGTTAAATTCATTTAGTGTCTCTAATTGACTATCAAGTTGGGATTGATATAGTTTTAGGGTTTCTTTTTTTAAGTTGATTTCATTTATTATATCAGAAGAGTATTTCGATAAAGGGTCGCTTGTGTTAATGTTTTGTATTTCATTGTATAGCTTCTCGCTTTTTGCTTTAAGAGTTACATTACTCCCGGTAATATTATCAAGCAGACCTAATTCGTTATTATAATATTTAGTTAGACTTTTTGTTTGAGTTCCAGTTTTATAAAAGTGTTGAGACAAATCATACATTTCTGTTGCAAGCATTGATTTTGTAGTAAGTAATTTGTTCAAACTGTCTCTAAGAATTATTGACTCATCATCACTTTTGTTTCTAAGGTTTCCAATTTTTTTATTTAGTTTCTCAATTTTCCCAATCTCTAATTCGCAAATTTGATATGCAGCTGCTGCATACTCCATAAATTCATCAGCATCTGATTTTTTTGATGAAAGCAAGTTGTAAGAATCATTTATTAAATCTCTGGAAGTATCTGCGGTATCAGTTTCTAATGCATTGTCATCGCGAACAATGCTGGAGTCGATCATGGAGTTTGCACGTATGTTTTCACGCTTAGTGAGTTCGGCAAGAGCTCCCGGACTGATTTCCAGACTAGCATGTTGATAAATGTCTTCCATACTTGCTAGCTGACGAGTTTCTGGATCTCTCTCAAGTAATATGCGATAAACTCCAATTCTATCCGATTTAGACTCTCTGTCAGAAGCAAAGTAAGCTGTCTCTTTAAATCTGTCAGAGCAAAACATTATTTCATCAAAGGGAGTATTGATTGGAAAATCAAGGTTTTCCGGTATAGACCATGTGTTATCCTTTGAATTGTAATATGATCTAAAAATGTCATAGCCGCCAATGCTATTATGACCTTTTGAAGAGAAGTAAAGCGTTGTTCCATCCTCTGTTAAGAATGGATAAGCTTCATCGTATGGTGTGTTAATGTTTTCTGAAAGTAGATTTGGATCACTCCATCCATTTGTGGTTTTATGTGAAATGTATATGTCTAAGCTATTTTTTTTACTGTCACCATAACTACTTAGTAATACAACATTGTTTATGTCCGAAATGTACATTAAATCAGATGTGTTAATCTTTTTATCAGCCTTCCCTTTAAAACGTTCTGTTTTTACAATTATCTCTCCACCAAAATTGTCTAAATCGTATGAGTAATAGAAGTTTTTACTGGCAATTTGTCGATTGTTAATTACATGTAGTTCGTATGCGTATCGTAGTAGTTCTTTCCCATTTTTAGATTGAGTAATGAATTTGTCAATTTCATATTTACTCCAATGTTTTTCTTTTACTGTGTTTTTAAAATTTTCATAATACCGTAAAGCATTGTTGAAATCGTAAAGAAAATGATATCCTAAACCAATATAAAAGTTTGCTTCACCAATATTTCTGTCGGCGGCAAATTCTAAATATTCAATACCTTTCTTAATGTCATTATGTAGTTTTACCATTGAGGCTCCATAGTAGAAATTAAAAACAGGTTCTCTGGGAAATAAACTCAGTAGCTGAGAAAAACCTTCAAGAGAGATATTATAATTACCTGCTTCAAAATGATCCAAATTATTTTCATAAAGTTCTTCTTCATCTGGAGTCATCTCTGTTTCAGGCTTTAGTTGAGCAAACGAAATGCTAGTTGACAGGCAAATCAACAACAAGGGATATATTATGTGCTTAATTTTGGTCAAATCCTTTAAATAAAACTTAAAAATAATCATTCTTTAACTAAAAAGAAAATATTTATTTTTCTTCAAGGTTTAATTAGCGGCTTATTTTCTTGTCAAGTATTTATTTGGGCTCTATAAATAATAATTATATAGATGGTAATAGTCTAAGCTTTTCATAAATATATAGGGATAATTGTTAAATTTGATGTAAATTTGTAATGAATAAAACATTATATAAAATGATAAAACTTGCTATTGTAATTCCTTGTTTTAATGAAGAAGAGGTTATGACAGAATTGTCTAATCGCTTAAGTTCATTAATCTTAGATTTGACAAAGGATAAAAAGATATTTGATAATAGTTTCGTTTTATTAATTGATGATGGAAGTGTTGATAATACCTGGGCACTAATATCAGAGCTTCATAAGAAAAATAGTATATTTCGTGGATTAAAGCTTGCTCGAAACGTAGGTCATCAGAATGCCTTGATTTCAGGATTACACTTTGTGACTAATAAGTGTGATGCATGTATTTCTATAGATGCCGATTTGCAAGATGATATAAGTGTTGTTGGAGAAATGATTTCTGGTCTGAAATCTGGCTATGATATAGTTTATGGAGTGAGAGACTCTCGAAAAACAGATACTGTTTTTAAACGTGGCACGGCTAAAATCTTTTATCGTTTTATGCATTTTCTTGGTGTTAAAACTGTTTACAATCATGCTGACTTCAGATTGATGAGCAATAGGGCTTTAAAAGAGTTGGTCAGATTTAAAGAAAAGAATCTTTTTATCAGAGGGATTGTGCCATTGATTGGCTTTAAAACAGAAAACGTTTATTACTCGAGAGCAGAAAGATTTGCCGGAAAAACAAAGTACCCTCTAAAGAAGATGTTGAACTTTGCTTTAGATGGAATAACCTCATTTAGTGTTAAGCCGCTTCGGCTGATTTTTTTAATTGGTTGTATCATTATGATGGCAAGCGTAGTTTCATTCGCATATATAATTATTTCATATTTTATGGGTGGAACTATTGCAGGGTGGACATCAAATATGATTTCAATATGGTTTTTGGGATCTTTAACAATAATTTCTTTAGGAATTATCGGTGAGTATATCGGAAAAATATATACCGAAGTAAAAGATCGCCCGCTTTATAACGTTGAAGAAACCCTATTTGTTGATAGTGATGATGAGTCTAAGGCATAACAATTGTATGATTCATAAAAAAGGATCAATAACCTTTAACCTTACAAGAGCAAACAATTTAATTTATTTGCTTTATGTTATATTGTTGGTCTTATTTAGTTATTATGCCTTTTTCTATTTATTGGGAGAAAAAACACTGCATATTTGGGATGAGTCAAGAAATGCAGCAAGTGCTGTAGAGATGACAGAGAATGGAAATGTTTTGGCTCCAACTTTTGATGGTAAAATAGATATGTGGAATACAAAACCCCCGCTGCTTATTGCTGCTCAGGCACTTTTTGTGAAAGCATTTGGTATTTCTGAACATTCAGTCAGATTTCCTTCTGCTATGGCTGCATTAGTATCTGTATTGTTTGTGTTCTCTTTTGTTTCGAAATATACCAAATCGAGTTCTTTGGGTTTTTTATCATCTGTGATTCTGATAACTTCACCAGAGTTGTTTGTTTTTCATGGAGTCCGATCAGCAGATTTTGAGGCTTTTTTAATGTTATTTTCAATAGCTTATTCATTACTGATTTTTGGATTTATTGAAACCGGAAAAAATAGAATGCTATATGCAGGGATATCTTGTTTTGTGTTAGCGTATTTTTCGAAAAGCACAGCTTCTCTCTTTTTTATCCCTGGAATAATTATGTATGTTTTTGTTACAAAAAAGGTAAGGGTAATTCTGAGGAATAGGGATTTTTACTTTGCAGTGTTGGGCGGATTGACTTTAATTTTTTCATACTATTTGTTAAGAGAATTTTCCAGCCACGGATATTTAAAATGCGTTTTACAGAATGAATTTGGAGGTCGGGTTTTTAGTAGTCTTGAGAATCATAGCGAGCCTTGGTACTTTTATATTTCTACATTGTGGAATAATGGTTTTCAGGCATGGTATTCTTTGATATTTGGAGGTTTGTTTTTTTTGTTTTTTGAGAAATCCGATAAAATTAAACGTCTGTTCATATTCTGCCTGATTTTGGCAATTTCACACTTGGCTTTTATTTCTGTTTTTGAAACAAAGCTTATCTGGTATGTTATCCCGGAGTTCCCATTTTGGAGTATTCTAACTGCTTTGTCTATATTGATGATGATAAGGTTTGTCTTAAAATGGGTAAAGAACTGGTATGTAAATTATTTACTCCCAATACTTATTGCGTTATTGCTAGTTCCGGCACCTTTTATTCGCACACTAAAAACTGTGAAAATTATTAGTCTTGAAGAATGCGATCAAAAAAATGTTAAACTTTTCCTGCGAAACGAGTATCATAAATACGAAGAATTTGCTGAAAGTGATGTGAAGTTTATTTCTACAGGATTAAAACAAAATACTTTATTCTATCTGATGAGGTTAAGAGAACAGGGTTTTGAAATAGATTATTCTACACCTGATGAAATAAAATGTGGAGATCTTGTATTGCTAAACGAAAAACACAAACTTGCATACATTATTGAAAGCACGATGAATGTCGATACAATTGCTTTTTACAATGAGAATATTATTGCATATAAGATAGTTGAATTGTAGCTCAAGTGGCTAAAAGTTAGTGTGTTGTTTTGGGAATTGCAATCAAAATACGTAAAAAATCTATTGTTGAAAAACTTTTAGGGTTTGTTATGGTTTTTTCAATTGTGAAAACTATATTTGTATAATTGTAAAAGGTTAAATTATGGGCGAATTAAAAGTTGGAGATAAAGCTCCTGATTTTAAGGGAATTAATCAAGCTGAAAAGGAAATTAAATTAGCAGATTTTGAAGGGAAAAATCTAATACTTTATTTTTATCCAAAAGATAGTACTCCAGGATGTACAGCAGAAGCTTGTGACTTAAGAGATAATTATGATATGTGGCTAAGTAAAGGTTATGCTGTTGTTGGTGTTAGTCCTGATAGTGTTAAAAGTCATAATAAGTTTATCGAAAAGTATGAACTGCCATTTGATTTAATTTCTGATACAGAAAAAGAAATTTTACAAGCTTACGGAGTCTGGGGTGAGAAAAAAATGTATGGTAGAACTTATATGGGGGTTTTTCGCAAAACTTTTGTGATTGACGGAAATGGGAAAATTGAAGCAATCTTTGAGAAAGTTAAAACGAAAGAACATACACAACAAATTTTAAACGAAATAAATTAAACATATTATGGCAAACAAACCTGAAGATATTAGAAAAGAAAAGTTGAAAGCTGTTCAGCTTGCAATGGGGAAAATTGAGAAAGATTATGGTAAAGGTTCAATTATGATGCTTGGCGATCAGGCTGTTGTAGATGTTCCAGTAATCAAATCGGGTTCTATTGCTTTGGATGTTGCTTTAGGTGTTGGTGGATACCCTAGGGGTAGAGTGATTGAGATTTACGGTCCAGAGTCATCAGGTAAAACAACTATTGCTATTCATGCAATTGCAGAAGCTCAAAAAGCAGGTGGTATTGCTGCAATTATTGATGCTGAGCATGCTTTTGATAGATTTTATGCAGAGAAGTTAGGTGTTGATATCGAAAATCTTATTATTTCTCAGCCAGATAATGGTGAGCAGGCTCTGGAAATTACTGATAATCTTATTCGTTCAGGTGCAATTGATATTATTGTAATCGACTCTGTTGCAGCATTAACTCCAAAAGCTGAGATAGAAGGTGAAATGGGTGATTCAAAAATGGGACTTCAGGCAAGGCTTATGTCTCAAGCTTTAAGAAAACTTACTGCAAATATCAATAAAACTCAGACTTGCTGCATTTTTATTAACCAGTTACGTGAGAAAATTGGAGTTATGTTTGGTAATCCAGAAACAACAACAGGAGGTAATGCACTTAAGTTTTATGCTTCTATGCGTTTAGATATAAGACGTATAGGCCAGATTAAAGATAGCGATGATGTTACAGGAAATCGCACACGTGTTAAAGTAGTGAAAAACAAAGTTGCCCCACCATTTCGTAAAGCAGAATTTGATATTATGTATGGTGTTGGCATCTCGCAAATTGGTGAAATTATTGATCTAGGTGTTGATTACGAAATTATCAAGAAAAGTGGTAGCTGGTTCAGTTATGGCGATTCAAAATTAGGCCAAGGGCGCGATTCAGTAAAAAATATTTTGACTGACAATCCAGAATTGAGAGATGAAATCCAAATGAAGATTGTTGAAAAACTTAAAAAATAATGTATCGATATTTAATAATAGTTTTGTTGTCACTTGTTTTTATTACTTCCTGTAATAATTCAGGACAAAAAAAAGATTCAAATACTGTTGTTCAGGATCAAACTGAAACTATTGAGAGTTTGAGTGAGAAGATTCGCGAAAATCCTGAAGATGCTAAATTGTTTGTTAAAAGAGCGCATCTTCAAATTGAGACCGAAAATATTCCTGAAGCAATAAATGATTTTGAAATTGCACTTAGAGTTGATTCTCTTTTGCCAGATGTATATATCGAACTGTGTGATCTTTATATCGTAAAAGGTGAGTCGGGAAAGGCTAAAGATTTATTGTTAAAATGTCTGGATATATTTCCAATGAATTCTGAAGCACGTCTCAAATTAGCACAAATCTATTTTTATGTTCAGATGTATAGAGAAGCAATGCACGAAATTGTAAATCTTGAAACAAACGAACTTCAGTCAACAGATTCATATTTTGTAAAAGCTTTAATACTAAATGAAACTCAGGCTTTTGATGAGGCAATTAATACTCTTCAAAAAGCAATTGAGTATGATGATAAAAATTGGGAGGCTTACAATTTAATCGGAATGATTTATTACAGACAAGAAGATCCTTTAGGAGCTGAATATTTTCTAACTGCGACAAAATTATTCCCTGAAAATCTGGAAATAAGATTTAATGCTGCTTTGGTTTTTCAGCATTTTGATATGTTTGATAAAGCATTAGCGGAATATGATTATGTTATTTCTGTTGATTCAGCATTTTATCAGGCATACTATAATAAAGGTTATATTAATGTAAATAATTTAGGTGATTATGAAGCCGCTGTAGAGAACTTTACTTATGCAATAAAAGTAGATTCGTCTGCTCATAAAGCTTGGTATAATAGAGGATATACTTACGAAGTAATGGGTAAGTATAAGCTTGCTGAGATGGATTATCGAAAAGCTCTTGAGATTTTACCAAATTACGATTTAGCAGTCGAAGGATTAAACGAAGTTATTGCAAAACAAAGATATTAGCAGTTAAATTGCTGCTTTTTTTATTAGAATTTATTTGTTGCTTAAAATTTAAACATTTTGGTATGAGACGTTTTTGTTATCTGTTATTTGTTGTGTTTATTATTGCTGTTTCTTGTACAAATGAAACAGAAGTTAATCAGGAAGATGTGTTTACAGCACCTGATGTGTCTTTAACTGATGAGGAAATCTCGAATGGGATTATGACTCCAGAAATTTTATGGAAGTTCGGACGTGTTGGTGATCCTCAGATTAGTCCTGATGGAAAAACACTTATTTATAATGTTACTTATTATAGTATTGAAGAAAATAAAGGTTATACACATATCTATTCTATTCCCGTAAATGGTGGAGATGCCGTAGCATTGACACAGGGAGGATATTCTTGTTTTAACTCAAGATGGATAGAAAATGGCGAAAAAATTGTTTTCTTGTCAACAGAAACAGAAACTGTTCAGCTTTGGACAATGAAACCTGATGGAAGTGAGAAAACTCAAATTTCTGATCTTGATATTAGTGTAAATGTATTTAAAGTTTCGCCTACTAGTGATAAAATATTACTTATCTCTGACGTTAAGTTAGATGAGACACCAAACGAAACTTACGAAGATTTACCAAAAGCGAATGTGATTATTGCTGATGAGCTAATGTACAGACATTGGAACGGATGGCATGATTATGCATATTCTCATATTTTTGTTGCTGATTTTGATGGAACTTCAGTTGGAACTCCAAAAGATATTATGGAAGGAGAAAGATTTGATGCTCCTATGAGCCCTTATTTTGATGATTCAGAAATTTCCTGGAGTCCTGATGGTGAAAAAATCGCTTATACATGTAAAAAAATGAATGGTAAAGAATATGCTCTTAGCACAGACTCTGATATTTATTTGTACGATGTAGAAAGTGAAGAAACGGATAATATTACTGAAGGTATGCTTGGATATGATAAGTATCCTGTATTTTCTCCTGATTCAAAAATGATTTCTTGGATGAGTATGGAGACTCCCGGATATGAGGCAGATAAAGAACGTTTATTTATCATGGATTTCGAAACAGGAGAGAAAACCTATCTATCAGAAGATTTTGATTATAACGTAAGTAGTGTAGTATGGCCAGAAGAAAATGGCTCTTATGAAACAATTTATTTCATATCTGTTATAAATGCAACAAATCAGATATTTAGTATAAATACAGAAAATAGAGAAGTAATTCAGTTAACAGAAGGAAAACATAACTACAACTCCATATCATATAATGGAGATAACTTTATTGCAACAAAAATGTCTATGTCAATGGCAACTGAAGTTTTTGAAGTTGATAAAGCTGGTCAAGAAAAGCAGTTGACATTTACAAATCAAAATATTTATGATAATATTGAGATGGGACGTGTTGAGGAGAAATGGGTTAAAACAACAGATGGTAAGCAGATGTTGGTATGGTTAATTTTGCCTCCAAAATTTGACGCAACAAAAGAATATCCTGCAATCCTTTATTGTCAGGGTGGACCACAGTCAGCAGTTTCACAGTTTTTCTCTTACAGATGGAATTTTCAAATGATGGCAGCTGACGGTTATGTTGTTATTGCTCCTAACAGACGAGGATTACCTGGTTTTGGAACTGAATGGAATGCTCAAATATCTGGGGATTATGGTGGGCAAAATATGAAAGATTACATGTCTGCAGTTGATGCTTTTAAAGGAGAGTCATTTATTGATGAGGAAAGAATTGGCGCTGTTGGTGCAAGTTATGGTGGGTTCTCTGTATTTTGGTTAGCAGGACATAATGAGAATAAAACTTTCAAAGCATTTATCTCACACTGCGGTATGTTTAATCTGGAGTCTCAGTATGCTGGAACAGAAGAAATGTTTTTTGTTAATCATGACCTTGGCGGTGCTTACTGGGAAAAAGAAAACGAAATTGCTCAAAAATCATACGAAAACTCACCTCATAATTTTGTCCAAAACTGGAATGCCCCAATTTTAATTATTACAGGAGGGTACGATTTTAGAATTCCTTATACAGAAAGCGTTCAGGCTTTTAATGCAGCGCAGCTAAATGATGTTGAAAGCAAGTTGTTGGTCTTCCCAGAAGAAACACACTTTGTTTTAAAACCGCAGAATAGTATTTTGTGGCAACGAGAATTTAAAAATTGGTTAGATACTTATTTGAAGTAAAATATTTTGGGCGACAGAGGTTTTTCGAGAGTAGTTGAAATACTCACTGTTATTTCTCAAAAACCTCAGTCTGCTTAGTCTCTAAGAAAAATATTTATTAAATGAAATTCTACAAAAATTGCATTCTTTTAGCTCTGGTTTTTGCTCTATTTTCATGTGGTAGTGATAAGCCAGATAAATTACCTTCTTCAAATCAAAGAAAATCAAGTCCTCAGCCTGAGGATACTCCAAAAGTAGATGACGATGATGATGAATTTGTTGAAGAACTCCCATTTAATATTGATTCTGTAACTGTTATTTTGCAAGAAGGAGAGGAGGGGAAACAACATATTCTATTCGTTGATAATACGAATAATCCAGAATATTTTAGAAATATCTGTAATTTTGAAATGCCCTCAAAGTTCGAAATTTCAATGTACAGAAATACATATTCGTTGCTTCAAGAGAATATAAATGATACTGCAAAACTAGATTTGTCTGAAGTTATGAATATCTCTAAGAAGTGGGTGCCATTAGTGATTTATAATGAAGATTATTATTATTATCATCCTGCAAAATTGGAGTATAATCATAGAGTTATGATTACGGATACATGTTTAGCTGTTTATAATCGTCACGGCGTTTCGGCAGAGGTGATTAAAAGTGTTTTAAGCCCTCACGATAATCATTATGTTTTGGATGTATTTGCAACTGACGATAATGAAAACACTATCAGGAAGGAAATTAATATTTATTTGATAGATACAGAAAATAGGATTGCTATTTGGGAAGAGTTTTGTCCAAGTGGTATAGTTTACAGATTAATGATAGCAGAAACGAATTCTCCAATTTATCCTGTGATAGTAAATTTTGGACAGGGAGCAACTCCTGAAGAATATCAATTTGACGAAATCAATTATTTTGAAGAAATAAGTAAGATTGTTGAATAAACAAAAAAAGACTGCTAACCTAAGGAAAGCAGTCTTTTTAATCAATTTTTTTACTATTCAGGTTGGATAGCTTCAACTGGACATACGTCAGCGCAAGCACCACAATCTGTACATACATCAGGATCAATTACATAGATATCACCTTCAGAAATTGCCTCAACAGGACATTCATCGATACATGTACCACAAGCAGTACAATCATCATTAATTTTATAAGCCATTTTGTATAATTTTTAAATTAATAAATTAAAATTTATTAGTACAAACATAGCGTAGTTTTTTTAAAAAGAAAAGCAAAAAAATGTTTTTTTTTATTTTTAGAACAATTCTAGATAGAAAACAATAGTCTTTTCAAAATACTTTGAAATTTTAATACCTTTTACCTTATCAAATTGTTTTTATTACTCTGAAAAGAATAAATTTTTCCGTAATGTATTTTATTGATTTTCCATCAAAAAACTTAATGTATTCTAGCGTAAATTCATCGTTTAGTTTGTAGTCACTTTTGATCTCGTTACCGATAGGGTCGACAAAATATTGATTAATCTCTGAGCCAATAATTAATATAGGTTTTTTGTAAATAATGCTATCAGGAACAGATATTAAATAATTCTCAAGATCAGATGTTTGTACCGGTAAAAGTGTATAAAGTACATGATCAACCGAAGGATGATTCCAGATAGTGTAATTAGAGTATTCATTTCGGCCTAATGAGTATACAGGGGAGTTTTGTTCTCTGTATACTCTTACAGAATTGTATAGTGTTTCAGGAAAAATTAGAACAGTCTCGTCTTTGTGATTTTTATCTAGATAGTCCGCAACTTTATCAGCATAACTAAATGGAGCATATTTATAGTCAGTTATTCTGACTTTATAAATGTATGCTGAGTACAAAAGGATAGGAATTAGAATTATATAGCTGTATTTATTAATCCTAAGATTTGTTTGTTTCCAAACAAGTATTGTCAGTGCTAATAAAGTATAGAGGAGCAAATAAGTATGATGGGGACAAAGATATTTTGTTGTTCTGATAATTACGAATGCAAGTAAACTAATCAGGAAGGATAAAATCGAAATTATCACTAGGACTTTATTCTTTTTAAAAGCGTTAATTATTATTGCTGTCAGAAGAATCGGGATACTTAAAATCTGTAGAAGATTATCATTCACCAAAAACATATCTTTGGTAATATCATTAAATTGTCCGATTATACCATAAACGCTTGTTGGCATGTGCCATTCTCCCAGACCAGCAGCTAAATCAGATGGAGGTAAAACTTGCAAAACTGCAAACACAAGCCCTAAAGCCGGAATGATTATTTGTTTAAATTCAATTTGGCGTTTTTTTGTAAACTCAATTGCAAGCATAAAGAAAAGAAATGAAATTGCGATTGGGACAGTTGTTACATGAACTTGCATTAATAACACAACCCATAGATATGACAATAGTTTTCTGTTATTTAAAATGCTATTAACTATCAGATTGATGAAAAGAAGGGCAAAAATGTATTGTCTGACATAAATGAAATTCCATAGAACATTTGCTTGGAGAAGAAATAATATCTTGAAAATTAATGGGATATCAATTTTAAAAATGAGTACCCAGATAAACACCAAAATTATAATATAATGAATGATAGATACAGTTTGTGGTGTTATTGGAATTACATATGAAAATAGCCATAGCAATATGTGCCAAAGACCTGTGGTTCCTTCGTAGCCAAATGTTTTAATTAAGCTAAAGAAATTGCGATTATGGTTTACAATAAGAAGAATTTGTGATTCGTCTCTTTCAAAAATATGGTCGAATTTTAGATATAAAACTAATGATGCGAACATTAAAAATAAAATGTATTTAATCCATTTAGAGTTTAATGCTTCTAATATCTTATTGTAATAAATATTTTTCAATAGTTGAGAAATTAATCAGCTATAAAAATAAAACAAAAGCCTGTCTCTACAAAAAGAAACAGGCTTAATATTTAATGATTAAAAAAGTTTACGCACCTAAAGTTGCTACCATAACAGCTTTAATTGTATGTAATCTGTTTTCTGCTTCGTCGAATACAATAGAGTGTGCTGATTCGAAAACCTCTTCAGTAACTTCCATTTCGCCTTTAGCAACGATAGGGAATTTAGTACCTAATTTTTCAGCCATATCTTTTCCGACAATAGTTTCGTCATTATGGAAAGCTGGAAGACAGTGCATAAATTTAACATTAGGATTTCCTGTCTTTTTGATTAAATCCATATTAACTTGGTATGGAGCCATTACTTCAACAGCTTCTTCCCATTTTTCAGCAGGGTCACCCATTGATACCCAAACGTCAGTATAAAGGAAGTCACAATCTTTAACACCTTCTTCTACGCTTTCAGTAATTGTAATTTTAGCACCAGTTTCTTTAGCAATCTCTTCACATTGAGCAACTAGTTCTGGAGTTGGGTGGAATTTCTTAGGAGCGCAAGCTCTAAAGTCCATACCCATTTTAGCAGCACCAACCATAAGGCTGTTACCCATATTGTTTTGAGCATCACCTAAGTAAGCAAATTTAACTTGACTTAAAGGCTTGTCAGAATGCTCTAACATTGTCATAAAGTCAGCAAGAATTTGAGTTGGGTGATATTCGGTTGTTAAACCGTTCCAAACAGGTACATTAGCATGTGCGCCTAATTCCTCAACGATTTCCTGACCAAAACCACGATACTCGATACCATCATACATGCGACCTAAGACGCGAGCAGTATCTTTCATAGATTCTTTTTTACCCATTTGAGATCCACTAGGACCTAAGAAAGTAACGTGAGCTCCTTGATCTAAAGCAGCTACTTCAAAAGCACAACGTGTACGAGTGGAATCTTTCGCAAATAATAAAACAATGTTTTTTCCTTTTAATCTTTGTTGTTCTGTTCCGGCATACTTAGCCTTTTTAAGATCTAAAGATAAGTCTAATAAAAGTTGTATTTCTTTTGGTGAAAGATCCAAAAGTTTTAAAAAATTGCGGTTTCTTAAATTAAATGCCATAATTCTTGATTTTTATTTGTTTAACAATTTTATTTTATTCATTTTTTTGATGCAGAGAACTTTAATAGCTAGCCTTAAAAAGGTTGCTGAGGCTCACGAAGCACCTTTTTTATCCCATTACAATTCTGGTTCCTGCTTCAGGATTTCCTAACTGACCTGCTTCTGTAATGATACATGTACCACCACCATTCTCAACAAAATTAAGAGCAGCTCTTACTTTAGGAGCCATACTACCTTCAGTAAAATGACCTTCTTCAAGATATTGTTTTGCTTCTGCAACAGTAATTGTATCTAATCTCTTTTCATCTGGAGTGTTAAAGTGTAAACAAACTTTAGGTACATCAGTTAAAATGAAAAATTCATCAGCACCAATTTCGATAGCCATTTTTGATGAAGCAAGGTCTTTATCAATAACTGCATCAATACCTTTTAGGATACCAGGCTCAATATAATGAACAGGAATTCCACCACCGCCGACAGTAACAACAATTTTACCTTCTTTTGCAAGTTTTTCTACAGTTTCTTTGTTTTTGATTTCTACAGGAACAGGTGAAGCAACAACTTTTCTCCAGCCTTTACCTTTAGGGTCTTTTGCAAATGTATCCTCAGGTTGTTTAGCTTTTAATATCTCAACTTCTTCGTCTGTATAATAAGGACCAATTGGTTTTGCAGGATTTTGGAAAGCTTTATCATTTTTGTCTACAACTACTTGAGTTACAAGAGTTAAGATGTCTTTTTTTATTCCATTGTTTTTTAATGCATTTGAAAATTGTTGTTCTATTGTATATCCAATAAATCCTTGAGAATATGCGCCACAAACATCAAGAGGCATTTCTGGAATCCCAAACATTTTTGATCCAGCATTGTTTCTTAATAAAATATTTCCAACTTGAGGTCCATTGCCATGTCCAATAACAAGGTTATAATCGTTTCTTAATAAGTCAAGTAAACTTTCGCATGTTCTGTATACATTTTCTTTCTGCTCATCGTTTGTGCCTTTCTGGCCAGCTCTCAAAAGAGCATTTCCTCCAAAAGCAACAACTGCTAATTTCTTTTCTGCCATTTTCGTTATTTTTTTTATTTATATTATATGTCTATTTTATAAGTTTACAAATCTAAATTATTTTTATGAATAATTTTTAAAAATGTGTTTTTTAGCAGAAAAATTATTGTTATAGTTATGTTAAAACAATATTATTGCGTTATGATTTGAGATTTTATATTATTTTTGTGGTACGCTAATTGCGTATATAGAGTACTTTAAAAACAATTAAACTATAAATTATGAAGACAAGCATTAAATTATTATTTGTAATTATGGCTGTTGCAATCAGTGTAACAGGTTATTCACAAAAAAAAGCAAAACCTTTTAAGGGTGTTATTACTTACGGAATTGCTTATGAAGGCGAAGAATTAGACGCAGCGACACAGGCTCAATTACCAACAGAAGTAGTTGTAAGCGTTCTTGGAGATAAAATTCGTAACGAACAAATCTCTTCATTTTACTCAATGGCTTCTATTTCTAATATGGAAGATGGTTCAACTATCGTTCTTATTGATGCTATGGGTATGAAAATAGCTGTTAATCAAACAAAAGAAGAAATTGACGCAAATATAGAAGAAGCAGGTCTTGAAGATCCTGAAATTAAATTCCTTGACGAAACTAAAGAGATTGCTGGTTATACTTGTAAAAAAGCAGAGGTGACTTCTGGAGATGATATGATTGAAGTTTTTTATACAGAAGAAATTAATGTTCCTAAAGGTATGAATGATAATAATGGTTTCAAAGGTATCGAAGGTGTTTTAATGGAGTATTCTGTTGTTCAAGAGGGCATGATTATGATTATGACTGTAAAAGAAGTTAAAAAAGGTAAAGTAAACAAAGGTATGTTTGTTATTCCTGATGATTACGAAATTAAAACTGCTGAAGAGCTTGGTGGAATGCTTGGTGGATAAAAACGTGCATAAATATATTATAGAAAAAATCCTCTTTTCGAGGATTTTTTCTATTTTTACACCTTATATATGAAAAAAAAGTCGTCTAAAGCAAAAAGCTCATCAAAGAAGAAAAAATCAGGATCAGGTTCTTGGTTGAAATCCATAGTTAGGTTCTTTCGTGACGAAAGATTTAAGGTGAGTTTTGGTGTCTTTCTGATTGCGTTTGCAATAATATTATGCTTGTCTTTCACTTCTTATTTCTTTACATGGAAAAGCGACCAGAGTTTGATTGATGTGTCTATAGGAAAACTCTTAGGAAAGAATTCATTTCAGGTTGAAAACTGGGTTGGAAAATTAGGCGCAATTCTATCTAACAAGTTTATTCATGACTGGTTTGGTATTGCATCCTTTTCATTTGTTGTGATTTTTGCAGTTTTTGGATTTAATCTTTTAAATGTAAAATTTACAAATCCTTGGAAATTATTATTTGTAAGCTTGATATTTACAATCTGGGGAAGTGTTGCTGTTGCATCGGTTTTCTCAGATAGTTTCTTTATGGTAGGAGGTGCTCACGGATATTTTATCTTTAAATGGTTATCTGGGATAATTGGAATCCCAGGTACTTATGCTGTGATTTTATTGACATTGTTTGTGATTATACTCTACACATTTAAAAATTCGCTGTTTTGGATAAAATCTAAATTACAAGGATTATCAAAAATTAAAAAAGAAGATTTAGAAGAAAAAGCAGATGATGGTTTTGAGTCCGAAAAATCTGATACTCTAAATGATAGCGTAGTTGAAGAAGATAATGTGGAAATTGATTCTGAAGAGGAAACAACAGTAATGCCATTAGTTTTGAATTCTGAAGAAGGAGTAGAAACTATTATTGAAACTCAAAAAGTAGAAGATGATATTCAGCTAGAAACTAAAGAAGTGGAAAAAATTGAAGAAGTTTCTTTGGAATCCGAAATAAAAGCAGAAGAAAATGTTGAAACTGGTGATTTATCACTTGATGTTACTGAGTCGCTAGAAGAAGAAGCTCTTTCTGATGAGGAAATTGATTCGGATTTGATGACAGATTATGATCCCACAAAAGACTTAGAGTTCTTTAAGTTTCCAAGTATTGATATTCTACAGGAATATCCTAGTCGTAAATCGGATGTTACTCGTGATGAGCTTAATGCTAATAAAGACAAGATTGTTAAAACTTTGCGTGATTACAAAATTGAAATAAGCAGGATAACTGCTACAATTGGTCCAACAGTAACATTATATGAAATCGTTCCTGCACCTGGTGTAAGGATTTCGAAAATTAAAAACCTTGAAGATGATATTGCACTAAGTCTTGCAGCTCTCGGAATTAGAATTATTGCACCAATTCCTGGAAAAGGGACAATTGGAATCGAAGTTCCAAACTCAAAACCTGAAACAGTTTCTATGAAATCTGTTATTAAATCAGCGAAATTTCAGGAGTCTTCTTATGAGTTGCCTATTGCAATGGGTAAAACCATTTCTAACGAAACTTATGTATTTAATTTGGCTAAAACACCTCACTTGTTAGTTGCAGGTGCCACAGGGCAAGGTAAATCAGTTGGTGTAAACGCTATTATAGCTTCATTGTTGTATAAGAAACATCCATCTCAATTAAAATTTGTTTTGGTTGATCCAAAAATGGTTGAATTATCAATTTATAATTCAATTGAAAAACATTATCTGGCAAAATTACCAAATGAAGAATCTTGTATTATTACTGATGTAACAAAGGTAGTTCCTGTGATGAATTCTTTATGTATTGAGATGGATGCACGTTATTCTCTTTTAACAAAAGCCAGAGTTAGAAATATTACAGAATACAATAAAAAGTTTATATCTCGTAAACTAAACCCTAATAACGGGCATAAATATATGCCTTATATTGTTGTTATTGTTGATGAGTTTGCTGATATAATTGTACAGGAAGGAAAGCAGGTAGAAGCTCCAATAAGTCGACTTGCTGCAAAAGCACGTGCTATCGGGATTCATCTTATCGTGGCTACACAACGGCCATCAACAGATGTAATTACTGGTGTAATTAAAGCTAACTTCCCAACCCGAATAGCCTTTAAAGTGACTAATGGGCATGATTCAAAAACAATTCTTGATTCAACAGGAGCAAATCAATTAATTGGGCGTGGTGATATGTTGATCTCGGAAACTGGAAAAGTTCATCGTGTTCAATGTGCGTTTATTGATACTCCTGAAGTTGAATTATTAGTCGATCATATAGAAGGTCAACAAGGTTATCCTCAACCATACGACTTGCCAGAACCAGAAGTTGCAGAATCTGGTGGAGGTGGAGGCTCTTTATCTGCTAGTGATAAAGATGACTTATTTGAAGATGCAGCTAGATTGGTCATTAGGCATCAGCAAGGGTCTACATCTTTAATCCAAAGAAAAATGAGTATAGGATACAATAGAGCAGGTAGAATTATTGATCAATTAGAAGCTGCTGGAGTTGTTGGCCCATACGAAGGAAGTAAGGCCAGACAAGTTTTATACCCTGATGAATATTCTTTGGAACAGTATTTGAATACGCTTAATGAAAATAAATAAAAATAAATAAAAATGAAGAAGACAATTACAGCCATTTGCCTGATTATTATTGGTTTTACAGGCTTTTCGCAAAACGACGCAGCTGCAACAGCTTTATTGGATGAAGTATCGGCAAAAACTGAGAGATACTCTTCTCTAACAATTGAATTCAATATGTTTATTGAAAATTTGCAAAGTGGGAAACGAGATAAATATGTTGGTAACGCTTCATACAAGACAGGATATTACAAACTCGATATTATGGGGCAGATTGTATTCTCTGATGGAAAAACTAACTGGACATATCTTAAAGATGCAGAAGAGGTAAATATTACAGATAACGCAGAAAACGAGACTGCAATGATGGACCCTCAGAGTTTTTTGAAAGATTATAAATCTAAGTTTAAAATTAAATATGTTGCTGATAAATTTGAAAAAAACAGACCTCTTGTAGAGATTGATTTAATTCCTAAAACAATAGAGAATAAAAAATATTCAAAGATGACTGTTAAGATTGACAAAACCAAAAAGCAAATTTACTCTGTACGATATGTTGGTAAAGATGGAGTTAGCTATTTAATTGAAATCTTTAAGTTCTCTGAAAATCCAAATCTTACTGATTCTCAAATTAAGTTTAGCGAATCTCTTTTTCCTGATGCAGAAGTTATTGATATGAGATAAAAGAAAAGTGTAGGAATAAAAATTCTTATCAAAATCAAGTGTTAAGAAAATAAAATACAATAACGGTTTAAAAGCCGAAAAGAATACAAAAAAGAGGCTGCTCATTATGGGCGGCCTCTTTTGTCTGACACAATCAAGAACAATTTAGTTTCTTACCAATTGTAAGGCTCCTTTTTGTTCGATTTTATTGTTCAACATATCCTCTCCTCTGATTATGTAATAGTAAAGACCTTCACATGCATCATTGTTACCATTTATTTTTCCATTCCATGATTCTTCTATATCATTACTTTCATAAACAACTTCTCCCAATTTGTTTATAATTTGAATGTTATAGTTAAGAATTTCGTTATCGGAAACAATTTTGAAGAAATCTCCAGTTCCATCGCCGTTAGGGGTGAAAATATTTGGTATTCTGAAGCACGTTCCAGAGACATGAATAGTTTCAGAATATACAGATTCACAGTTCTCGTTTATTTTTGCAATTAATTCGATAGTGTATTTTCCCTGAGTATCAAATACTATTTCTGGATTATCCTTTGTTTCGTATGATTCTCCATTAATCTTCCACTCAAATGTAATATCATTATTTTGCTCATATCCATGATTGTCTAGTTTTGTCATATTTCTGACAAGATATTTCTTTGAATCAAGCAAATCCTTATCCAGAATAAAGTATGGGCTGATATTTAAACTATCTCTTAATAATAGAGTATCGTAAATTAAACATTCATTTGCATATTCCACCTTTAAATAATATATACCTGGATTGAGATTGTCAAATTTACCTGTTTTAGATATGAAATCTTCATTTAAACTATAAACAGGATTTTGTAAGTTATCGGATTCTATGCTGACAATTCCATTTTGTTGAGAACAGAAAGATGGGCGGCTTGTGATAGTGTATTCTGGTTTTTCACTCATTAAGACATTTTCACTGAATGTAAATGAACAATTATTAACATCTTTAAACAATACCAGAATATTATTCTCACCAGGATGTAGGTTTGAAATTTCAAAACTATTGTTATTTATTTGGCTAGCATCTACATTAAATGTTTTAGGTTTAATATTATTCTTATCTGAGAAATTTAAGATAATATTTTCCCCATAACAAATATTTTTGTCAGATAATCTAACATTTGGATTTGTTGCTTGATTAAAGATTACTAAAGCACTATCTTTTAATATTGTAGTACCTTGATCTTTGTTGAAATAAATATAGTAGCTACCTTTTTCCTGAGTAGTTATTGTGATTTCCTCACTTTTAAAATTAGCAACTAGTCCTGGGAACGAGTAATTATCAATTTCATCACTAATAATTATATTAATTGAATTCCCACACACTGAAGTATCTTTGAATGAGAATTTATTCACATATTTTATTTTTTGTTCAGTAGTTTTTATTTCATTATTTATGTTTGTGAAATTGTCTTCAACTGGGATTTCAATATTTTCGTTTTCTGTTGAGTTAGTTATGTCATCAATAGTTGAGTGATCAGTATAGTCATTATTATTTACAATAATATTATCTGTTGCATTAATTTTATCTTGTACAGGGATTTCTTTTTTAGTTATAGAATCATTAATTAGAAAGAATCCAGTTATAATAATTGCAGAAAGACCTAAAATAAAATAGTATTTATTTTGGCTAACGAAATCAACGAAAGACTTTTTAGGATACTGATTACGCACACTGTTCAACATGCTTTCAGGAGGGGCAGGTTGAAAGTTTTCCAGTTTGTTTTTTAATATTTTATTTAAGTCGTTCATTCGTTTTTAATTATCATTTTCATTAAGGCTTCTCTTGCTTTTTTATATTGGGTTCTACATGTGATATCACTTATCTCAAGCATTTCTGCAATTTCGGTATGTTTATACCCTTCAATTACATGTAAATTAAAGACTGTTCTGTAACCTGCTGGTAGTTGGTTAATCATTTTTATAATTTCCTGAACATTTAATTCGGAAATAACACTTGTACTATCATTTTCATTTTCTATTTCATATTCTGAAACATCTTCAGTCATGAAATATTTTTTTGATTTGAGATAGTTTATAGCATGGTTGACAGTTAGTCGTCTCATCCAACCTTCAAAAGAACCTTTAAAACTATAATCACAAATTTTGTTTAAAATTCTGATGAAACATTCTTGTAATAAGTCTTGTGCTTCATGTTCATCTTTTGTATATCTCAAACAAATTCCATATAATAATGGCGAATATGTCAAGTACAATTCATCAAAAGCCTTTCTAGACTTTTTCTGGCATCGCTTTATTAACTTAACATTATCTGTCATTAATGTTTGATATTTAGACAATCAATAGATTTGAAACGTTGTATAAAGATAAAAAAAAATGACTATTTTAAAATAGTCATTTTTTTATTATTTATGTTTTTATAAAATTTAGTCTCTCATAAGATGTAGCGGTCCATGTTCATCATATTCCAAACCGTCCATTCCAACAGCTTTGATAACATAGTAGTATACCCCAGGAGAAGCATCTGTTCCACCACTTAGTTTTCCGTCCCAACCAGCTACATAGTCTTCCCAGTTAGTCCATTCATAAACAGTTCTTCCCCATCTGTTAACAATTATTCCAGAGAATGTGTTAAGAGTACTAGCTTTAACTTGGAAGAAATCGTTAACTCCATCACCGTTTGGAGAGAATATGTTTGGAATTTCGATTTCGCTAGCATCATCAATTTTAATACAAGTTTCAATAAATGCAGTATCTCTACATTCTTGCAGGTCTCTGTTCATTACGACTAAATATGGGAGATAACAATCAGCTTCAGTGTATGTATGTGTAACTTGTAGGTCACAATTATTTTCAGATTCCCCATCACCAAAGTACCATACACAACGTTTACTTACATCATCGTAAATAGAATTATTAGTAAAGAATACCTGAGCCGACGGAGCAACAAGAGCTGTCATATCTGTAGAAACTTCATCAATTTCAATAAAAGCTTCAATCATACCAATCGGTTCAATTTCAAATAATACAGTATCTATACATTTGTCGGTATCGAAATGAGTAAGATAGAAACCAACATAGTCTGTGTTTCTGGTTTGATAATTTGATTCAATAGAATATTCACCTGATGGAAGTCCATATACTTCAGTTATAGGATCTCCCACATTATAATCTTCGAATCCAGGCTCTATCCAGAAGAAAGCATTGTCTCCAGTAGTGTCTGAAAATATCAAACCACCTCTGTTTAACATACAAGTGTCAGAAATTATAGTAACATCAAAAGACGGAATTGAAGGCTCAAAAACAGTATCAATTGTAATCGAGCTTTGGCATCCCCAGTGGTTAGTGGCAATTAAGCTAACATTATGGCTAGTGTCTTCGCTGTTCCAGAAAACAAAGTTTTGTTTTGCCCCATTAGCTTCATTGAAAAAGGTTGTATCAATAACACCATCATAGAAATTCCAGTCATATTGTTGCAGAGAATCTTCCAGTGCTCTGATGCTAGCTGGTTCGCCAAAACATTTTGGAGGAATAATTTCTAAGTCAGAATCAGGGATTCTTGCAAATATGACTTGAATTGAAGCATTGTCTGTACACTCATTAGTATTATCTTCAGTCCAAGTAATTGTAAAATAAGGATCAATAGGGTTTCCTGTATTTATAATGTCAGAAGTAATAAAAGTGTTAGGGTCGTTTTCATCTTCAAATGTAATGTTATCTGTTGATGGAGTTGTCCATACACCTGTCCCGACACTAGCAACAGCAGAAAGGTATCCGGAATAGCCACAGAAAAGAGTGTCGTTTCCAGCATTTGAGATCGGGTTTTCTATAAAGTGGACAGTAAAAGGTCCAGCAGTATCATTACAGAATCCAGTTCCAACTGAAGTGCCACTTTCTTCAATCCAATAAAAATCATGATATCCATAGCTAGGAACAATAACAGAGTCTAGAAGTCTATCATATTCACTGCTGTAGAATTGAGTTCCAGGATTTTCAGAGTACCAGAATCCACTAATGTCAGATCCTGGATTATCAGCACTTAAGTTTTCGAAATTATATCCACAAGCAGTAGAGTCAGCTAAGTCAGTTGAAATAACAGCAGTAGGGATTTTCCAGTATGTAATAACAACAGTGTCTCTTGATACACATGAAAGAGAACTGTCAATAGAAAAATTATATTCAATCCATTCATAAATAACATCACCATAATTTGAATATTGTGTAGGAGAATGAGGGTCTGTAGGATCATCAATATTTGCTGGACCAATAGACCAAGTTCCATTATTTCCACCAGTGTTAGCATTTAATGTAGTTTCTTGTCCACAAACATCGGTGTCGTCGCCAGCGTTTATTATAGGCTTTTCAACAAATTCGATTAAGACAGTATCTGTATCAAAACAAGAGGTTCTATTTTCATTATTTTCTCTAAATACAAATTCATATAGTCCATTATGAGATACAGTTACATGAGTATCATTTTCTTGATCATTTTCGATATTAACATTAGATCCATCAGGTTTTGTGTATGTCTCCCACCAACCATTTGGAGTGTATCCAGTAGTTGCAGGAAGGCTATAAGTAGCAGATAGGTCATAATCTTTTCCACAAACAATGTCATCTAATCCAGCATTTGCAGATGGTTGTTGATAGAATGTAGCAATAACGGTATCCATAGATACACATCCAGTATAATCTGGGTTTCTCATGCTCCAAAGGAAAAGTCTTTCGACACGAGCAGTATCTCCGTAGCTCCCATTAGGGTTAATGCAGAATGTAGCATTAGGTAACGTAGGGTCATCCCAACTACCAAGAATATCTTTTGCAATCCATGAACCATCAGCCCACTCCGAACCAGTAGTATTAGCATTGAAAGTAATGCAATCTCCACATATTTCAGGGAAATCGTCATCTCCAACCCCAGCACTAGGGACTCTAGCAAAAACGACAGTTTTACTTGCAGATCCAGTACACTCAACACCTTGATCTAAATTAGTTTCTACCCAAACAAATACAACTTCATATGAATTTCCTGGGAAACTACCTATTGTTACGGTAGCATTTGGGTCAGTATTTAAAGGGCTGAATAATGGAGCAATAGGAGAACCTTCATGATATGCAGTCCATTTCCCAGTACCATTAACATTATAGACACTTAATGTGTATTCGTTACCGCAAACGCTATCAGTATTTGGAGTAGTCGTAGGAGTCGGTTCTTGGATAAAGTTTATAGTTGTATAGTCTTGATCTATACAAGATCCGTGAATTTCTGTCCAAGTATAAACTTGTGAACCATAAGCTGAAGAAGTTACAGAAGAAGTTGGGCTTCCAGAGTTATCAAAAGTTCCGGTGCCAGACCATGTTCCTGTAGTTCCAGGTAGACTATAAATAGCTCCAAGCTGAACTTCATTGCCACATAAGGTAGTGTCGTTTCCAGCATAGGCAGTAGGTTTTTCGTAAAAGTTTACAACAACTTGGTCTGATCCAGAGCAAATGCCATTATAAATTGTCCAAGTGTATGTAACCTCACCATATAAACTTGATAAAATTTCAATGCTAGGATTATTTACAGTACTTCCTCCAACTGGAACAAAGAATTCACTACCGGTCCAAGTTCCTGTCATTCCAGATGTAGGTGGAGTAGCTTCTAATTCTACATTTAATCCACAAACATTTATGTTATCTGCGCTAACAAATGCCATAGGGTTTTCAAACCAAATAACTGGTGTACCTGGACAAATAGAGAAACATGGGTCATCTGTATCAACGTTACCATCTAAAACATTACCACAAATTGCAGAAATATAGTAAGTTGTTCCAAAACTTGGATTTGTTGTAATATCTCCATAACAAAATTCAGGAGTTGTATTTCGTGCATAGATAGTTGGAGGATAATTGCCATTATGTAAAACAAACTGCATCATGTCATCTGCATCAAGGCTTTCATCACCATTATGACTAACAGCATCTGAACATTCATTTTCACATAAATTAACAGGAGATAGACTAGCCATACTACCTGCATCAGTTTGACATCCACAATTTGTTAATCCGTGGAATTCATATTCATTACAACCATTAGCATCTGTAACAGTAATATTGTAAATTGTATTTGAAGGGAAAGTTCCTGTATAAGTATCTGTGTGCTCAAAAGGACCTGTACCTAAATCTACATAAAAAGTTGCTCCGGCACTTGCTGTTTCATTTACATCAAAAGTGATATCATAAGTAGCATTGTCAGAAGCACATAAATCATCTACAAAGTTGGTTACCTCGATGTTGTCATATACAACTATTGTTATTTGATCAGTATCAGGACAAGGTCCGTCAATAGAATAAGTTGCTGTAAAAGTGCCAGGAGTGGAAGGATGAAAATATCCATCAACAATAGAGCCGGCAGGAGCCGTAGTTGTCCATGTTCCACCACCGTCAGCTGTAACTAATTGAACAGGAGATGAGTTTGAACACATAGGATCAATTGGAGTAATTGTTGCATCTGAAGGTAGTGTAACTAGAGTTTCACTAGCAACAGATTCACAAGATGGACTACCTTCAACGTTAATAGTTTCTGTAACAGTTAGAACAAAATCTGTAGTTTGACTAGGATAATCTGGAGTTCCTGCAACAATCGTTTCAGAAAGATTTGATCCTGTATAACCAGCAGGGACAGAAGTCCATTCTGTGCTTGTGATACTTGAAGTTACTGTATATGAACCTTGAGGATCTCCAGGAGGTACAGTGTAAATAGAAGCTGTAGATGCAGAGCAAGAGTTATCAGCAATAGATGAGTTTATAGTTCCTGAATCATATTCAAAAGTAGCAGGTCCACAATCTGTTTGACCTGTAAATGTAATAGTTGCACGAGTTAATGCACCGACATCAGCTCCTTCACAGTCATAAATTTGTACAGCCCAACCAGGTGTTGCTGCACTAGACCCAAATATTGTAGTCCATGGTCCAACAGAAGCATAATCACCACTTAATGGAGTTGGTAAATCACAAACACAAGGTGTTGAACTTGGGTCGCCAGCAGCAATTACTGAGCCGCCAGGAGCACTATGTGTTTGAAAGCAGAAAGCAGAAACGTTATCTCCAGATTGACAAACAGTATTTTCGTCACTAGAATCAGAACATCCTAAAGAACTCCAAGGTATTCCAGTCCAGCTTCCTTGTGCTGCACTTGGTCCCCAGTCTGAAGCTGCTGGGCAAAGTTGAACAACACCAGCTGCAGGTGGCTCAGCGCCTTCATTGCCAGGCGATTTTAAGTAAAATCCTATGTCAGATACAAAAGTGTGGTTTGCCCAAAAACAAACTTTAATGTATGTATTTGCATCAACAATAAAGTCTGCTCCAGGAGGGTCGTTTATTTCAAATGAATTATCTAATGGGTCAGCACTTCCTTCAAGCGTGAAGGTTTCGCAACCCTCAGGAATAGGGGTTACATCGGTAAATGTTCGATTAACCCAAACCCAAGCACGATGACATTCTATAGTTCCACCACAATCAACCTGAGCCATGTAAAATCCAGATACTAAATTTGTCGCAGTAGCAGTACTCTGTCCTAAATCGACAAAACTTAATCCGTCGTATTCAAACCAGTTTACAGTACAACCGGCTGCTTCAACTGTTAGTTCTCCAATGTTTGTGTCGTCTTGTCCACCACAAAATATATAAACAATATCATTAGTCCCACCGGTATTCATAAATCCAGAAGAATATTCTGTCGGGAATGAACCACTAGCCGTTGGTGCACTAATTTGTGCAAAAACAGGCTCAAAAAATACAATTAAGCCTAAAAAAGCTATCAATTTCAAATATTTCATAATTCGAGTTATTTTATAAGTGAGTAAAAGTCGTCAATAGAAATTATCTCGTTATCTAGAATTACATTCTCGACACCTATTGTTACAAGCACTTTGTAAAAAGTTGTTAAGTGATTAGATGATTTTAATACAAGTTTTGAATTTCTTTGGTTTTCGTATTCTTCTGAAGAAGACTTAATTGAAAATTTTACAACATTTGATAAATCATTAACATCAAGAGAGTAAGGCTTAGAGCTTTCATCATCCATGATGTTATAAATAGTTAAATAGCAAGTTGCCTGATTGTCTGTTACTTCAAAGAAAGTTTCAAGATTATTAATGATGATGTATTTTCCTTGAATAGAATCATCTGTTTTTTGCTGAGCAACAGCACTGCTCCCTAATAAATTGACTACTAAAATTAGCGCCAATAATAAGTGTGTTTTGTACTTCATATTTAATAATTTAGTTAATTATCACATTAATTAATGTGTAAAAATATAATTTTTATGCAAATATTTTACAAGCTAGACAAAATAAATTAATATTTCGTTGTATTGGATTTATAAAAAAATATGTTTTTATAAAATTTAGTCTCTCATAAGATGTAGCGGTCCATGTTCATCATATTCCAAACCGTCCATTCCAACAGCTTTGATAACATAGTAGTATACCCCAGGAGAAGCATCTGTTCCACCACTTAGTTTTCCGTCCCAACCAGCTACATAGTCTTCCCAGTTAGTCCATTCATAAACAGTTCTTCCCCATCTGTTAACAATTATTCCAGAGAATGTGTTAAGAGTACTAGCTTTAACTTGGAAGAAATCGTTAACTCCATCACCGTTTGGAGAGAATATGTTTGGAATTTCGATTTCGCTAGCATCATCAATTTTAATACAAGTTTCAATAAATGCAGTATCTCTACATTCTTGCAGGTCTCTGTTCATTACGACTAAATATGGGAGATAACAATCAGCTTCAGTGTATGTATGTGTAACTTGTAGGTCACAATTATTTTCAGATTCCCCATCACCAAAGTACCATACACAACGTTTACTTACATCATCGTAAATAGAATTATTAGTAAAGAATACCTGAGCCGACGGAGCAACAAGAGCTGTCATATCTGTAGAAACTTCATCAATTTCAATAAAAGCTTCAATCATACCAATCGGTTCAATTTCAAATAATACAGTATCTATACATTTGTCGGTATCGAAATGAGTAAGATAGAAACCAACATAGTCTGTGTTTCTGGTTTGATAATTTGATTCAATAGAATATTCACCTGATGGAAGTCCATATACTTCAGTTATAGGATCTCCCACATTATAATCTTCGAATCCAGGCTCTATCCAGAAGAAAGCATTGTCTCCAGTAGTGTCTGAAAATATCAAACCACCTCTGTTTAACATACAAGTGTCAGAAATTATAGTAACATCAAAAGACGGAATTGAAGGCTCAAAAACAGTATCAATTGTAATCGAGCTTTGGCATCCCCAGTGGTTAGTGGCAATTAAGCTAACATTATGGCTAGTGTCTTCGCTGTTCCAGAAAACAAAGTTTTGTTTTGCCCCATTAGCTTCATTGAAAAAGGTTGTATCAATAACACCATCATAGAAATTCCAGTCATATTGTTGCAGAGAATCTTCCAGTGCTCTGATGCTAGCTGGTTCGCCAAAACATTTTGGAGGAATAATTTCTAAGTCAGAATCAGGGATTCTTGCAAATATGACTTGAATTGAAGCATTGTCTGTACACTCATTAGTATTATCTTCAGTCCAAGTAATTGTAAAATAAGGATCAATAGGGTTTCCTGTATTTATAATGTCAGAAGTAATAAAAGTGTTAGGGTCGTTTTCATCTTCAAATGTAATGTTATCTGTTGATGGAGTTGTCCATACACCTGTCCCGACACTAGCAACAGCAGAAAGGTATCCGGAATAGCCACAGAAAAGAGTGTCGTTTCCAGCATTTGAGATCGGGTTTTCTATAAAGTGGACAGTAAAAGGTCCAGCAGTATCATTACAGAATCCAGTTCCAACTGAAGTGCCACTTTCTTCAATCCAATAAAAATCATGATATCCATAGCTAGGAACAATAACAGAGTCTAGAAGTCTATCATATTCACTGCTGTAGAATTGAGTTCCAGGATTTTCAGAGTACCAGAATCCACTAATGTCAGATCCTGGATTATCAGCACTTAAGTTTTCGAAATTATATCCACAAGCAGTAGAGTCAGCTAAGTCAGTTGAAATAACAGCAGTAGGGATTTTCCAGTATGTAATAACAACAGTGTCTCTTGATACACATGAAAGAGAACTGTCAATAGAAAAATTATATTCAATCCATTCATAAATAACATCACCATAATTTGAATATTGTGTAGGAGAATGAGGGTCTGTAGGATCATCAATATTTGCTGGACCAATAGACCAAGTTCCATTATTTCCACCAGTGTTAGCATTTAATGTAGTTTCTTGTCCACAAACATCGGTGTCGTCGCCAGCGTTTATTATAGGCTTTTCAACAAATTCGATTAAGACAGTATCTGTATCAAAACAAGAGGTTCTATTTTCATTATTTTCTCTAAATACAAATTCATATAGTCCATTATGAGATACAGTTACATGAGTATCATTTTCTTGATCATTTTCGATATTAACATTAGATCCATCAGGTTTTGTGTATGTCTCCCACCAACCATTTGGAGTGTATCCAGTAGTTGCAGGAAGGCTATAAGTAGCAGATAGGTCATAATCTTTTCCACAAACAATGTCATCTAATCCAGCATTTGCAGATGGTTGTTGATAGAATGTAGCAATAACGGTATCCATAGATACACATCCAGTATAATCTGGGTTTCTCATGCTCCAAAGGAAAAGTCTTTCGACACGAGCAGTATCTCCGTAGCTCCCATTAGGGTTAATGCAGAATGTAGCATTAGGTAACGTAGGGTCATCCCAACTACCAAGAATATCTTTTGCAATCCATGAACCATCAGCCCACTCCGAACCAGTAGTATTAGCATTGAAAGTAATGCAATCTCCACATATTTCAGGGAAATCGTCATCTCCAACCCCAGCACTAGGGACTCTAGCAAAAACGACAGTTTTACTTGCAGATCCAGTACACTCAACACCTTGATCTAAATTAGTTTCTACCCAAACAAATACAACTTCATATGAATTTCCTGGGAAACTACCTATTGTTACGGTAGCATTTGGGTCAGTATTTAAAGGGCTGAATAATGGAGCAATAGGAGAACCTTCATGATATGCAGTCCATTTCCCAGTACCATTAACATTATAGACACTTAATGTGTATTCGTTACCGCAAACGCTATCAGTATTTGGAGTAGTCGTAGGAGTCGGTTCTTGGATAAAGTTTATAGTTGTATAGTCTTGATCTATACAAGATCCGTGAATTTCTGTCCAAGTATAAACTTGTGAACCATAAGCTGAAGAAGTTACAGAAGAAGTTGGGCTTCCAGAGTTATCAAAAGTTCCGGTGCCAGACCATGTTCCTGTAGTTCCAGGTAGACTATAAATAGCTCCAAGCTGAACTTCATTGCCACATAAGGTAGTGTCGTTTCCAGCATAGGCAGTAGGTTTTTCGTAAAAGTTTACAACAACTTGGTCTGATCCAGAGCAAACCCCATTGTTAACAGTCCATATGTAAGTAACTGCTCCAAAAGTATTTGATACCACTTCTATAACATTATCATTGATGGTGCTTCCTCCAGATGGAATAAGTGTGCCAGATGATGTCCAAGTTCCTGTCATTCCTGAATTAGGAGCATCAGCTTCTAATTCAACTGTTAATCCACAAATATTTATGTTTTCTTCGCTAATAAATGCTATAGGATTTTCGAACCAAGTCACTGGAACTCCTATGCTTTGTGAATAGCACGGGTCGTCTTGGTCAACATGTCCGACTAAATTATTTCCGCAAATTGCTGAAACAAAATAAGTCGTGCCATAATTTCCGCTTGGAAGGTCGCTAAAACAAAATTCAGGAGTGTTTTTTCTTGCATATATATTAGCGGGGTAGTTGCCGTCATGAATAGCAAATTCAAATGTGTCATCAGTATCAAGATTCTGAAGCCCATCATGAATTATTGCATCTGTACATTCATTAGCACATAAATTTATGGGAACAGTACTTGTCATGTTGCCAGCATAAGTGTCGCACCCGCAATCAGTACTGCCTTCAAGGATAATTTCACTACATCCATTTAGATCTGTAATTGTAATGCTATAATTACTTTGAGATTCAAATTGTACATCAAATGCACTTGATAATTGAGATGTTCCACTACCGTAGTTTACATTATAAGTAGTAGCAGAGCCTGAGCCATTAACAACATCAAAATGCACTGTGTAGTGTGTATTGGTTCCATTACAGATATTATCTGAAAAGTTTTCAATATGAATGTTTTCATATACTGTAATTGTAATTTGATCTTGATCTGGGCATGGACCATTGATTTCATAATCAATATTCCAGGTGCCTTCACCTGCAATGTCTGGGAAAAAGGTATTATTTACGATTGATCCAGCTGGAGCATTTGTACTCCATATTCCACCTGCATCAACAGCTTCTAGTTGGATAGGAGAAGAATTTGTACATACATCTTCTACAGGGGTAATCTCGGCGTTTGATGGCAAAGTGACAAATGTCTCTGATGCTATTGTTTCGCATTGAGGGGTTCCTGTTACGTTTATTGTTTCAGTTACGGATAATATGAAATCGCTAGTTTGTTGAGGGAAATCAGAGGTGTTTTGGGTAATTTGATGACTTAGTTGGTCTCCTGTAAACCCAGAGCCTGTACAAGACCAAGAATAATCTGTGATTTCAGAAGTGATAGTGTATTCTCCTGCAGGTTCTTCGGGAGGAACCACATAAACAGATGCACTTGATGCGTCACATGAATTGTCACTAATTGTGGAATAAATTTCTCCGGAATCATAAACAAAGGTTGTTTGGCCACAGTCTGTTTCAGATCTAAAAACAAGACTTGCCATTGTTAATGCGCCAAAGTCAATCTCTTCACAATCATATATTTGTACTGCCCAACCTGGGTCTCCAGCCATATACCCATATATGTTTTCCCATGATTCTGCTGGTGCATATGCTCCAGCTAAGGGGACAGCCATGTCACAAATACATGGGACATCTTCAGGATCTCCAGGTGTTAATGCAGGCCCATCAACATAGTAGTGTGTTGAAAAACAGAACTCCTCAATGTGGTTTCCTTGATTACAAGATGTGTTTATGTCACCAAGATCACATCCTGTTACAGACCAAGGAATTGTTGTGTTACTTTGAAATTCACCATCTATACCCCAGTCGGCAGCAGCTGGCAGTAATGAAACTACTCCGTCATTTCCTGGTTCAGTCAGTTGTTGACCTGGGGCTTTTAAATAAAAACCAAGGTCAGAAACACATGTGTGGTTTGCCCAAAAGCATACTTTGATAAACGTATTTTCATCAATTTCGAAGTTTACACCTGGAGGATCGTTTATTAGAAATGTATTATCCAAGACATTCGCTTCTCCTGTTAGGGTAAATGTTTCGCAACCAGGGTCGATAGGACTAACATTAATATATGTTTGATTTACCCAAACCCATGCTCTATAGCATGAGACTGTTCCACTACAATCTACTTGTGCCATATATAGCCCAGAAGATAAGGCGGATGCAGTATTGTTAGTTATGCCTAGGTCAGAATAAGTTAGACCATCATACTTATACCAATTAACTGTACATCCTCCTGCTGATACATGTAATTCTCCAACATTTGAGTTGTCTTGATCTGAACAGAATACATAAACAACATCATTTTCACCTCCATTATTCATGAAGCCAGAAGTGTAATTTGTACTAAAAGATGTTGAAGATAATGGAGCTGTTATTTGACTTTGAACAATTAAAGTCATACCAATAAACAAGGTAATCGTGAAACACTTTTTAAATATGTTCATATTGTATTTTTTTTAATTTTGTGAATCTAAAATATTAATCGTTAAATAGTTGTCAAACTCTTTTTTTGATAAAAAGAAATTTATACTATGGTTTTGATAAAAATTAACAATGCAATTCTTTTTTTTGTCTCTCAGTCAAAGATAAATAAATTACAACGAATAGACAAGAAATATTGTAGAAACGTTGTTTAAAATATAGTAAAAGTTATTTTGGCTCTTGTTTAAGCATGCAAAGTTTTAAGTGTAGCTTGTGAAAAATGTTTTTTTTTAATTGAGATATTTAATCGTTAATAAAAAAAAACTAATTATCTGTTTTTTTCAATTGAGTTAATTGTATTTTTGCAAATAAAATTTGTTTGTGGGAAAAGAAATTACAGATAGTTTAAATGATGTGCAGAAAGAAGCTGTTTTGCATGTTGATGGCCCAAGTTTGGTTATTGCTGGAGCTGGTTCTGGTAAGACAAGAGTCTTGACATATAAAATTGCTCATTTGATAAAAAGTGGTGTTGATCCTAATAGGATTATTGCGCTAACCTTTACAAATAAAGCTGCTGCTGAGATGAAAGAGAGAATTGATACTCTCTTAGGTTATAAGGTCTCCAACAAACTTTGGATGGGGACTTTTCACTCAATTTTTGGCAGGATATTGAGAATTGAAGCTCAAGGTTTAGGGTTTACCTCAAATTTTACAATTTATGATACTTCAGATTCTTTAAATCTGGTCAAGGCAATAATTAAGGAAATGAATCTTAATGATGATTTCTATAAGCCAAAATCTCTTTTTAACAGAATATCTACTTGCAAGAATAATTTAATGACTGCTGAAGCTTATGCTCAAAATAACAGTCTGTTAATAGAAGATCAAAAAGAAAATCGCCCAGAATTTGTTAATATTTATAAAAAATATACTCAGAGGTGTCGTCAATCAAATGTGATGGATTTTGATGATTTGTTGCTTTATACTAATATCCTGTTCAAAATCAATCAAGAAGCTTTAAATAAGTATAGAAACAGATTTGACTACGTTCTTGTTGATGAGTATCAGGATACCAACTTTGCTCAGTATTTAATAGTTAAACGATTGTCAGAAGAGCATCGTAAATTATTTGTTGTTGGTGATGATGCGCAGAGTATTTATTCTTTTAGAGGAGCGAAAATTCAAAATATTTTGAATTTTAAAAATGATTATCCTGATTATAAGTTATTTAAACTTGAGCAAAATTATCGATCTACTCAAAATATTGTAGACCTTGCAAATTCACTGATTAAAAAGAATGAGGGGCAAATTCCGAAGAATATTTTCTCAGATAATGAACGAGGATCAAAAGTTAGGATTGAGAAATCCATGACAGATACTCTTGAAGGTATGGCGGTGGCTAGGATGATTACTGACATGAGCAATAATGAACATTTTAAATACTCTGATTTTGCAATTCTTTATCGGACAAATGCACAGTCTCGTATAATGGAAGAATCAATGAGGAAATACAATATTCCTTATAAGGTTTTTGGAGGATTGTCATTCTATCAAAGAAAAGAAATAAAGGATGTTCTTGCTTACATGCGATTTGTTGTCAATCATGATGATGTTGAAGCATTTAGGAGGATAGTTAATGTGCCAGCTAGAAAAATTGGAGCAACAACAATTTCACGTGTTTTGGATTTTTCATCTGAATCTAATATCCCAGTTTGGGATTTAATTTCATCTCCACATAATTATAATATTAAAATAAATGGCCCTACTAAAGATAGACTGTTGGCATTCTCAAAACTAATTGAGTCTTTTAGCGAAAAAGCAGAGGGATTAAAGGCATATGATTTTACAGTAGATTTAGTAAATAGATCTGGATTAAATACAGAATTATTTATGGATAAAACTCCTGAAGGGGTTAGTAGATACGAGAATATTCAAGAATTGTTGAATGGGGTAAAAGGCTTTTGTGATAGTAGAGAGAAAGAAGGAGTTTTTACAGGAGTGTCAATTTATGATTATCTCGAAAATGTCTCAATTCTTACTGATCAGGAAGAGAAAGATGATGAAGAAATCGAAAGAGTGAGTCTTATGACTATTCACTCTGCAAAAGGTTTGGAGTTTACAAATGTTTTTATTGTTGGTGTTGAAGAAAATATAATGCCTAATGCAATGACCTTGTATTCCCCTCAAGAACTAGAGGAAGAGCGCCGATTGTTTTATGTCGCTATAACCAGAGCTATGAAAAATCTTGTTATTACCTATTCTGTGTCAAGATTCAGATTTGGCAGTACTACTAGTATGGTCTCCAGTCGTTTTCTAAATGAGTTGGATACAAGCTTTATTGATTGGAATGACAGACCTGTTAAAAAAGCTGCTTCTTTTGAAGATGAACTAATAAAATTTTCGTCTTTATCATCGTCTGATAAACCACAGGCAAAATCACAAAAAAAATCAATGCCACAACCAACTAAACCTCGTAACAGAAAGTTGGTTTCTGTTAAAGATGCTGGTGTAGAAACAAAGGCTAGTCAGGCTGCTATTTCAGACTTTAATGTTGGTATGAATGTAAAGCATAAAGTGTTTGGAGTAGGGTCTATTGAAAGTCTTTCTGGAGAAGGTGGTGATACAAAGGCTGTTGTAGCCTTCCAGAATGGGGAAACTAAAACTATATTGTTGAAATTCGCAAAGCTAGAAATTTTAGCATAGAAATTTTGTATTGTATGCTAATAAAGCGTAGTTTTGTACAAATAAAAATAAGAAATGGATTATAATACACAAAGACAGCAACTTAATCTACCTGAGTACGGAAGAACAATTCAAAAAATGGTTGATTATTGCTGTACAATAGAAGATAAAGAAGAAAGAATAAAAGCTGCAAATTCTGTAATTGCAATAATGGGAAATATGAACCCGCATTTACGTGATGTTGCAGACTTTAAACATAAGCTTTGGGATCATTTGGCAATCATGTCTGATTTTAAATTAGATATTGAGTGGCCTTACCCTCTTCCAGATTTAATACTACTTCAAGAGAAACCTGAAAAATTACCATATTCTGATAATAGATTCAGATTTAGACATTATGGTAAATTTATAGAAATGATTTTAAAGAAAATCAATAGCATAGAGGATCCTAAAGAAAAGCAAACTCTTATTGAGATTATGGCTAATCATATGAAGAGATCTTATATGGTTTGGAAAAAGGAACCTATACCAGACGAAATTGTTTTTAGAGAGTTACTTATGCTGACACATGATAGTATTGAAATTCCAGAAGACTTGAAATTAAACGATTTTAAAGAAGTACTTACTCAACAAAGTCATAATACAAGCCATAGAGTAACACAAAAAAGACGTCAATATAAAAGAAAATAGATGAGTACATTCAGAATTCAGGGTGGTACAAGCCTTAAAGGAGAGATTGTCCCGCAAGGAGCAAAAAATGAAGCTTTACAGGTAATTTGTGCAACCTTACTGACCGGAGAATCTGTAAAAATATCTAATATCCCCGATATTCGTGATGTAAACAAGCTTATTGATTTATTAGTTTCAATGGGGGTGGCTGTAACTCGTCATGGAAAAGGAGATGTTACATTTAAGGCCGATTCTGTTAACCTAGATTATTTAAAATCTGATGCTTTTCGTAATGATGGCGCTGCATTAAGAGGTTCCATAATGATTTTGGGTCCTTTGTTAGCAAGATTTGGTTATGTCTGTATGCCAAAACCTGGGGGTGATAAAATTGGACGTCGTCGTTTAGATACTCACTTTATCAATTTTCGTAAATTAGGCGCAGAATTTAATTATGATTTCAATGATAACTTTTATACTCTGGATGCAAAAGAGTTAAAAGGAACTTATTTACATCTGGATGAAGCTTCAGTAACTGGTACAGCCAATATTATCATGGCAGCTGTATTAGCTAAAGGGAAAACAACAATATATAACGCAGCTTGTGAACCTTATATACAACAACTTTGTACTCTTTTAAGTGCAATGGGAGCGAAGATAGATGGTATTGGTTCAAACTTATTATATATTGAAGGTGTTGATAGTTTGCACGGTGCAGATCATAGAATTCTTCCTGATATGATTGAAATTGGAAGTTTTATTGGTATGGCTGCAATGACTGGTTCTGAGATATTGATTAAGAATGTAAGATATGATATGCTTGGAATTATTCCCGATTCTTTTAGAAAATTAGGAATTGAGATTCAACACATTGATGATGATATTTTTATCCCAGCTCAGGAAAACTATCAAATTGAAAGCTTTATAGATGGTTCAATTATGACAATTTCTGATGCAATATGGCCAGGACTTACACCTGACTTGTTGAGCGTATTTTTAGTTGTTGCAACACAAGCAAAGGGTAGTGTTTTGATTCATCAAAAAATGTTTGAAAGTAGATTGTTCTTTGTTGATAAACTGATAGATATGGGAGCTCAAATTATTCTTTGCGATCCACATCGTGCTACAGTTATTGGTCTTGATAACCAAATTCAGTTGAGAGGAACAACAATGCATTCTCCTGACATTCGCGCAGGTATGGCACTACTTATTGCGGCAATGTCAGCTAGTGGGACAAGTGTGATTCATAATATTGAACAAATCGATAGAGGTTATGAAAATATTGATGAGCGATTAAATAGTATCGGAGCTAAAATTGAAAGATTAAATTATCAGTAGGAAAATAATTGCCCTACTAAGAAAACAGGTAAAAAATATATTATGAAGAAGATTATTGTTTTAGTAATTGCTATCACATTTGCAAGTTTAACTTTTGGTCAAAAGACTGGAATTGAAATTGGAGACATTGCTCCAGATATTAAGTTGCCTACCCCAGAAGGAGATACTGTTAGCTTATACTCATTAAGAGGCAAAGTTGTCTTGATAGACTTTTGGGCTTCATGGTGTGGGCCATGTCGTCGCGAAAATCCTTTTGTAGTGAAAGCATATAATGATTACAAAGACAAGATGTTTACATCAGGTGAAAATTTTACTGTTTACAGTGTTTCTCTTGATAAAACAAAAGAATCATGGGAAAAAGGAATTAAAGATGACGACCTTACATGGACAAATGTTAGTGATTTAGCATATTGGAATTGTGTTCCTGCCAAAGAATATAAAGTACGTGGAATACCTTCTAATTTTTTGATTGATGGAGAGGGTGTGATTATTGCAAAAAATCTAAGAGGTGAAAAATTGGATGCTGAATTGGCAAAAATCGAAATAAAAGATCCAGTTCTAGAATTCGAATTAGCACTTAAAGAATTAAACCTTGAATACAACAGATTATCTGATTCTGATAAATATGCTGACAGAAAAGAACTGAAAAAGATTCGAAAAAGTATAAATTCTCTAGAAAAGTTAGTAAAGCAACTGAAGTAACTGACAATTGCACATATTTTAACTGTCAATTTGGCGGAAAACAATAATGGCAATAAATTTGTTATTGCGGCTGTAAAAATAGTACTGATATGACAGAAAAGAAAGATATTAAGGTAGAAGTTGACTCAGCAGAGACAGAGAACAAAGAAACAGCAGAAAAAAAAGATAGTAAAGCTAAGAAAACTACATCAAGAAAAACTAAAACTGCAAAATCAAAATCATCAGAAAAAAAGCTTAAAGAAGAAATTGAGATTTTAAATCAAGCAAATGGTGAATTAAAAGATAAATACTTGCGCTTAGTTGCTGAATACGATAACTTTAGAAAAAGAACTGCAAAAGAAAAAGTAGAATTGCGCGAGTCTGCAAAGTCGGATGTGTTAAGTGGATTTTTAAGCGTTGTTGATGATACTGATAGAGCTATGGAATCTCTTAATGATGTTAAAGATGTTGAAGCAACTATTGAAGGGGTTAAATTAATAAATAATAAATTTAAAGACTTTTTGAAAACTCAGGGTGTACAGGAAATTGAGGCAAAAGATCAGGAGTTTGATACAGACCTTCACGAAGCTGTGACAAAATTTCCAGTAGAAGAGGAAGAGAAGAAGGGAAAAGTTATTGACGTTGTTCAAAAAGGTTATAAGATAAACGATAGAGTTATTAGATTTTCAAAAGTAGTAGTTGGAGAATAAAAGTATATGAGTAAAAGGGATTATTATGAAGTTTTGGAAGTTGGCAAAAATGCAACTCCCGAAGAAATAAAAAAAGCCTATCGTAAAAAGGCGATACAATTTCATCCAGACAAAAATCCGGACAATCCTGCTGCTGAAGATAAATTTAAGGAAGCAGCAGAGGCGTATGAAGTTTTAAGCGATGATAATAAAAAAGCCAGATATGATCAGTTTGGTCATGCAGGATTAAACGGAGCTGCTGGTGGTGGCTTTGGTGGTGGAATGAGTATGGACGATATCTTCTCTTCTTTTGGAGATATTTTCGGTGATGCATTTGGTGGCGGATTTGGTAGTTTCTTCGGAGGTGGCGGTTCACGTGGCGGAGGCAGAAAACGTGTAAACAAAGGAACAAACCTTCGTGTTACTGTAAAACTTACTCTGGACGAAATTGCTAACGGAACAACAAAAAAGATAAAGCTCAAAAAATATATTTCATGCAAATCATGTAATGGAACAGGCGAAAAGGGTGGAAGCTCAAGCAAAACTTGTCCTACATGTGGTGGACGTGGTGTGCAAACTCGTGTTGTAAATACAATGTTGGGGCAAATGCAAACTCAAACTACTTGTTCTACGTGTAATGGTGAAGGAAAAATAATCTCTGACAAATGTACAGCTTGTTATGGCGAAGGTGTTGTAAGTGGCGAAGAACTTGTTGAATTGAAAATACCTGCTGGTGTTAGCGAAGGTGTTCAATTATCTGTGTCTGGTAAAGGTAATGCTGCGAGAAGAGGTGGTATTAATGGAGATCTGCTTGTTTTGATTAAAGAAGTAGAACACGAAGATTTTACAAGGGATGGGAACGATTTAATTTACAACCTGTTTATTAGTATACCTGATGCCGTTACTGGAGCACACGTAGAAGTCCCTACTCTTCAGTCTAAAGTGAAGATTAAAATAGATTCAGGAACACAATCAGGAAAAATTCTTCGTCTAAGAGGAAAAGGTTTACCAGATATCAATGGATATAGTAAAGGTGATCTGCTTGTAAGGATTAATGTTTTTATTCCATCTTCAGTAAATAGAGATGATAAAAAGATTCTTGAACAAATGAAGAATTCTGACAGCTTCGATCCGAAAAATAAGAAGACAGAAAGTATTTTTGACAGATTTAAAGGATATTTCTCTTAAATCGATACTCAAATATTTTTACATACATCAAAAAATTGTAAATTGCATTTGTGAAAGATACAAATGACATAAATTCTGTGGTTAGGGCTTTACCCGAAACTCCAGGTATTTATAAGTATCTGAACAATGATGATGAGGTTATTTATGTTGGAAAGGCTAAAAATCTCAAGAAGCGTGTTAGTTCATACTTTGTAAAAAATCATCAATCATATAAGACAAATCTTTTAGTAAAGAAAATTGCTAAAATTGAATATGTTGTTGTTGATGATGAAAACGATGCGTTGTTATTGGAGAATATCTTAATTAAAAAACTCCAACCAAAATACAATGTTTTACTCAAAGATGATAAAACCTATCCATGGTTAATTATTAAAAATGAAAGATTTCCAAGAGTATTCTATACCAGAAGAAAGATTAACGATGGTAGCGAATACTTTGGCCCTTTTACTTCTGTTTACATGATTAAAACTCTTCTGAATTTAATCAAACAGTTGTATCCAATAAGAACCTGCAATCATAATCTTAGCGAAGAAAATATTAATGCCAATAAGTTTGGCGTTTGTCTCGATTATCATATCGGAATTTGCACAGGTCCATGTGAAGGATTGGTTGATGAAAAAACTTATAATAACTACATTTCTGATATTAGGAAAATATTTAGTGGTGATTTACATTTGATACACACTTATCTTAATGAAATGATGAAGAACTTTGCTGCTGATTATAAATTCGAAGAAGCAGCAAAAGTAAAGGAGAAGATCGAGATAATTGATAATTATCGAAGTAAGTCAACCATTGTTAATTCTAAGATTTCTGATATTGAAGTATTTGGATTTGCGTCTGATATTAAAAGAGCTTATGTAAATTATCTAAGAGTTCAAAATGGGGCTGTAATTGGAGCACATAGCGTAGAGATAAAAAAGAAAATTGATGAGTCGGATGAAGATTTGCTTTTGTATGCAATTTTAGAAATCCGAAGAATGACAGGAAGTAAAGTAAAGAATATTATTTTACCTTTCGAAATGGATTTTTCGTTGTCTGATGTTCAGTACATTTATCCTAAACGTGGAGATAAACTAAAGATATTAGAACTTGCTCAGCGAAATGCAAAGTTCTTTATGTTGGAAAAACATAAACAAATTGAAAATAAAAATCCTGACAGGCATATAGAACGGAAGTTGGAAACTCTTAAAAATGATTTGTATTTATCTGAACTACCAACTCATATCGAATGTTTTGATAATTCAAATATCCAAGGGACGAATCCTGTTGCAGCATGTGTTGTATTTAAAAATACACGTCCGTCAAAGAAAGATTATCGACACTATAATATTAAAACTGTCGAAGGCCCTGACGATTTTGCATCAATGCGAGAGGTTATCTACAGACGCTATAAGAGACTGATGGATGAAGAACAAGATTTGCCTCAACTTATAATTATTGATGGGGGTAAAGGGCAGTTAAGTGCTGCTGTCGAAAGTTTAAAGAAACTGGATATCTACGGGAAGATTTCAATTATTGGAATTGCAAAACGTCTAGAAGAAATTTATTTCCCTGGAGATAGTACACCAATTTATCTTGATAAAAACTCAGAATCATTAAGAATAATTCAGCAGGCAAGAGATGAAGCACACAGGTTTGGAATAACTTTTCACAGGAATAAACGATCAGGAAACTTTCTAAATTCTGAATTAAACGATATTCCAGGTATTGGTCCAAAAACAATACAGCAGTTATTGTCTAAATATAAGTCTGTGACAACGGTAAAAGAAGAATCTTTGTCAAATTTAACAGAAGAACTTGGCAAATCTAAAGCGGAACTTATTTACAATTATTTCCATAAAAAAAAGGACTGATTTCTCAGTCCTTTTTTTTTATATTATTTTATCTTAATTCTTTGTTTTGTTTTTCTTCATGAAATCAAATGCGATTGGTGTTGCAATAAAGATAGATGAGTAAGTACCTACAATTACACCAACTAGTAGAGCAAATGTAAATCCACGAATTACTTCACCACCAAAGATAAATATCGCAAGTAGTACTACAAATGTACTAAGTGATGTATTGATTGTACGGCTAACTGTTGAGTTAATCGCTGAGTTCATTACTTCACCAGTTTCACGTTTCTTGTATAGTCCAAGATATTCTCTTAATCTGTCAAATACAACCACAGTATCGTTAATAGAGTAACCTACAACTGTAAGTATCGCTGCGATAAATGCTTGATCCAACTCCATATTAAATGGCATGATAGAGAAGAATAGTGAATAAATACCTAATACAATAGTAACATCATGAACTAGAGCAGCTAAAGCACCTAGTGAATATTGCCATTTTCTAAATCTAATTAAGATGTAAAGGAACATAACAACAAGACCTAATAGAATTGCAATTACAGATTTTGATTTAATATCATCAGCAACTGTAGGTCCTACTTTTTGAGCATTCTGACGATAGTCACTAAAGAACTCTTCCATTGTAACATCTTCGCCAAGTGTAGGTTTCAATCCAGCATATAATAATGAGTCTGCTTCATTATCTGCATCATTATCATCAATCTTAAAGTTAGTTGAGATTTTAACCTGATTTTCACTACCAAAAGTTTTAACCATTGGGCGGTCACCATAAACACCTTCTAATTGGTCAGCTATTTCTGTTGGAGAAACACCTTCTTTGAACTCAACAATATAGTTACGTCCACCAGTAAAGTCAATACCAGGGTTAAGACCAAGTGTAAATAGAGAGATAAGACTAACAATAATCATAGATCCAGAAACAACATAGAATATTTTTCTTTTCTCTAAGAATTTTACTTTAAGTTTTGTAAATGCATTAATTGTCATTTTATTACCGAAAGTAACTTTCCATTCTTTAGCTAAAGCTGTAGAGAAAATAATTCTTGTTATAAAGATTGCTGTAAATAATGAACTTAAAATACCAATAATTAAAGTAGTAGCAAAACCTTGAACAGGACCTACACCAAAATTAAGTAGGATAATACCAATCAATAATGTTGTTAAGTTAGAGTCAATAATAGCAGAATATGCATTTTTATATCCATCTGCAACAGCACTCTTAAGTGCTTTCCCAGCTCTCATCTCTTCACGAATACGTTCGTAAATAAGTACGTTCGCATCAACCGACATACCAATTGTAAGTACAATACCGGCAATACCAGGTAATGTTAGAACAGCCCCTAATGAAGCAAGTACACCAAATATTAGGAATAAGTTAGTTACAAGTGCAATATCAGCTACAATACCAGCTCTACCATAGTAGAAAATCATATAAATAAGAATCAGAATAAACGCAATAATAAATGAGTTCATACCTGAATCGATAGCTTTTTGTCCAAGTGATGGACCAACAATTTCTTTAGATAGAATATTTGCCGGAGCAGGCATTTTACCTGACTTAAGTACGTTTGCAAGGTCAGTTGCTTCTTCTAATGAAAAGTCGCCTGTAATAGAAGAACGACCTCCTGTAATTTCACCACTAACATTTGGGAAAGAATATACATAACCATCAAGAACAATAGCGATGCTTCTTCCTGTATTTTCACGAGTAATTCTTGACCATTCAGTTGCTCCTGCACCATTCATCGTCATTGTTACTTCTGCAGTAGCTTGGTTTTGTCCAAACTCTTGTTTTGCATTTGTGATAACATCACCACCAAGAACAGATCCACCATCTTTACTCTTCTTAAGCGCAATAAGTTGATAATATCCCTGAGCTTCTGGTAGAGGTTTGAAACTCCATACAAAAACTAAATCACTTGGGAATAATCTTTTTACAGACTCTCTGTTAAGATCAGCCATAATAGATTCCATATCACCTTCTTTAGCAAAACCAACAACTGGTCCGTAAATTTGGTAATTATTAATCTGAGGACGTAATCTTTCAAATAATGATAATCCTGATTTTGAAGTAACACTATTGTTTATGTCTTCTTCAGTAGTTTCAGCTACAGCAGCGTCATCTTCGATAATTTCATCATCAATTATCTCATCATCAATTATCTCATCATCAACAACCTCGTCTGCTATAACTTCGTCTGCTATAACTTCATCAGCAACTATTTCATCCGTAACAACTGGTTCTTCAGTAATCGCTTTTCGTTCACGACTTTTTTGTTCATTAGTTTTAATTTCTGCAATTAAAACATTTGCTTCAGAAAGTTTGTCGTAAACTTCCTCTGCATTATATGTTTCCCAGAATTCAAGTACTGCAGCTTGTCTTAAAAGATCTTCTACACGTTCAGGATCTTTAATACCCGGAAGTTCGATGTGGAATACTCCTCTAACAGCAACATCTTTTTGAATGTTAGGCTGAACAACACCAAAATGGTCAATACGTTTACGTAATACATCAAATGCATTTTCAATTGCTGCATCATATTGTTCGCTGATATAAGCAAGAACTTCTTCATCTGATGATTTAATTGTAATGCTTTCCTGATTACTTGTTGTGATAAACAAAGACGCTAATGTTGGAGAATTTGGCTTCTTAACAGAGTTATATGAATTACCAAAAACTTCAATGTAATTTTGTCCTGTTTGTGATTGAACCTGATCATTTGCTTCTCCAATAGCTTTTAATAGAGTAGTATCACTCTGATTGTTAGCTAATGCAAGGATAACATCCTGCGCAGAAATTTCAAGTGTGATATTCATCCCACCTTTAAGGTCAAGACCAAGGTTTAATTCTCTTTCTTTACACTCCATGTAAGTATATTTCTTAAATAGAGTATAAACTACTTGGTTCGACATTGAATCAAGATATCTTTTTGTTAAAGAGTCAACAATATGTATTTTTTCGTACTCATCAACCTCCAAGTTCATTGCCTCAAATTTTGCCTCAGCATAATCTTCTGCTTTACTTTCTGTTCGTCTGCTTACGAACGTAAAAGAAAGATAGTATAAACAGATTACTGTAAGCAATACTGATACCGTAATAATCGCTCCTTTGTTACGCATGTTTAATTTTTTTATTTAACGTTAACTAATTTTATAATCTTTTTTCGAGTTTGCAAAGATAATTTTTTTTTGAAAAAATCCTATTGTATATACCAATAAAATATGTCTATTTTTTTTCTAAATAGAGGGTTTTTATTTTAAAATTAACAATCGCATTGAATTTTAACAGAAAATCGCTTCCAATTATCCCGCTAATCATAGGTAGCTTGATGCTTTTATATAATTCATTTATATGATCTAATGAAGTGAAAATTGCTTCTGGAACTGATGTTTTAAAATGGCTTAAACTTAATGATTCTATTTTGCCAGATGATAGATTTTCAATAGCAGAATTAAACCCTGAACTTTGCATTTCGTCTTTTTTAGTGTTAAATTCAGTATCTTTAAATGCGAGACTGTTAATATCAAAAACAGAATTTGAAGCTCCAGTGTCAATCAATAAAAAAGTATTTTCGTTGTTGGCTTTAGCTCTTATCAATAAATGGATTCCACCCCCAGGGATTTCGTAAATCTTAAGAGGGATTTTATAAGTTTTCATTAAAAATATTATTTTGATTAAACCTTTTTTTATATCGGCTGTCAAAGAACCGTAAATCAAAATTAGAAAAAAATATGAAAACTAAAGTATTATTATTATCAGTATTTGTCTTGTCACTAGTTTTTTCAAATCAATTGCTAGCACAGCACGAGAACCACGTAAATTGCAAGGATCACAAAAATCATAAGAAAGAATGTTTGATGGATGATTTAACTGAAGAGCAAAAAACAAAAATTGAAGCAATTAAATTTGAAAGTCAGTCAAAAGTTAAAGTTTATAAGGCAGATTTAGATATTAAAAAAGCAGAATTAAAAAAGCTTGAGATAGCTGATGAGCCATCAGAGAAAGATATTCATGCAAAGATTGATGAAATGACCTCATTAAAAGCAGATATTCAAAAAGAAAGAGCATCTGCTCGTATTGATATTAGGAGTGAGCTTACACCTGAACAAAGAGTGAAATTTGATAGTCATAAGTCAAATAGAAAAATGTCAATGAAAAATTCAGGAATGAAATCTCATCATAAAGCGCTTGATTGTGAACACAAACATTTAAATCCAGATTGCAAAAATAAGTAATATAACATAGGTTTTGCTTTTTCAATAATCTGGTTGACAACTTCTGTTGTTAGCCAGATTTTTTTTATATTTACACTTTAGTAATTACTCAGTTATATGGAATGGTTTTTGACATGTTTTGAAAGATGAAATTATTAAGTTTTACATTATTGGTGTTTGTGAGCTGTTTGTCTGTAGCACAAGTTCAAGAGCTTGATAGACAGAGACTGGAGGCTGAAATGTTTGAATTGGATAAACTTGGAAGTTTTTATTTCGTCAACGAAAATATTTTAACCAAAACAGACAAAGATTTAACAGTTATTTGTACTTATGATAATTTTTCATGGGGTGCAATTTCATTAGTTGATGTATCTGATCCACTTAGAGTTCTAGTATTTTATAAAGATTTTAACAGGCTTATTTATCTTGATAAAAATTTTGCTGAATTACGAGATCCAGTATTGTTGGACGATGTGGAGTTTTATAATGTTGATGTTTTAGCATCATCACAACAGGGGGGATTTTGGATTTATGATAATCAATCAGTTCAAGCAATTAATTTAACCCAAAATTTAAATGTCAATCAAAAAGGAACAAACTTATATGCTCTTACCGAAGGGGCAAAGATGATCAATATGCAGATTTCGGCTGACTTTATTGTTATAGAAACAGAGTTTCATGAAATTATCGTTCTCGATAAATTTGCAAATTATTATACTAAAATTGACAATCTTTCAGGAGCACCAATTTGTCTGGACAATAATATTTTATATACCTTGGATGGAAGTTTAATGTCTAGTTTAAACTTAAATACTAATATTAAAAGTATAATTGATATTCCAATTTCAGACATTAAAGATTTTGAGGTGTCTGGAAGTAGAATTTTCATACTGTCTGAAAACTCGTTGATAACTTTTCAAATTCTTTAGTTAAATAATTGTGTGGAGTCGTATATAAGTTTTATTTTAGTTGTTCAAAATTAAATAAAACTTATAAATATTATGCATATAGCAATAGCTGGTAATATCGGTGCGGGAAAAACTACCTTAACAAAGCTTCTCGCTAAGAATTATGGATGGACTCCTCATTTCGAAGACGTTGACGATAACCCATATTTGAACGATTTTTATGACGATATGCAAAGGTGGTCATTTAACCTTCAGGTATATTTTCTTAACAGTCGATTTAATCAGATATTAGAAATTCGAAAATCAGGTAAAACAATTATTCAGGATCGTACGATATACGAAGATGCATATATTTTTGCTCCAAACCTACATGCTATGGGCTTAATGTCTACACGTGATTTTGATAATTACTTTAGCTTATTCTCTTTAATGTCAACTTTAGTTCAAGCACCAGATTTATTGATTTATTTACGTGCAAGCGTACCAACCTTGGTGCAACAGATTCAAAATCGTGGTCGTAAATATGAAAATACAATCAGGTTGGACTATTTAAAAAGATTAAATGAACGTTACGAGGCATGGGTTGCAAATTATACATCAGGAAAATTATTGATTGTTGATGTAGATAATTTAGATTTTGCCCAAAAACCCGAAGATCTTAGTTTAATAATAAATAAAATTGATGCCGAGATACACGGCTTGTTTTAACAAAAAAAGCTTCCAATTTTGGAAGCTTTTTTTTATTAAGTCACTTTATGTTTATCTTAGTTTATCAATTTCTGTTTTAATTCCTTGCCATCTTTGTTCGTCCATTGTAGCACCGATTACTTCAATAACGTTTCCAGCTAATACAGCACCTGCTCTTGCACATTTCGGAATATCCCAATTGTTAATCATTCCATATAAAAATCCTGCAGCATAGTTGTCTCCAGCTCCAGTTGTGTCAATTGGATTTACATTAATAACGCCTTCTTCGTGCTTAATATCACCTTTTTTGATGTATGAACCATATTTCCCAACCTTTACAATAGCAATATCGCAAATTTGAGCAATCATTTCTAAGGCTTCTTCAGGTTCTTTACCTGTAAATGCTTTTGCTTCTTCTTCATTTGCAAAAATAATGTCTACATATTTCTCAACAAGATACTGTAAAAATTCAAGATTTGCTTCAACAACATTAAAACTGGCTAGGTCTAAAGAAACAGAAACGCCACAATCTTTAGCAGTTTGCATTGCTTTTTCAATCAACTCGTTGTTAAAAATAAGATAACCTTCAACATGTAAAATGTCAAAACCTTCGAAAATTTTAGGCGTGATATCTTCTGGCTTTAATTCTGAAGCTGCACCAAGATGTGTCGCAAATGTTCTTTCAGAGTCTTTGCTTACAAGCGCAACAGCAACGCCAGTTGGAGTTGTTGTTTCAATTAATTCAGGTTTTACGCCTGTTTTAATCATGTCTTCTGCAAAAAATTGTCCCATCTTGTCTTTTCCAATTTTTCCAAGATAACCAGTCTCTGCACCAAGTGTTGCAAGACTTCTAATAGTATTTGCTGCAGAACCCCCACTAGCAAGACTTTTAGATAAGTCATTTGTTTTGTCTTGAATTTTTAAACTTGTTTCTGCATCTACTAATTCCATGCTTCCCTTTGGAAGATTCAGAGTGTCAAGTACTTCGTCGCTCTCTAGCATTGTCATGATATCGACAAGTGCATTTCCCATTGCAATTATTTTTGCCATAAATTGAATTTTTTTGAAAATTTATTTTGCAAAGTTAAAAAACATTATTAGTTTTGCAACGCAATTTTCCTTCTTAGCTCAGTTGGTTAGAGCACCTGACTGTTAATCAGGGGGTCCTAGGTTCAAGTCCTAGAGAGGGAGCCAAAAAGACCGAAGAGATTCGGTCTTTTTTTTATTAATACTTTATGGCAGCATATTTTGGATCACATTTAAATTATGAACTGATCCGAAATTCTTGTTGGTAAAATTTTTTGGATAAGTTCATGATGGTTCAACTGTAATATAATGTTCTAATTTTCCGCAGTGAACACAATATTTAAATTGGGATGATTGTAGCAGAGATATGTTAGGATAATTAGAAAATACTTAAATAGTATCGATTTTTTTTAAAAATTTATTTAACCTTTTAACTTGTGTTTCTTTTTCACATTCAGAAATCCTTTTTTCTACAAGTATCCTATAAATCTTTTTGTTCTGTTTACTTACTGAATCTTGTACTTTCTCTACATACTGCCCTAGTTGTTTTATTGGACATATCCAAAGAATATCTTCAAGAACTGGATCAGTGATTTGTGAATATTGTTTGTGCTTGTTTAATTCAGAAAGTATTCCTACTCCACAGTCGATAGTAATAACGGACCCTTTTTTTATTGTATCTAAAATAAGATTAATATTGGAGAATATTTCTTTATGTTTCAAAGAAGTAATTTGCCAAATTGCTATCATGCATCCCCAAACCATACGATTGTTTTTTGAGTTTTATAAACTGATAAACTCTTTGTAATAATCTGCTATCAGTTCTGGTTTAATATAAGATACTTCATACAGAGTTTTAATGCAATCGCTTTGTATTTTCTTGTCTTTGTTGTTAAGATTTTCTACAAGTTCATAAATCGCATTTTTATCATTTGTAGCAGCAATGTCTTTTGCAAGCTTTATATTTGATTCGGCTCCGCGCTCTCCGAGGCTTGAGGCAAGTTTATTAATGATTGACATAATTATTTATATTATAATCTAACAATTTCTTTTATGATTTCAGGGTTTGAAAATTTATATCCAAGCTGATTATTTTGTGTCAAGTGTCCCATACCACCTAATTCTTTGTTTGAAAAGCTTGTTTCAGATTCAAATAGGCCAGCTGAAAGGTGAATCTCTTTTATGCCACCTTTAATGAATTTAAGAGCATTGTTCGCATTTATTCCACCTCCAGGCATAATAGATATTCTTTGTCCATGTTCTTTATGTAATTTTAGTATTGTATCCATTCCTTTTGTGACATTGGGTTTCCCTCCTGACGTAAGAATTCTGTTAGCGCCAGTTTCTATAATGTCGATTATTGCAGACTCTGGATTTTTGCAATTATCAAATGCACGATGAAATGTAAACTCTAGAGGTCTTGATATGTCTACTAACTTTTTTGTTCTTAGGATATCTATTTCTCCGTTTTTAGTCAATACTCCTGAGACAATTCCATTAATGCTAAGTGTCTTAAGAATTTCAATATCCTGACACATTATATCAAACTCTTCGTCAGAATATACAAAGTTTCCAGGTCTTGGTCTAATTAGAACATTCACTTTAATTTTTTTAGATTCACTTGCAGACTTTACAAGACCGTATGATGGCGTAAGTCCACCAACTTCAAGGGCTGAGCATAACTCAATACGAAATGCTCCACCCGTAACTGCATTCTCAACTGATTTATATGTGTCTGTACAAATTTCTACAATATGATTTATCATTACTATCTTATATTTTATGTTATAATCTCAAATCTATTCCAAATTCCGAATTCCGAATTCCAAATTCCAAATTCCAAATTCCAAATTCCAAATTCTCAACTTCTTTGGCACAGTTTTTATTTCTTTTCAAAAATAAGTATCTTTAACGAAATAATAAATTTTATTTGTTTTATGAAAAAAGTGTATGGTTTATTAGTGTTCTTGTTGCTATTTTCTGTTTTGGAGGCACAGACATTATATGATTATCCTGATCAAATTCACTATTCGTATTTTCCAACTGGGGCAAATGATACTATAAGTTCATCATACTCTTCAAATGGAGCATGGTTTGGTATAGGTTTGCCAGAATTAGAAAATCCTTATCGTTGGGGTAAAATTGCGGGGCCATACAGTACATATACTAATGAGTGGGTTGGGAAATCGCTATTGCAGTTTAACTTTGGAATTGCTGGTTATGGTAAAATTCAGTTTGAATCAGCGAAAGAGCACAAAATTATTCAATATCCTGGACTTCTTTATCAGAAATATACTTTTGATACATTTTTTCTTGAAGAGAAAGTTCTTTTTATTTCAGGTAGAACATGTTTGATTAATGTAGATGCTGTTAACAGTTCTCAAAAAGCTATTCCAATGTCTATAATGATAAAAGGCGTTGCTTTTGATGAAGTGGGGGAGGCAGAGTCTTTAGCAGATGGATGGATGTATAAAATTGATGGTAAAGACGATGTGTTTTGGTTAGTGCGTTTTAGGCTTGATAAAGATATTAATTTTTCTTATAATACAGATAATTTTGAATTTTCCTACAAAGAACCTGAAGTAGTATTGCCTGGTGATACATTGAGTATGATTCTTACAATGTCTCAGTACTTTAAGGGAGATACTAAACAAGATGTGATGATAGTATCTGATGCATTAAATTCACCTGAAATGTATTTTGAAAGGAATGAGAAATTTTGGCGTTTTTTAATAAGTAATATTATTCAAGATGATAAAGATTTACAGGCACTATCTGTCAAGGCTATTCAAACTTTGTTTTTGAATTTACGTAGCAGTATACCATCTTTTCAGAATTATTTTTTTGTCGAAAGAACAGGCTTAGATAATGTGTACGTTAATACAGAGGAGTCGTGGTTTTATGCATCATCCTTAATAAGGTACGATTCAAAATTATCAACAAATGTATTAGCATCTAATATGTCAGGGTTGAACAATAATAGCACATTGAATAGGGTAATCCCTGTTTTAGATAGTACAATTATTGATAATGAATTAAATTTTAAACCAATGGCTGCTTGGACTGCATGGAATATCTTTTCAGTTAATCCAGATGCAGATTTGATGGAAAGGATATATCCATTTCTTAAGTCTTATCATGAAGCATGGTATATAAATCATAATATAAATAACAATTTATGGTGTGAGGATAAAAATGGTGTTGAGAGAGCAGACTTAAACGCTTTATTATACTCAGAAAAATACTTCTTAATGAAAATTGCAGAAAAATTAGGTTATGATGAAGATGTTAAATTGTATAAGCAGAAAATGGATACAATAAAACTGTCTTATACAAAGTGCTTTTTTGATGTAGATTTAATGTCATTTATTAATTATAATTTGAAGGATGGATCAAAAGAAGTGGCTTCAGAGGCTATTGCTTATAGTTTATGGTCAGGATTAGCCGCCTTTAATGTTGCAGAGTATTACTTAGAGATTATACAACAACAGATTGATAATGGAACTTTCGAATCTACTTTTGAGACAGGTGTTTTTGATATTGCGTATTATTACTTTTTAATATCAGGATTAAGACTATATAAATATGATGATGAATCTGTTGCAATTAACAAATTATTGCTTAAACAGGTGTTAAAAGACTCTAAAGACAAACCTTTGCCATCTTATAGGTCTGATGGGATGGTTAACGATAATTCAAGTCTGACTTCAGCTGTTCTTTTATTGCTGATTAATTATTAGAAGAGATTTGTTTTAGTCCCTAGTTTAATGATTGTTTGAAGATGAATTTATCATAATCATACAGAGTAGCTGATAAACTACTACTTTTTTATTAATGGTAGATTTAATATCTTATCAGAACAGTAAGAAGTTATACCCAGATGTTTTATATTGTAAGAGTTGTTTATATTGATGCTAATAATATGCTTTACGATTCCGATCTGGCAAAACATGTTTTATAGTTAGTATATAACAAAAAAGCGGTGAGAAAACTCAACCGCTTTTTTGTTATATTGTATTTTATTTGATTAGAACCATCTGGCTCTATTATCTGTAATTTCTGCTTTCTTCTCAATTGCATCAAACAATTTGTAAACCTGAGAAGCTTGATTTCTCATAATAGCAAGTTTGTCTTGAGAGAAGTCTGTTTTTTCAGCAGCAGGTTTAATGTTGATAACCTTAATTACAAATACTCCATTGTTACCTTTAATAGGTTTAGAAATTTTATTCATTTCTGAATTTGTAACAGTAGCATTTACATTCGGTTCAATTCCGATTCCTGGAAGTGAGAATGAACTGAAGCTGATATTTTCGATAGTGTCGGTTTGTTTGTTGTATTTAATGTTAATTCCATCAATATCCATTTTTGCAGATAAGTCTTTATTTAATTCTGCAATAAGTTTTTCAGCTTTTTTGTCTTTAAGGACAATTGGCTGAATGATATCTTTTACATCTTCGAAAGGAGCAATTCCTTTTTCTCTGATAGCAGCAAGTTTAACAACAATAAATTTATCTTGGAAGTTAAATACTGTCGAAACATCTCCAACTGCAGTTTCTTCGTTATAAACCCATCTGATAATATCTCTTGCTTCGTCAATTCCGCTGATTTCTGAATCTAGTTCACCTAATTCTTCAGCAACTCTTTTGATAAGTTGTTTTTCAATAACTGCTTCATCAAATTTCTTCCCAGTGTTGTTATCAGCACTAAAGTTACTAGCTTGAGAGAAGAAGTAGTTAGAAGTCCTGTCAGAGAATCTGATTTCTTTAGTAACAGTTGCAAGTTTAATTTTACGACTAGTTTCTGATTGCTCGCTAACTTTAACAATATGTACTCCAAATTGAGTTTCAACAATAGTCATATCTCCTGTAGAACCTGCAAAACAAGCTTCATTAAATTCAGGAACCATCATTCCGTCAGTAAACCAACCTAAATCACCACCTTGTTGTTGAGAACCAGGGTCTTCAGAATTCATTAATGCAAGAATAGCAAAATCTTCACCTTCTTCAACCATTGCTTTCAAGCTATCAGCTTTAGCATAGCATTGTTCAATTGTAATTGTGTCGTTAGGGATGATTAAAATGTGACTAGCTCTAACAGAGTCAGGTCTTTCAGCAGTCTCAATAATACTAGTGAAATAAAATGCATTGTTAGTAAGAATAATGTCAGATGTTGTTCCAACTTCTTGATCAAAGAATTCAGGATTTAAACCTCTAGGCAAATCTTTCTGTGAGATAAATCTCTGTTGCATTCCAATTTCACTATATCTTGAAGCGTAATCACCTTGTCCTTCTTCCAATTCGTTGAATTCATGATACATCTCTTCGATGTCAGCAAGTATAGTTGCTGTATCTTCTGCTGAAGGTAGCACATCGAATACGACATATTCGATATCACGACTTTTTGCATCAACTTCAAACATGTGTTGATGCTCATCATAATAAGTTTTCATGTCAGAATCATTAACTTTAACGTCTTCGTCAGCAATCTCTTTATAAGCTCTGAAAACATATTCGAAGTCATACATGTCGTTTTTGTTCTGATAATCTAGTTCTGCAAAAGCAGTAGGAGTATAGAAACCTTTAGCAACCATGTTGTTATATTTTGTTCTTAAACGATCTCGCATAATTATTGTTTTCCAATAATCAGCAACGATAAGATACTCCTGAGTCTCACCTGCTCTTTCAAAGAAATTTCTTATTTGAGCTGTGTCAACTTGTCCAGTTTGCGGGTCAGTAAAGTTTTGTAAAATTACATAGTGAATGTTAGAACCATACAGCATGTCTTCAAGCTCTGCTTCACTTACAGAAATACCAACTTCCTCATAATATGGCTCCAATAAGTATTTTTGTAAAATGTCGTTCCATGCTTGCTCTCTAATGCTCTTATCTTCTTCTGCATCAAGATTTGATTTTCGTTGAGCTGCTAATAAAAAGTTACGATGTTGATCGTAAAACTCTTGATATTCTTCGTATTCAATATCATCTCCGTCAATCTCTGCAATACTTGTGTCATTTTTCACAAATAGTTGTTGGAAGGTGCTAGGATCGATGATAAATAAAAACAAAGCCACACCCACAAAAATAATAACAAGAATTCCTGCCTTGCTTCTGATTTTCTGTAATACTGCCATTACTCTATAATTTTATTAAAATTTGTTTACAATTACTCTGATAAAAATTCAGGCTGCGAATATAATAAATTTATATTATTTTTTTACACTGATTTTAAATTAATTGGGGATTTTTACTTATTAATTTAAAAATACTTCTTTTTAGAGTAAAACTCAGTTTGAATCAAGTGTGTGAAAATATGAAAAATGAAAGCTTGTTTGTCGAAGTTATTATTGAAAGGTAATTGGTTGAAATTCAGGTGTATGTATGTTTTAAAAACTTGTGTGGAATGTTTTGATATTCTTATCTAAGCTGGAAAATAATTTAAAAGTATAATAGATGATAATTCTTTGATTTATTTTGCAATAATATTATACATTTGTCATGATTTTATCATGATGAAAAATTTAGTTGTTGATCTAGGAAATACTAACCTAAAGTTATTCGTTTTTGACGAAGGGAAATTGGTCTATAATCTTACGAAATCTGATGTTAAGAGCTTTATTGTTGAAGTTTCAAGAACAAAAGCTAAGTTTCAAATTAAAAATGTTATTATTTCATCTGTAAGGAACGACGATAGTCTTATTCACAATTTGCTAGATTCATTATTTGAAAATATTGTAATAATTGATAGTAATCTTGTGTTCCCTTTTGAAATAAAGTATAAAACACCAGAAACACTTGGTCAGGATAGATTAGCAGCTGTTTCAGGAGCTTCGGTCTTATATCCCAATAAAAGCGTATTAGTTATTGATGCTGGAACAGCAATAACTTATGACTATATCGAGAAGGGTAAAATATATCATGGAGGTACCATATCTCCAGGATTAAATATAAGATTTAAAGCCTTGCATAATTTTACAGGAAAATTACCGTTATTAAGTATTAACAAGAATTTGAATGCTGATTACGGAATAACAACAAATGAAGCAATTACCTTGGGTGTCCAGAATGGAGTTTTGTGTGAAGTGAAAGGTGTAATAAATGCTTTTTTGCAAAAAAATAAAGATTTAATTGTTGTTTTTACAGGTGGAGATAGCTTTTTCTTTGAAAAGTTGATAAAAAATCGCATTTTTGCCGAGCCAAATCTTACAGCATTTGGATTAAATAAAATTTTAGAAATTAATGTATAAGAAAATTTTAATTACTATTGTGGCGGTAGCATGCACTATGACTGTGTTTGCTCAAGGTAGAGTTGGCTCACCTTATACTCGTTATGGAATTGGTGACATTACTCGTTCAACATTGGTTCGGAATAATTCAATGGGCGGATTATCGTACACATTGCCTTATCAAAATAATATAAGTCATATAAATCCTGCAACTATTGGAGAAATTGATACATTAACTTTTATTTTTGATTTTGGACTAAATGGTGGTACACGAACTTATAGTGTGGATAATCCTGAATATAGTCAGACAAAATCTGATTTTCATTTATCACATATGAATTTTGGTTTTGCAGTAAATAAATGGTGGAAAGCTGCTGCAGGTGTATTGCCATTTAGTGATGTAGGATATTCTATCAGTGCAAATGATACTCTTCTAAATGTTGGGAAAAATTATTTGTTTGCTGGTGATGGCGGAGTAAATAGAGTGTTTTTAACTAATGCTTTTAATCCATTTGAGGATTTTTATTTTGGAGTAACAGCTTCTTATTTGTTTGGTAAGATTTATCAATCATCTGGAATTGTTTTTGATGATGAATCTGGAGATTATATCAATGTTTTTGAACAAAACAAAATTCAGGTTAACGATTTTACTTTTGACGCAGGTTTTAAGTACTCTTTTGCTATTAATGAAAATGACAAAATATCTATAGGTGGTATTTATGGTTACAATTCTGATTTAGGAGCAAAACGTTCAAGTATTGTTTATCATACTTTAACTACAAGCTCTGCAGTTAAAGATACAGTATTTCAAACCGATGAAGAGTCTGGTATTGTGGGGTTGCCTCAAACAATAGGTGTTGGTTTAGGTTATCAGCGTAACGATAAGTTTTTTATCGGTTTTGATTATACTATGCAGGATTGGACAAATGCATCATATTTTGGCACTATAGATAATTTAAGTAGTGGGCAATTTTTCTCATTGGGAACTGAGTATATTCCTGGAGGAGAGAGAGGCTCTCTTTATAATTATTGGCAAGGAGTGGCTTATAGGGCAGGAGCGCATTATAATAAAAATTATTACAAATTATCGACTGGTGAAACCCCAATTAACGATTTTGGCATAAGTTTTGGTTTAGGCTTACCCATGAAACGTTCTAGAACATCTTTTAATGTGTCACTTGAACTCGGACAAAGAGGATCACTCGAAAATAGTTTAATAAAAGAAAATTACGCAATATTCGGAATAAGTTTTAATCTTGCCGATACGTGGTTCATAAAAAGAAAAATAGATTAATGTAAATTATAAATAATAGTAATTATGAAATTGAAAGTTTTTTTACCGGTTTTAATGATAGGGCTTATGATAAGTAGCCTAAGTATGGCTCAAGATCAAAGCAAGTATGGAGAAGATCCGGAAACTTGTGGAATAAAACTATCTACTTACACAGAATTTTTTAATCAAGGTAACCTTAATGATGCTATGCCAGCATGGAGATGGTGTTTTCTAAATTGTCCTGAAGCTACAAAAAATATATATATTCATGGGACAAAAATCGTTGAACATTTTATAGCTAATGCTACTGTTGATTCAGTAAAAGAAGCATATGTTGATACTTTGATGATGGTGTATGATAGTAGAATACAGTACTTTGGTCAGGAAGGCTTAGTGCTTGGTCGTAAAGGTGTTTCAATGCTTAAATATCGTTCTGGTCAAGTAGAAGAAGCTTATGATGTTTTTGCAAAATCTTATGAGTTGAGTGGAGCCAAAACTGAATACTTCGCATTAAAATATTATATGAATACTGCAGCTGTACTTTTTGGCGACAGTAAATTAACTAAAGAAAACGTTGTTGAAATATACTCTAATGTTTCAGATGCTATTTCTACTCAAATAGCAAATGATTCAGGCAAAAAATTACCTAAATTGGAGAAAGCTGCTGCTGATATCGAACAAATATTTGTTAATTCAGGTGCTGCTGATTGTGAAGCTATAATAAGCCTTTTTGGTCCTCAGTTTGAAGAGAATCCAGATGATCTTGACTTAGCAAAGAAAATTGTTGGTTTATTGGATAGAGGTAAAGGTGAAGAATGTCAATTGTCAGACTTGTATATGAATACAGCTGTTGCTGTTTATGCTGCTGAAAAAACTTCATCTGCTGCTCACTCTATTGGACAAGGATATTTCAAAAGAGGTGATGGTGCAAATGCTGAGAAGTATTATAAGGAAGCTATTGAATTAGAAGAAGATCCTTTGAAGAAAGCAGATATGTATTATGAGATGGGATTACTTTATTATGGTACTTTGAAAAACTATCCTGCTGCAAGAAATGCTGCTCGTAGTGCAATTGGTGAAAACCCAAATCATGCAAAAGCGTATATCCTGATTGGTAAAGTATATGCTGCTTCTGGTTGTGGTGAAACTGCTTTTGAAAAGAAAAGTGTAAACTGGTTAATTGTTGACCAATTCGTAAAAGCAAAAAGTGTTACTGAAGATGAAGATATTATCAATGATGCAAATGCTCTTATCGGAAGATACTCTTCAAAATTCCCAACTCTAGAAGAAGTATTCTGGTTAAATTATAGCGAAGGTCAAGCTATAACTATTGGATGCTGGATTAATGAAACTACTACTATCAGGTGCATCAAATAGTGTTAGTTAAAAAACAAATAAATCTAATATATAGTGTCGTGCTGATTATTTTAATTGGCACGACACTTATTTCTTGTAAGAATGACATTGAAGAAGTAAACAAGCTTACAGTGTCAAACGATTTGCCCACTTTTAAAGTGAATGACCTTGAAACAAGTTTTAGCGACTCTGGAGTGTTAAAAGTGAAAATTTATGCTCCTGAACTTATTAGGTTCGAACATGGCGAATTACAATATGATGAATATCCCGAAGGTGTTAGAGTAGAGTTTTATAATTCGTTGATGGAGGTGACAGGAACCTTGCGTTGTAATTATGCCCGTTATCTGATTAAAGAAGAAATGTGGGAAGCAAAATCAGATGTGGAAGTTAATAATACAGAGCAGGAAGAGAAAATTAATACTGAACTTCTTTATTGGGATATGAAGAAAGAACTTATTTATTCTGATAAATTTGTTCGAATAACTACCGCAGAAGAAATTCTCTTTGGCGAAGGATTTGAATCAAATCAAGATTTTTCAAAATGGAAAATTCTGAAACCAACAGGAACAATTAACGTAAAAGATGAATAAAAAGATTTTTTTAATAATTATCGAATTTGCCTGGATTGTAATGGCACTTTTTTGTTTAGGTATGGCTATTTATTATCATGTCGAAGAAGGCATAGTTAAAGCCTGGTTAATGTACGGATTAAGTGCGATAAGTCTTGGCATGTTTGGTGTTAGGAGAATACAACGAAAAAACAACAGTAAAAGACGAACCCGAAACTTATAATGGATTGGATTATTATTATTGTTTCAATGGCTTTTTCCGCTTTCTTTTCGGGAATGGAAATTGCTTATATCTCTTCGAATAAACTTAGATTGGAACTTGCATCTAAAGAGTCTGGTCTTAATTCAAGGATTTTAAATGTATTCAATAATAAGCCTGCATATTTTATTTCCTCAATGCTAGTTGGGAATAATTTGGTACTTGTAATTTATGGTATTTTTATGGCTAAAGTGCTGGAGGCACCAATTGAAAGTATTGTTAATGGAGAGTTCTATGTGTTGCTTATCCAAACTTTTGTATCTACTTTGTTTATTCTTGTTTTTGCAGAGTTTTTACCAAAAACTTTATTTCGTATTTTAAGCAATACTGCACTTAGTACTTTTTCTTTACCATTGATTGTTTTTTATTATTTATTTTATCCAATCGTTGCTTTTACAATGTGGTTGTCCGAAATTGTTTTAAACATTTTTGTGCGAAACAATATTGATAAAGTCGAAAAAGAAAAAGCTTTTGGAAAGATTGATATTGATGATATTATTGATAAAAGTAAGTTGGATAATACTCAGAGTAAGCAAGCTCAGGAGTTGAAAATATTTCAAAATGCGATGGATTTCTCATCAATTAAACTTAGAGAATGCATCGTCCCAAGAAATGAAATTCAAGCTGTTTCAGTAAATATTACTCTGGAAGAATTAAAAGAAAAGTTTATCGAATCTGGACATTCAAATATACTGGTTTATAAAGATAATGTTGATGAAATTAGTGGGTATGTTAATGTTAAGGATATTTTCAAAAATCCACAAAAACTACGCAATGTTATTCGTCAAATTATGATTGTCCCAGAAACCATGTCTGCTAAGAAATTGTTTGAGCAGCTTATTCAGGATAAGAAAAGTCTTGCCATTGTGGTTGATGAATTTGGTAGTACATCCGGAATGGTTACCATTGAAGATATTCTTGAGGAAATTTTTGGGGAATTTGAAGACGAACATGATGCACCAGAAATGAATGTTCAAATTACTTTGGATGGACATTATATTATTAGTGGTCGTCATGAACTTGACGCTTTTAACGAAGAGTTTGGTTTTGACCTTACTGAATCAGACGATTATGAAACAATGGCAGGATATATCTTATACCACTATGGTAGTTTCCCAAAACAAGGGGAGGTTATCAATTTTACTGACAATGTAAAGAAAGTCAAATTTAAAGTTCTTAAAATACAGGATACGAAAATAGAAAAGGTAATGTTGTATGATGAGGACTAATTTAAAGTGATTATTTGTTTATCTGTTGCAGCTATGTAGCGTGCGGAAAATGAATCGAAGATTTACTAGTTAAGGTTGCTACGGACCCAAATATTAAAATTTGGCCGTGTACGAAAGTGCGACAACTGAACATCAATCTATTTCTCCTGCGTGATATATAGGTGTTGTTACCAACAGTCATTTATATTCTATAATTAATATAATAATAATTGAGCAGGTATTTTAATGTTTGGAAATTTAAATTTTACTTTCTCTACAACATCTTTACAGCTTGAACTAAAAATAAAAGTATTCAGGTCAGTCTCAATTTTAGGTTTTTCAATTTTTTCTAACTCGACATGATTAATAACTAATCTGTCATTTGTGAGAAGATATTCTCTACTTTCAACAATATGTTTAGGTGTTGAAATGGGAGACAAGGAGTATACCGTTTTATTATAAGATTTTGTGGATTGCTCCTCTATATTCTTTATGTAGGCAACTTCTCTCGTATGAATCTTGTTGTTAATGAAATTAACGGAATTATATTCGTGAGTAACATTATCATTCTTATATAGAAGCAAAAAAATAATAGAATCTTTTGCTGAAAAATCTTGTCGTTTTACATGGTAGTTCTTTTTTAATCTTTTGATACTTTTTGGGTATAATACATCTATAATAAACTTTTCAAATATTCTGCTTGATTGCATCAATTCATAATTGCCCTGTTCTATTGAATTATAATAATTAGAAATCTCGGAGATATAAATAGTGTTCCATTTTTTTGAGTATCCTTTACTTTCAACTTTTAGAATGCCAGTGAAAATCTCAATTTGACCAAGCTCTGGTATTTTGTTAACTTCTTTAAATTTATAGTAAATTGTAGTATCTAATTTATATGCAGTTTGTTGTGATTCTTTTAAAAGCTTTAGTAAATGTTTTTTTGGATTATATTTTGCGTCAATCTCAACTTCATTAAGTAAAGTATAGTTTGTTTCAAGTTTTATTTCACACTGCTCACAATCTTCGATATTTACTAAAGTGTCATTATATCCAAAATACTTACAATAGATTTCATTTGTGTGATTATCAATTTGGCAATTTCCATTAATGTCTGAAATAGCTATAAAATCACCATTATAAAAAACCATAATTCCAGACACAGGTTTTTCGTAAACTGCATCTAAAAATTTTACATCTTTTGTGTTTTGGCTAAATACTGAGTTTATTACAGTGAATAGTAATAATATAATTGTTGTTGGTTTTATCATTTGTTTTAAATATAATGTGTGTGCTGTTTTGCTTGTTGCTAACTGATTATCTGTTTACCTTTTATTCTGAAAAAACTCAATCATTAAATTTGCACACTCTTCTTCTAATATACCTTTTGTAACCGTCGTTTTTTTGTGTAAAATATTATCGCTGTAGGTTGAGTATCCTTTTTTGTCGTCACTTGCTCCATATACAATATTTGATATTTGCGACCATGCCAGAGCTCCGGCACACATAACACAAGGTTCTAAAGTGACATACAAGGTGCAATCAGTTAGATATTTTGAACTTAAATGGTTAGATGCAGCTGTAATAGCTATAATTTCAGCATGTGCTGTTACATCAGTGAGTAGTTCTGTTTGGTTATGAGCACGAGCAATTGGTCTGCCATTGCAAACAATAACTGCTCCTACAGGAATCTCTCCTTCTTCTGCGGCTTTTTGAGCTTCCAGAATTGCTAATTTCATGAACTTTTCATGTTCCATATTGTAGATTTTTTATTTTGCCAATATCTGTGCAATCATTTAACATCTCGTCTATGGTTTTTCCATTTACCGGGTCAATAAAATATTTATCGATATCCTTTAGCGGTAGTAATACAAATAATCGATTATTTATTCTCGGGTGTGGAACTTCCAGATTCTTGGTTTTAATGATTTTGTTACCAAAGTATAGGATGTCAATATCCATCGTCCTGCCTTGATAACCTGATTTACTGCGAACTCTCTTTAAATCAGACTCTATAGATAAAATTATTTCCAAAACTTGTTCAGGAGTTTTGTTTGTTTGAACTTTTATTACGGCATTTGTAAAATACTTCGCATGTTCAAATCCCCAGGGCTCACTTAAGTATATAGACGAAACTTTTTCAGGTACAGCAATTCTATCAGATATTTTCTGAATAACATCTTTAATGTTTTGCAATCTGTCTCCCAGATTTCCTCCTATTCCTAAATAAACTTCCATTTCTAAATACTCAATATTCAATAAATAATTCTTTTTTTTAAGTGACTATAGTTTTTAAAATACTTAAAATACTTGGAGTACTTGGAGTACTTGGAGTATTTAGAGTTTTCTAACAAACAATATTCAATACTCAAAATATTTGAGCTAAATTGGTCTTTGTACTACATGAACCATATCTATATCTTTCGCTCTTTGCTTCATTCATTATGCTTCAGTACAGTTTTGACACATTTTAATTTTATTACGCTGCGAAAATACACTTTTTACAAATTTCTTGTAATTATTTTGATTGCGAATTTCTGCGATTCTGCTTTTTTTTGTATTACCCATGACAAAAGTTGCATCTTTATCAAAACAACAAGGCACTAATTTACCATCCCATGTTATAACAGAACCAAAAATAATACGTTTGCAGTAATTTGGTAGCTTGGATTTTAAAACAGGGATTCCATCTTTATTAAAAACGTATCTTGAGTGTTTTTGATTTTTAGGAATCAGATCTGCTTGCTCTTTACCATATACTTGAGCAGTTTTTAAAACTAACTTATCGATTTTGTATTTGTGTTTTATTTTTTGAAGAGTTGGAATTTCATGTTCATTATGACTGAAAACCAAAAATTGAAGTTCGATTTTAGGCCTTATGTTCTTTTGAATCTTTGAAATTCTTTCCAAAGAATTATAAACTTTATTGATATCTCCATTTACTCTGTATTTATTGTAAGTTTTCTGACTAATTCCATCTAATGAAATTATGATTTTATCTGGTTTTGCTTCTGTGATTTTTGATATGTTTTCTGCTAACAGATTTGCATTGGTTGAAAATTCCGTTCTTACATTGTTTTTATGCGCATAAGCTATCATCTCATTCAAGTGTTTATGCATTAACGGCTCACCCTGAAAGTGCAAAACCAAATTTATTAGATGTTTTTTATTTTCATCAATAATTTTTTTGAAAAAATCTAAATTTGCATAGCCTTTGGGTCTTGTTAGTTTCCCTGAACCAGATGGGCAGGCAGGACATTTTAAGTTGCAATAATTAGTCGGCTCAAAAGAAATAAATGAGGGAGGAGGTATAGTTCTGGTATCTTGAGAAAAACTGTTTTTCTTAAACTTGAAAAATGTTCTTTGCAGTTTTATTAGATTAGAAATCTTTACAAGATTTATGTATTTTATTTCCTTGAACAAATTCAAAATTTATTTTTTGTGCAAGTTACTTATTTTTGATTGAAATAATATGTTTGAAAAACAAAAAACCGAATGATATATTCTGATCATTCGGTTGAAATTACTATTGTTACGAAAAAACTATTGTTTTATAAATCTTATATTATTTGTTGATTTTTCGGATACACAACAGATGATGTATATTCCAGAATCAAGATAACTAATATTAACAGAATTACCACTAGAAACATTATTAAGCGTTTTTATATGTTTGCCTAGTTGGTCATAAATTTTAATTGAGAAACTTTGAGAATTTGTTCCTTCATATATTGTAATATTATCTGTTCCTGGATTAGGGAAAATGTTGAATTTATTTGTTGTTGAATTAATGCTTGCTGAGTTTGCTTCAACATCTCTAACAAGTCTGACATAGTTGTAGATTCTGATAACATCGCCCTGAGGTCCATTTCCATAAGGATAATCATCAGGATTTCCTGTTTTAGGGTCGCTTCTTTGCGATCCAGCGCCGTGCACATCGAGAAGATTATATGTTCCTGATTCTGGTGGCATTTCCATGAATCCAAGTGCTTCTCCAAAACATAGATATGCTGCAGCATTTCCGTAATTGTCAGTTGTCCAATTGGCGTGAGTAGTGCCTGTCCAATAGAAAGGGTAATTTGTTTCATCACTTTCGTCTATAATTGTAGAGCAGTTAAAAATTGGGTCTATTGCAGCAGATGATGTTGTTGCTGGGGATCTGGTATAGTCTATTATGCTTTGCAATTCTTTAGCGTTTGGTAAGCGCCAGTCTGTATGGCCTGAGGCTTCAGAGTTTTTTGCATAATTAAGTGCTTGTTCCCATGTTAAGCCTTCTTCATTATCATTTTTTGTCCACATTAAACCAGTAGCATTATCAGTTATAGTGCCATCGCTATTGTCTTCAAAATCGTTAATGCCATATTGAGTATTACCTCTTACAAAATAGACATAGTACTCTTTGTCTTCTGTTTGGCCTGGCATTGGGCCTGTTCCGTATCCTTTAATTCTCCCATCAGCGAAATTAACTCCGAACATTGTTTCATCACCCATCATAGTAGTACTAACATAAAGTGTTGATGTTGCCATTTGTGCATCAATTATTCTTTCGCCAGCATCTTCGTCTCCATATCCAAAATCAAAATAATCTGTATCAACAAATGGAATTAAACCGTCAACATCTCCTTCGTAACCACTAGGGTCGATACCATTAAAAACAATTAATGAATATTGTTCTTTAATGCAAGGTAATCTCCAATCGTTATATCCTGCCAGACTAAATGTGTCGGCAGCAGCAAGAGATTTTGTATATGATAATTTGTCGTTTGCATTAATGGTTCCATCTCCGTTAAGGTCACATGTTTGAGCCCACATTAAACCAGTTACATTGTCAGTAACAGTTCCATCTCCATTGTCGGTGTAGCTTAGTGCATTTCCTGTATAACAAGCATCTTGACCGTAGAAAACATCAGATTCTGCTGGTGTAGATATTTCTACACTTGCATTATAATATTTTGTTTGTCCTGTTTCAGCAATTCGATAAGTTTGCGAGAATATGCAAATGTTAATCATAAGTGCTGAAAATAATAATGCTGTCTTTTTCATAATGTTGTAGTTTTAGTTACAAAACAAAACTAACATCTAATAACTATAGATGGAAATAAAATAAACGTTAGATGTATTTTTATCGACGTTTTAAGTAATTATTCTGTTGCAGATTGGATTGCTTTAATGCTTTCTAAAATTTCTTCAAGTACACGATTGTTGAATTTTGACGAAACCTCAAGATTAAATTTTCCATTAATAAAATCCGCAAAGTTGATTTTTGTAAGATTTGGATTCTTCCCAGAGTCGTGATAGTCCTTATATATTACGAAACTATCTAATAAATGAATTTCTTGAGTATGATAGTTGATGGCTTTGCGCCAACTTGTTTTATGCATGTTATTTGTTGATTGCTTTAATAATACGGTCTTCTTTAATTAATACATCCTTCATTAATAATTGATGAGGAAATTGTTTATGCTTTGAATTTTTAAATGCATCAAGAATTTTTAGTAAAGAAGCAGCAGTTATCAAGGATATATTTAATTCAAAATCCAATTCGCAATCATTAATAAAATCATCACTAAAGTCAGGTGCTATTAAAAGTGACTTTACTACGTTTAATTGATTTGCACTTACAAGATTAATGTATGATTTAAGTTGACGAGAAACTGAGCTGAATTTATTATAGCCACTTTCTTTTATAGTTTTACATTCAATAATAATAATATCATCGTTTCCAAGATTAATTAGAAGGTCTGTTTTGTCTTTATTAGTGTTAATAGATTTTTTAAGCTTTTCATCTACATTGAGTCCTAATTTTTCAAATATTGATTTTGTAATATCCTCAAACTTTAACCCTAATTCACTTTCTTTAATTGTTATACCATTTTCTTTAAGGCTATTTAAGTCTCTGAATCCAACGTGCTCATAGTTCTCAATATATAAATTCTCAGTGTCTTTATATGCATCTAAAATATTGAGCACCATATTTCCTCTTTTCTTTAGTACGAATTTGTCACAAAAGCTGGTTAGATTTTCTTTCGTTAATATATCTAGAACATCTCTAGGTTTTATATTGTAATCTAACAAATATTCACTCTTTAATACATCTTCGTCTTGGAGTTCAAATTCAATTTTTAATTGTTTATTTAATTTTGTGAAAGTGTCTCCTAAATCAATAAGTAATTTATCATATCCATCAATAGAAATCCCAACTTTCTCATCAAGTTCAATTTCTTCAAAATAATTAATTACATTTTCTACTTTTTCTTCTAATGTTGTTCCTTTCAGGTTGCTAGACATATTAAAGCAATTAACCCAGATGTCATTTAGGAATTTTTTCTTTTCAGTTAAAGATGTTCCTTCTTTGTGTAGGTCATTTATTACTAATTGTGAAAATGATATTCCTTCATTGATAATATCTACAATCTTTTCTTGGAGAGTCTTTTTGGTGTCAATATTGTGTTTTCGGCAAATTAAGTTAACTTGAGGTTCTCTAAGTTGTTTTAGGAATCTACGATAGAATTTGTCAGCAATTTCTTTTTCTCGAAGCTTTCTTAAAACTCTTACAACTTCATCTGGGACAAATATTTGACTGTTCTTCTTTGAGTAAAATAGAATGCCAATGTTTTTTAAGTTATTTATTAAGTCATCAATTTCACATTTTTTTGGTGTGATAATAATATAATTGATGAGTTTAATTTCTTCTAAGGAAAGCTCTAGATTATGTGCTAAGGTTAGTAGAATTGATAATTCATCACCAGTAACTTTTGGATCTCTATTGTGTTCCATATCATTGTAATATGCAGTTTTTAAGCAAGATAGGTATATTGAATAGTCTCTTTTTCTACTCGCTTCAAGACTTGATTTATCATCTTCTAGTTCTTTTTTTAATTCCAGAGTTCTTTTTCTAATGTTTTTTAGCTCACTTTCATATAATCTAGCAAACCAGTCTTGTTTCATTAGATTATTTCCATCTCTAATTAGTATATCTACTACAATATCCAATTGAGAAGTTGTTTCGACAAACTCATTCTTTAAAAAGTCACTGTATTCATCTTTTATAAGACTAAAAACTTTTGAAATATTTTGATTGTCTGTTTCTTTAAGGTTTTTGTTGCTTGTTGATAGAATTTTATCAATTTCTTTTAAATTTTGGGGATTGCTGCTGATAATGTTATCAACTATCTTTAAAAATGAATTCTTTTCTAATGAATTTACCTTTTCTAAAACCTTTTCTAATTTCATATTATTATATGTATTAAGAACAACAAAATGTGGGATTGTATATATACAATTTGTTAAAATTAGTAATATTATTTATTTTCTCAAAGGATTTATCTGTAAAAAAAATATTATGACTGATTGATTTGTTATAAAATCAATTTAAAATATAATACAGATGTTTTATTTTAAATGAAAAGAATTATAGTTTATTTTTTAGATTACTCATTGCTTTACTTTATACACTTCCCAATTGTATTCGTACTCGTGCCATACGCTTACACCATTTCTTTGTTTACCAGCTTCACGAAAAACAGCAAAAGGAAAAGGTAAATTTTCTTTTGTCTCTACTGTTTTGGTATAATTCACATCTACTGTTTTGGTTTCTCCTGTAACTTTATCTGTATACTTTTCGGTTTTGGTAAACGTTTTTTGTTCATGTAAAGTTGCTTCTCCACCCTCAGGATGCATTACGCCTGGCTCTTGCAGAAAAGGAGACCATGTAGGAAAGCTAGGTGTTTCTTTTTCAAAATTTACCATATATTCAATTGTAAGGTCTTCTGAGCCTCCAAACACATTCCCATCCATTTCGAGATATAATTGTCCATCAACTAAATATCCCATAATATTAAACTTACGTGTTTCTGGTCCATTTTGTAGGCCTTTGTAATAATATTGTATTTGTGTTAGTCCAGGAATAGAAAGCATAAATCCACCAGGTTTACCTAAATCTATGAGGATTGCTTTAGCTGCATCAATACCAACAGAAGTAACCAATTCTTTTAAGGTTGCTGGTCCTACCTGTGTTCCTCCTTCAACGTTTGCAACACCAGCAGCGCAGCTACATAAGGCAGCGCTTTTTTGTGCATCTTCGTTTATGTTTTTAATCTTATCAGGTAAAACTATTCCAGCATATTCTTGCAGCATAGGTGTGCCTATTTCATATGTTGACTTCATCTTTCTTGCTATATCGCCTTGCATTCCTAGAAACTTACCTTTGAAGTTGCTTACAGATTCTTTGCCAATTGTTGCCCCTAAGTCAAAAAAGAAAGCTATTTCTCCCATTAAATTAATTGCAGAATTTACTTGCTCAGTTAATACTGCCACACCACACAAATTAGGAATTAGATTGTAAATAATTTCACCTTCTCCACTTACTTCCCCATCTTCATTAATATGAATTTTGAACTTTACTGCATGTTGTACCATTAAAGTCATTATTATTTTATCTCCTTCAAATGGCAAAGCATCTTTATCTGCTCCAGTAAATTGTGAAACAAAGTCCCCTGATGTATGTTTAAATCTAACTTCCCAGCCCCATCCAGTGCCAATGTAGTCGCCAACATAAGGTTCTATTTCATCTGTGTTCGAAGAAGCATCGTTCTCATTAGAACTATTATTGCTATTATTTGAAGAATCTCCATTGTTGTTGTTGTTGTTGTTGTTGTTGTTGTTGTTGTTTGAATCATTGTTGTTAGAACTGCTTCCGTTATCTCCATTAGAACCACTATCGCCAGAGTTGCCACCATTATTTGAGTCTGAACTAGATTCATTGTTTGCCTGATCTTCGGAGTTTTCCACATCTGAAATCCTTTTCCATGTCGAAGAACCTTCTTCAGCTCCACCTAATACAAGAAAGGGGAGAGTCAAAGTGTTTCCGGTTAATTCAAAGCTTTCATTTTCTGCAGTAAAATCAAAATCCTCAAACGACATAGTCACCAAATTTTGACATGCGCTATAACTTCCGTTAGAGGATACATCAACATCTGGCATTATTGCATGAATAACGGCTGTTTTTCCTGTTAAAGCCAGGGTAATTGTTGCATCATCGCGTGGAGTTGTTCCATCAGAATCAGTAATTAAGAGATACTCGCCACTAAGGTCTGCATTTTGACAACCATAACGTGATTGTGCAAAAGTGATTGTGAAGCTGAATAAACAAAGGAATCCTAGCAATATTATTTTTTTCATATTTGTCGAATTAATATGTTATGTTTATAATTATTCTGGCACTAGTGTATTTATTAGATTTTCAATTTTTGTCGGGTTGATATCTTCAAGCTCAAGAAAATTAGTTACCTTATTTAGTGAAGTAAATATATTATTCATTATCGGTAACTTTTTTGTTTTCTTTTTGAAAAGAGTTATAATGGCTATTTGAAGAGGTTTTCTTACAATGAATGCATATTTATTATTATTAACCATTTGTTCAGATTCTTTCATAAAGATTAGAAATTCTTCTAACCCTTTTATGTCAGCTTGTAGTTCGGTATCTCTGATATCTACAATATAATTATAATCTTTATTGAAGTTTAGGTCATTGAATTCTTTTGTTTTTAGTTCTATAAAATCTTTACTAGTACAATTTCCTGCAAACTTTTCAATTATTAATTTATATTTTGGATAAATGCTATATTCTAAAATTTTAGTGCTCATGAAAAATGGTTTATACAAATGTAAATAAAAATAGACAAAAAGTGTTATTTATAGGATATTATTTACTGATTACGATGTTTTTAAAGCTTGTGATTACAGAGATCTGCTACAAAACAAAGTCCACAATAATATTAGACTTAATTATTGTGGACCAAAAATCGAAAAGAAAGTTTTTATTCAATTACGATATTATCATGTTTTGAGTGTTTTACAGAGTAACTTGTTTTAATTTCTTTGGTTTCTTTTGAATTAATCAATAGTTCCCAACATACTGTTCCAGTTTGTGAGTCAATAATTCCATTAGACCATTCCAGATGTTCAACTTCTACAGATTTTCTTGTTGATAGAGGGAATTGATCTTCAATAATAATTTTTATTTGCGAATCTTTATTATTCTTAATAGTAATATTCCATCCGAGACTTGTTTTTATGTTATTTCCAATGATTTTTGTGTCGTTAATTTCTTTATTCCCTTCGCGTTTGATAATAATGCTTTTGTCTCTGCCAAGCGAAATGTCGAGAGTGTCGTTTGCTGTGTTTGCATCGATATAAGACTCTCCGGTAAATGTGCCGTTGTAATATATGCTGCTGGTTCCTGATAATAAATTTAAATCTGTCCAGTCGATAATTTGAGCTGATAGAAATGCGTCTTCTTCAATTTTTGGAACTGCATGATAAATATAATCAACATTTAATTCAACTTCTTTAATTTTTATGTCATAATTTTTTCCGTCAGATGGTATGCTATATGGAATATCAATTTCGTATTCAAGATTTGCAATGGATTTTTTTACAGTATTGGAAATATAGTTTGTAGACTTATATTCTTTTTTTTGTACACCATCAACATAATAATAAGAGTCTTCAGCCCTTGAACCTCTAATATTACCATAGTCGGCATATGTTCCACCTGTTGTTGCAACAGAGGAACTCGATCTTCCTGGTATTGTCTGGATATCCTCAGAGATAATGGTTTGAGAACAAGCAATTTCTTTGTCAATTAGCTCTATATCATAACTTGAAACTGTAACTTCTGAAAGAACCTGAGCTGCTGAAGATAGATAAAGATTTTGATTACTAGTTTGATTTGCATAGACATAAAGGTTGGAAATTGATGCCGGATTATATCCAATATAACTACATTCAAGATTGTAATAACCTTGTTCTATAGGTTTAATTACGTATTGACCATCATAGTCTGTAATAGTTCCATTACATATTTCCCCATTTTTATATAAAACAACATTTGCAAAAGGCATAGGCTCGTTCATGTCGCTATCGTAAACAGTTCCATAAATTGAACCGTAATTATTGCCTGAAGCTGGTGTTCTATCATAAGTGTTAGTGTAATGAGCTAAATACCATGTTTTTAGTTCTGGTGCAGTGCCAGTTAGTGCAGGGTTAGCAGTCGAAAGAGTTATATTTATATTTTCCCAATCTTCTCCTGATGATTGATAAACATTTGCTTTATATGTTATAGATAGAGGTTTTGTGATGTCATCGACACGAAAATCGTATGTGGGTTCCCAACTTGCACTTGTAATGTAATAGGAAACAATAAGTTCTGTGTTTTTTGCCTTTTCGCAATCTATTACAATTGATATTTGTGAGTATGATTTACTGGTTTCAGCAAATAGCTTGTTAATTTCAGCATATTTTTCAATTATTTCATCTCTAATAGTTTCATATTCTATTTTTAAGTCTAGTTTTAATTTTCGTAGTTCTAGAAGTCTTTCGCGATAGTAATCGGCAGCTTCTCTAATTTCTGCAATTGATGAGCCTTCATTGTTTTTGCCAAGCTTCCGATTGTCCATTAATAATTGTTCTTCGAGATTGTAAACTGATATTTCATCTGATATTTCATCGATTCTTTTGTTTTTTAGTTCAATATCGTCTTCTATTTGCTTAATCTTAGGATTATCTTTATCTTTTTGTTTGTGTTTGATATCGTGTTTTACAGATAGAATTTTGCAATCATCAATTCCTTTAACCTGAACACTGTTTGGATTTATTTCAATTGGTAAATCAGTAAGTAAAATCACGTGTTTCCCCTCTTTTAAATCGATTTTTGTAGTTCGGGTAATTTGAGCTCCTGTAAAAAAGATAGTCGCATTTTTAATTTCTGAATCTTTTGTAATTGTGTCGGGTACTTGTGCGATAGTACTTACGGCAATAAATAATGATAAGGCAAGAAGTAAGTTTTTCATGTTTCTGAATTTTAGTTTGTATGTAAATTTTAAGCATAGATGAACTTTTTGCAAAAATTCCACGAAAATCAGAAAGTGTTTTTTTATCTTACTTGGTAAGGAGAGTTATTCGTTTAGTTTTCGAATCTATTTTGTGCTTTGAAGATAATTCTTTAATATATTCCCATTGTACAGTAAATATTTCTCCATAAGCATCATCTGCATAAATCCACCATTCGTAAATGGCCGATTCCCCATTTTTAAGAAGATGATCTCCAATTATTTCTGTCCCATTATATAGACAAAGTGGATTCTGTATGCTATCATTGACGATGAAATTTAAGTGTTCGCTCCTTTGAGTTGCACCAAGATCTGGGATAGGGGTGGCACCAATGTTTGTAATACTTATTTTAAAGATTATTACGGTGGCTTCTTCTGTTGTGTTTGATTTTCGATAATCTGGTTTGATGTCAAAATATGCTTCACTATTAAGGGTGAAATTTATATTCTCAAAATCCTGTGTAAAAGCAGAAGAAAAATTGATGATTAATGTGCTGAGAAGTATAAGAGTTTCCTTCATATTCAATTGTTTTAGCTCTCGATGTGTTGATTATTGAATTCCATAAATACCTGCTTCATAATCTAACTCGTTATCTCCTAGATAAGAAATGTAAAAGATAATAATTTGTATGATTTTTTAGATTTTTCAGTTAAAAAAAACGAGAATTTGCAGTATTTATTAGGAGTGTTTCTTTAATTGTAAACATTAACAACATACGACATATAGCTACCACGTCTAATGATTTCAATTTTGTATGTTTTAAAACCACTGGTTGATTCTCTTGCAAGCCAGTATTCGCCATCTGAACCATATGATGAGCTTGATCCAATGTTTAAAGATGAGTTAAGTGTGCCACTTACACTAAAGTAATAAGCGGTTCCTGAGCTTGCGTATATATCATCTCCGTCTCTGTATATGGTGCCAGCACCGGTCTGTATATTGTAGGAAACGTCCCACCATTGAGTGCTTCCTGAATTTTGTGTAAATTGAGGCTGGTAATTTGAACCATCCCATTGAATTGTAATTTCAGAATCGGAATACAATGTTGTAGTTGTGGAAGCACTCCCTTCTCCAAAAACGACTTTAGGAGCTGATTCCCAACTCGCAACACCATTTACGTCTGAAGTAAGAACCTTCCCTTCTCCCGGGTTTCCACCTCTAATTCTAACCTGACCGTTTACATCAAGGTCTTGAGTTGGCGCTGATATTCCAATACCAACATTTCCATTGTAGAATGCATCCCCATTTGTAGCAATCCAAGATTGAATTGTTCCTTGAGTTTGAATTTGTAAGGCTTTATGAGCTAAATCTCCTGAACTTGAGTTGTCATCAGTGAGATATAGCATTATTCCAGAGTCGGTGTGTTGTTTGATATCAAGTTTGGCACTAGGAGAGCTTGTTCCAATACCAACGTTACCAGTCGAAGTAATTCTCATTCTTTCATTTCCTGCTGCACTACTACTATGATGTTTCCAAACAAAGTCAGATTGCCCTCCACTACTTCTTAAAGCACCCGAAGACCATCCATAGTTTACAGAGGTGCTAGCATCGTATGTAATACCTACGAAGCCTGTGTTGTCAACAGTGTTGGTGGTTCCTAAATTAAGATGAGCAGCAGTAAAAGATGTTCCGTAGTCTGACATTCCTTGTCTTATTTCTACTTTTGCTTCAGGATTAGTTATTCCTATCCCCAATCTGCTATTTGTGTTATCCCAATAAAGATTTGCATTTGAACTAATTGTGTTTGTTCCGTTCCAAAATGCTACTCTTGTAGCAGTACCAGTTCCTGTTATCATATTTGCATGAGTATGATTTCCTTCTGCAATTGTTCCGGCAGTAGTGCCAAAGTTTGCAGAAAAAATTGTGCCAGTTAAGTTTAGACCAGCCCCTGCACTGTATGTAGTATTATCATCATTGGCATTAACCCAACCTCTATTAACAGCATCATCATCACTATTAGGGTCTGCTAAGCTTTCTATACGATAATTACCCATGTCAAGCAATGAAAATGCATCCATTTGGTGTATACTTTGGTGGAATTGTAAATGAGTAAAAGGAGTTCCACCCATATTCATGCTATTTATTTGTAAATAGTTCCCATCGCCACTTCCACTTCCCAGATATTTTAAGTTGTATCCGTTTGGTGCAGCATCCATATTGTATCCGTAATAGAAGTTTAGATCGTCGCTTCCACCTGCGGCATGGAATAGTATGCTTGTTTCGTCTGCACCATAAATATGTAACTTTTGGGTAGGAGTAGTAATTCCGATACCAACTTTGTCTGAGTTGGTTTCAAGTCTAACAGCAGTGCCATCATCAATCCAACCATTTGCCCCTGTGATTTCAGACCAGTCGTGTCCGTCGAATAAGTCTGCGTCTAGTCCAGAGCCACTGCCTTCAGTTACATTAAAAGTTGTTCCACTAAGACTCAGCTGGTTTCCTGCAGAATAGGTTGTATTGTTATCAGGAATAGTAATAGTTCCTCCACCATCAGATAAAGTAAGGTCGTGATTTGAGATGCTCATGGTTTGTATTTCGTTAGTAGCATCTGCATCCGCATCATCAAAATTGTCGATAGGAACAGAAAGCTTTATCCAAGATGGTGAGGCTGCTGTTCCAGCGTTGTAATAAAAGCCCGGAGTATTGTCAGTTTGAAATATCATTAGACCAGTAGCTGGACTAGTAATTGCATTTCGCTGGACTTGAGTCATTCTTGGCACAAGAATACCTGCGTTTGTTGATTTTATATCCAGCATTGCAGAATTGTCTGCATTTGAACCATCTGCGTTAATCGCTACACCTTGCGAAAAAGAGATAAGAGTTGTTAGAATTAGAAAAATGACAAAAAATAGGCAAGTTATATGCTTCTTCATGTTTTATAAATATGATTTTGTTTTTTTTTATTTGCTCTCGCCTCAAATGTATAAAAAAAATATCGTCTTTCAAATTATTAATTTAATTATTTTTTATCTAATTATCTTGTGAGCAGATGGTATTATTTTCGATGAAAAATTTATCTTTGCATATATATATTTACACTATGACTCTTACAATTATTATCATAATTTGTGTTTTGCTACTTTTAGCATATGTATTTGATCTTACTAGTGCAAAAACACGTATTCCAACTGTAATATTATTGCTCGTTTTAGGATATTTAGTTCGTCAGGGTACTGAGCTTTTTGAGGTTAATGTCCCTGATTTGAACGTATTTCTAAAACTTTTTGGGACTCTGGGGCTGATATTAATTGTTTTAGAGGGAGGCTTGGAATTGGAGTTTAATAAATCCAAATTGAGAGGAATAAATAAGTCTTTTCTTGTTTCAATATCATCGATAATAATTTTGAGTTTTATATTTTCAGTAATTTTGCAGTTGTTTAATGATGTGAGTATTAAAGACAGTTTAATTAATGCAATCCCATTGTGTGTAATTAGTAGTGCTATTGCGATTCCGAGTGTTTCACATCTTAAGCCTGAGAAGAAAGAATTTATTATTTATGAAAGTAGCTTTTCTGACGTTCTAGGAGTATTGTTTTTTGATTTTTTAATAACACACGAACAAATAAACGGACACGCTTTCGGACAGTTTGGAATTGATATGCTAATTCTGATAGTTGTTTCGTTTTTAGCAACATTACTCTTATTGTTTCTTTTACGAAAAATTGAGCATCATGTAAAATTTATTCCGATTATTATTCTTATTGTTCTTATTTATTCCGTTGCAGAGGTTTATCATCTACCAGCTCTAATTTTTATTTTGATATTTGGATTGTTTATTGGTAATCTTAGCAGACTAAAAGAGATAAATCTTATTCAAAGAATGAAACCTGAAATCTTACTAAAAGAAGTTGACAAATTTAGTGAGCTGGTTCAGGAGGGAGCATTTCTTATTAGGACAATGTTTTTTCTAATTTTTGGTTTTTTAATTGAAACAGAGGAGCTACTAAATCCGGAAACATTTTTACTCGCAATTGTAGTAGTAGCAATTATTTTCTTAGTGAGATGGGGCTTAGTTAAATTGTTTAAGCTGGATGTTCGACCATTGGTTTTTGTTGCTCCTCGTGGCTTAATCACAATTCTATTGTTTTTTAAAATTCCTGATTTAATTCAAATTCCATTGGTAAACAAATCTTTGGTTATTCAGGTAATTGTCCTTTCAGCTATTGTTATGATGGTTGGTATGATGATTTGTAAGATGCCACCACCTAAGGCAGGAGATGATTTGATAGATTCAGATCTTGATGATGTAGACAGACCAGAAGAACTTGAAAATGTGACGGATGAAGCAACAAGAATTGAATTTGATTTAGAAGATGATAGATTTGATAAATAACACATGCTATGGTAAAAAATATCGATTATAAACTCGTATTAATAGTTTTGCTATTTGGACTTTTTATTTCATGCTTAAAAAAAGACCCTGTTTTAACAAATGATAAAACAGATTTTGAATTAAAACGTGAGGCACTTGAACCAATATTTCCTGAATATTTTAACAAACTGGATCATGAAGATTTATCTGTAGATGAGCGGAAGTATCTTGATTATTTATTTACTTATATGCCAATCTCTGATTTTGCTGATTATAGCTTTGATTTTTGGTTGCGTAGTGTACAGTATTCCATTTTAGCAAAGAATACTTTTTCATGGACAGATAGTATTCCAGAAGAAATATTTATGCATTATGTACTTCCTCCAAGAATCAATAATGAAAATCTTGATACTGCCAGAATGGTGTTTTATCGTGAGCTTAAAGTAAGATTTAAAAACAAAGATTTTACTATCGAAGAAGCTGTACTGGAAATTAATCATTGGTGTAACGAAAAGGTAATTTATACCGGAACAGATGAAAGAACAATTTCTCCATTGGGAATTGTACGATCTGGATTTGGAAGATGTGGAGAGGAATCAACATTCTTGACAACAGCTTTACGTTCTGTAGGGATTCCTGCCCGTCAGGTTTATACACCTCGTTGGGTTCATACAGATGATAATCATGCATGGGTTGAAGTATGGATTAATGGTGAATGGAAATATTTGGGAGCTTGTGAACCAGCCCCTGTTTTAAATACAGGTTGGTTTGATGTTCCTGCTACTAGAGCAATGTTGGTTCATACAAAACAATTTGGTAAAGAGACTCTAAATGCAAATAAGGTTTTATCAGAGAATAAAAATTATGACTGGATAAATGCTCTTGAAGGATATGCACCAACAAAAAATATACGTGTAAAAGTTGTAGATGAAAATAATCTGCCTGTTTGGGGGGCAAAAGTAAGATATCAGGTTTATAATTATGCCGAATTGTATACTTTGTACGAAGATCAAACCGGAAGTACAGGATTTTCTGAATTTACTACAGGCATTGGAAGTGTACAGATTTCTGTTTCGAAAGAGGATAAGTGTAGTAATTTAATTGTCGATCCTGAGCAAAAAGATCTGGTAACTATTGTTATGGGTTCAAGTAATGATTATCCAGATAAAAATTGTAAATACCTGCCTCCTGTTGCTGGTGATGTTGTTGTTTTGACTGAAGAGCAATTAAGAGATACAGAAAAAAGAATCAAGCAAAATGAAATAATCAGAAATAACTCACATAAAGATTTTTATAATGAGTATACAGCAAAGCATTTTGCAAAAACTTTTGGATACGGAGATGAAGTCTCATCATTTTTGATTAAAAGTAAAGGTAATTGGCCAGAAATCGAAAAGTTCCTGATAGAAGCATCTTTTATGTCTAATCAAAAGATAGCGATAGATTTGTTAAATCAGATATCTCAAAAAGATTTGAGAGATACAAAATCTGATATTCTAAGCGAACATTTGAATTATTCTTTACAAAGTAAAAATCCAGAGATGGAAGATAATGTTTTTAATAATTATGTATTGAACCCTCGTGTAGAATTCGAAATGCTTAAATGTTACAGAGAACAGATTCTCTCTGGACTAAATGCCGATCAAGTGTCAGATTTAAAGCAAAATCCTGAGAAAGTCGTGAACTATATTGTGGAAAATATCTCTACAGATATTCATTATGGAGATTTGAATTATGCAGCCAAAGATTTTAATAAATATAATGTTGCATTAACTCCTTATGCTGTCGATAAATTTAAAATTGCAGACGAAAAGTCATTAAAGATTTACTTTGTAGCATTCTGCCGTAGCCTTGGGATTCCTGCAAGAATTGATTTTGCTTCGGGATTTGCACAATTTTATCATCAGGACACTTGGTACGATGCTAAATTGAACGATAATTTAGAAAACGTTGTTAGAGGTAAAGTAAATTTTATTACTGAGGATAGTTTAAGAAATCCAAAATACAGAATAAACTTTTCGATTGCAATATTTGAAAATGGAGAATTTAATACAATTGATCTAGGATGGGAAAAATCGATTGTTTCTTTTCCGGATGGTGTTGATGTTCCAGTTGGCAAATATATGCTTCTAACATCTTTGAGATTAGATAATGGTTCTGTAGTAGTAAACAGAGATTATTTTGATTTAACAGAAAACGAAATTGTTGATCTAAATATCAAATTACCTATTGAAGAAGTTTCTATTGAAGAAGTTTCTATTGAAGAAGAAGTGAAATTTGAACATGGAAATATCGTTTCTGCTTCGGGGGATTATGTTAATACTAAAAAATTGTATGGAGGAAATAATAAGCTTGTATTAATCTGGTTACAGAAAAATTCAGAACCATCAAAGCATATTTTGCAGGATTTGAATCTTATGTACGAAGAAATACATCGGAATGGAATTAGTCTTGTTTATATTACAGACGGTTCCTGGACTCCTGAAAAACAAATTGAAAATCGTAATGTGCAATTTTATACAGATACAGATTTTCAGCTATTATTTAAAAATAAAACTTGTAAGATTTCTGGGGCAGGCACTGAATTTCCACAAATTTATATGATTAATAATGAAAGTAAGATTGTATATAATTCTTCTGGTTATATAATAAATGCTGGTGAGTTTTTATTACAAGGTGCAAACTAAGAAATTTTCTTGATTATTTCTTTAAACCAGTAGGTGTAATTATCAGGATTTTGATCAATATCTTTGATAATGTTTGCTAAACTATCCCATTTGTAATCATCTGCTTCTGCAGGATTTGGTTTTGGAATTCCGTTCCATTTTCCATAAAATACGTGATCTATTTCATTTTCAGTAAGACCATTACCAAATTTAGCTTCGTAATGAAATTTAAATTGAAAATTTAACTCGCAATCAAAACCCATTTCGTCTTGTAGTCGGTCATGCATGTATGAGTCAAAGTTTTGATGCTCAGTTAGGTGGCTACAGCAAGTGTTTGTCCAAAGTCCAGGAGTATGGTATTTTGTTGATGCTCTTTTTTGCAATAAAATCTCATCATTATCATTGAAAACTAAAATTGAAAAAGCACGATGTAGCAGTCCCAGCTCATGAACTTTAAGTTTATCCTCAAATCCGATTATTTCATCTGCATCGTTTAATAATGCTATTTTAGGCTGTTTGCTATTCATAATAATTTTGACATAATAGTCTTTAATATTTCAAACTCCGAACTCCGAACTCCGAATTCCGAACTCCGAACTCCGAATTCCGAACTCTATTTACTTCCCTAATAATTTAAACATATTTCGTTTGTATTCTTCAACTCCAGGTTGATCAAAAGGATTTACATCAAGCATATAGCCACTGATTCCACAAGCAATTTCGAAAAAATATAGCATAAAACCAATAGTATATTCGTCAATTGCATCAATTTCAATTACAATATTTGGAACTTTACCATCCGTATGAGCCTGTAGTGTGCCTTCAAAAGCTTTGCGATTTACAAATTCCATATCTTTACCAGACAGGTAATTTAATTTGTCAAGGTTTTCGTCATCCTCAGGTATAACTGGAGCGTTAGTGTTATCATTTACATATAACACAGTTTCGAAAAGTGTTCTTTCACCTTCTTGAATATATTGACCTAGAGAGTGTAAATCTGTAGTAAATGAAACAGAAGCAGGAAAAATCCCTTTGTGTTCTTTGCCTTCACTTTCTCCGTATAGTTGTTTCCACCATTCTGCAATAAAGTTAAGCTTTTGATTGTAATTTACCATCAATTCGGTTTTATGACCAGTTACATATAGAATGTTTCTGATTGCTGCATATTTTATTGCTGGATTATCTTTAGACTTTTCAAGACATAAATCCTGTGCAACTGATGCACCTCTTAATATTTCAGCTATATCGAACCCGGCAGTAGCTATCGGCAATAGTCCTACAGGAGTGAGTACAGAAAATCTTCCGCCTACATTATTTGGAATAATATAGTCTTTGAAGTTTTCTTTGTCAGACAATTGTCTTAGGGCTCCATTTTCTGCATCGGTTATTGTTATAATACGTTTTCTGATAGTTTCTTTATCAAATCGATTTTTCATTTCTGAATATAACAACCTGAAAGCTATTGCTGGTTCTGTTGTAGTTCCTGATTTTGATATTACTATTATGCCAAATTCTTTATCTTTAAGATAATCAATCAATTCGGAATGATAAGATCCATTTAAATTGTGACCTGCATATAAGATTTCGGGTTTTTGCTTATCAAATGGTGATTCAAGTGCTTCTATTATAGCTTTGGATCCTAAATATGACCCTCCAATCCCGATAATTACAACGGCGTCCAAATTCTGCAAGTCTTTTGCAGTATTATTAATATCATCAATGTCTTCTGTTAAGTAGGATTGAGGTAGGTTTATCCAACCAAGAAAATCATTACCGGCACCTTTGCCAGAATTTAAATTTTCTAAGTTCATCAATGCATATTCGCATGATTTATTATATGCTCTTTCTCCTGTAAATTTAATTGCTTTACTTAAATCAATTTTCATAATCGCGATTTTTCAATTGTACTGTAAAATTACAAAAACTTATGAAGAAAAAAAAGTGCTCACTTTTTAAAGATTCACAAATTGACAACCATCGAGCTTTCTTAAGCTATTTGTGTAAAAGATATAGTCTGAAATTAGGTTGTTAAGTTCTTCAGAACTAAGTATTGATTTTTTAAATTTATTGGAATTAAATAAACAAGAATATTTTATTGAATATGCTTCCTGATAATAGTTGATTTTGTTAATCAGAAAATTTAGTTTTTTTATGTCTTTTTTACTGATATTATTGTCTGAAACACATTTTCTAGAAATGGCATTGAAGAGTTTGTATAGATTTTGAATTCTGATGATATCTTTTTCAATTGGGTTTTCTTTTTCGTTTGATTTTGTTTTGTTTAATCCATACTCAGGTAAAGTTTTTGAGCAATTCCCGGATATCAAAAAAACAAGGATAAAAAGAATAATAAATATTGAAAATGGAACTGCTTTCTTCATGAGCTCAAAATTAAAGTATTGGATATAACTTTTGCTATAATAGTAGTGCTTTTATACTATTGAAGTTGCTGTAATAGAAGATGTTGGTTCTTGAATGATAAATGCAGAAAAGACTAGTTGGTGTTTTTTGGATCGATATGAATTGTGGTAATAATACCAAGCTCTTTTTTTATATCAGTTTCAACTTCTGATGCAATTTGATGAGCTTTGTCTACCGACATGTTAGGGTCTAATTTTATGTGAAAGATTAATTCCTTATGATCTCCGTAAACATGACAATGAAAATGATGGGCTCCCAGATCAGTATTATGTTTTTTTGTTATTAATTCCTTAATCTGGTCTTTTACAGAGTCTTTAATTTCTTCACCGAGAATTTTATTGATTGCTTCTTTGATAATGTCGTAAACAGCATGGAAAAGAATTAATGCAACAATAATTCCAAGAATCGAATCTACCCACCAAAAATAAGGTTGTAAGAAAATCCCGATTAATATTACAACAGAGGATAAAGCGTCGCTTCTATGATGCCATCCATCAGCTTTCATTGCAGAATTATTTGTTTTTCGAGCAATATAAAATGACATTTGAGCAAGACCTTCTTTGAATAGAATAGAAATGCTTGTAACAACTATCGCTATAACTCCAAATTCCGCAGATTCACGATTACTTAGTTTAATAATAGCATCGTGAGCAAACTGATAAGCGACAATTGCTAATAAGACTCCAATAAAAATTGCAGCAATATTTTCCCACCTTCCATGTCCAAAAGGGTGTTCTTTATCAGGCTTTTTTGAAGATAGTTTTGTTCCAACAATCATTACAATGGAACTTAAAGAATCGGAGAGGGTATGCCAGGCATCAGCCATTAAAGATAGTGATCCAGATACTATTCCTGCCCAGTATTTCAAAACAAAAAGAATCAGATTGACGATAATGGATATACCCCCACCTAAATAATTCTGCTTATTTCTATCCATGTTCATGATGTCACTTTATATTTAGTTCTTCAAATGTGTTTTCGATTCCTAAAGTAACAGCTTGTTCTGCATATTGTTTATAATTTTCATCTCCTAAGAATTCAGACACTTTTGCTTTAATAAGGTATGCATAAGCACATTTAGGCTCGTTCTTAATAACAGTATTACATATTTCAAGAGCCTCGTTAAGCGACTCCTCATTCCCCTTTTTGAGTTTTAGTTTAGGTATTTTTGCTCTTAATGATTTAAAATAATCTGAAAATTCGAATTCTAGTTTAGAATTTTTGAATTTACTTGCTTTGAAAAGTAATAGCAATGCCTTATTTAAATATGATTGTTGGTAGTATGGATTTTGTTTAATAGCAATGTCAAACTGAGTTAAAGCCATCTCGTATTTTCCTTCAACTATATGAGAATATCCTAATACATTATAAATATACTCTTTACCTTCGAAATCTTCCATAGAAACAGCCATTTTTTCTGCAGTATTTAAACGAGTTATCGCAGGTTCTAGTTCATGATTTATTAAATGAAGCATAGCCAGGCCAAAATCAGATTTTACAATATATGAGTTTGCAACAAATTCAATATCTGCTTCATTAAGGTCAACGCTATAAAAATCGATAACTTCTGATTTTAGCATTTCTTTGTTAGCAAAGCTTTTTGTGAAAAATTCTAATGATTTGTCGTAATCTTGTAAGGACATATAGCTTGTTGCTAACAAGTTTTCAAGAACTGAGCTATTCTCAATTTTTTCTAATCCGTCATTAATTATTTCGATTGTTTTATTGTAATCTCCTTGATTGTATACCGTTAGAGATCTAACAAAATAATACGGCATTCTATTTTCGTCGCAATATTTCTCTGTTGTTTTTCTTATTGCGCTTGCTTGTTGTTCGTTGCCTTCTGGTATCAAATCAAGAGCTTTTTGATTAGCAGTACAATACTCACTCATTCTACCCGATTGAAAATACATGTCGGCGAGGTTTATATATGCCATGAATGAGTCAGGAAAGATTTCAAGTGATTTCATGATGCTTTGTTCTGCAGCTTCGAATTCTTGTCTGCTAAAATGAATTGAGAATTTTAGATTATAGTAATCTGCAGTAGAATTGTCGAGACTAATTGATTTATCAATATCAATTAAAGCTTCGTCTAGTAATTTTAAATTATGGAGGATGTATGCTCTATAATAATAATATTCTGCATTTTCTGGATCTAGTTCAATCGCATCTGATAGGTCGCTATATGCAAAATGAGACTGATTTGTTTGAATATAGAAATTTGCTCGTGCTATTAAATAATCAGTACTGTATTTGTCGAGTTGGATAGCTTTTGTAAAATCAAGCATAGCTTTTTCATTTTCTTGCATAGCTTGATAAATAAGACCTCTTGTCATGTAAACCTGTGCAGTTGTGTCGCTTAGTTTTAATGCTTGTTCAACAATTGTTATAGCTCTGTTCATTTGACCAAGTTCATACCAGGCTCTTGCTAAATGGGAATAGCATTTAACACAGTCATGGTTTAATTCTATAGATTGTTCAAAATATTTAACTGCTGTTTCGAAATCGAGTTGGCTTAAATAGCAATGAGCTAAGTCTTTAACATACAGGTAGTTTTCGGGTTCAGATTCTATCAGTTCGTTCAGTAATGAAATAGCTTCTGCATATTGATAATTTTCAATCATATCATTAGCAGTTTGGTATTTCTCTTCGTTAGTTTGCGCAAATGCTGTAGTAATTATGATTGTGAAAATTATAGTTAGAAATAAAGATTTGATTTTCATATTATGAGATTTATTTATTTTTCACCAAAAGTACAAAATTTATTAATGATTAAAAAGGGGAATTGTTTAAAAAAGGTAGTGTATAAAAACAAAAAAGCCTCAATTTTTGAGGCTTTTCGTGTGATCTAGTCAGGATTCGAACCTGAGACCTACGGCTTAGAAGGCCGTTGCTCTATCCAGCTGAGCTACTAGACCCTTGATTTCTGGGGTGCAAAAATATAACAAGATTATATATTATGCAAGTTTATTTTAAAAAATGATAGAAAATACTCAAATTTTATAATAAATAAGCTTTAAATCAGACATAAATCAGGGTTTTAACAAAACTTGGTTGAAAAAACATCAAAAAGCTACTTGTATGGATGGGAATAATTAGAGTATTTTTACTGAAAACATTTTTTATATGATAAAGACCGGCATTTATGGACATCCTGATCATGAGGCAGAGATTCTTGAAAAGATTCTCGATGTGCCAGAATTGAGCGTTGTGGGAATGTACTCTCCAAATCAGGAAAATTCCAAAGATTTTAATTCTCGATACCAGTTAAAAAAATTCTCTGAAGTTGGTACTTTAATTGATGAGGTCGACGCAGTTATCGCACTTTCTCCAATGTCCGGTCTGGATAAAGTGGAACAACTTGTTCGAAATTCAAAGCACGTTTTTTTTGAACCTTCTTCTGAGTATTGTAACAGAGATGTAAATAAATTGTCAAATATAGTTGATGAGGCAAATGTGAAAGTTCAGCCTGGGTTTCATCATCGTTTTAATAATACTTTTTTATCTGCTCGACCATTTGTCGTAAGTCCAAAATTTATTCAATCAAATAATTTTAGAAAATTTGCTTTTAATAATGAGTCATGTTCAGTTTTGATGGATATGCTTATTGGAGATATTGATATAGTATTAGGAGTTATCCGATCAAACTTAAAATCGGTTCATGCAAATGCAACAACTATTAACAGAGAGGGACCAGATATTATTAATGTTCGTCTAGAGTTCGTTAATGGGAGTGTTGCTCAATTAACAGCAGGAAGAATTGCAACAAATAATTCTCATGAAATAAGTTTTTATTGTAAAAATGATTACACGAGCATAGATTTAATAAGAAATAAAGCTTGGCAAGTAAAAAAACGCAATCAGGAAAGCGACATGAAATTATTTCAAGAGAATATTGGAGATTTGATAGTTGATCCTATACCAGTTAAGCCTAATAACCATTACTATGATGAGTTTCTTTCTTTTGCTCGCTCAATTGTTCACGATAAATCTCCAGAAGTCGAACTTGAGACAGTGTTAAAAACCTATTCGATTGCAAGTCAAATCAAAGATAAAATAAAACTTTCAGTTGGGATGTAAATTTTATTTTCTCTCATGCAATATAAGCTCTATATTTGCGTTTAATTTTTTGCATGTTTTAATAAAAAGACTATTGTGGTAAAATATATACTATTATTTATAAGCATAACACTCATATTTTTTTCTTCTTGTGAAGTAATAAATCCACCAGAACAAATTCCGTCGTATGTTGCAGTTGATACTATTGCAGTATCAATAACAGACCCACATCAGGGAACAGCTTCTCATAACATTTCGGATTGTTGGTTGTATGTAAACAATAAGTTGATTGGAGTATTTGAAGCACCTTTTAAAGTACCTGTTCTTGAGTCTGGAGCGCAATCAATAAAGATTAGTCCTGGGATTGCAAACTCTGGAGTAGATGCTGATCGAATTATATATCCTATGATGTATGAATACTCTATTGATACAATTCTAACAGAGGGGGAAATTCTAATTGTTCAGCCTGTTTTTAAATATAGACCAATAACATTTGACTTAGTAGAAGATTTTGAAGATATTGGGATAGAATTTGAAATAAGTGACCAAAGTGACGCATGTAGTTTTTTAGTTAATGATGAAAATGCATTTGAAGGAAAATCGATGTATTTTAGTGTAGATGAAAATCGACCAAATTTTGAGTGTAGAAGTTCCCAATTATTTGAAATAGAAAAAAGCGTTCCTGCATATCTTGAGATAGATTTTAAGGCAAATGACTATTTTAATTTTGGGATATTCTCAAAGGAATATACAGGTGCAACTGTTGCAGAAGTTCGAAAGCATGTTTATACGTTTAACCCAACAGATGAGTGGACAAAAGTATATATTGAGCTGAATTATTTTGTTAATAATGTTTCTGGAACAGAGTTCCGACTCTTCTTTACTAGTGTCTATGATTCAGGTACAGGTTTGGATAAGTCGGAAGTTTATATTGATAATGTTAAATTGTTGTACTTATCAGAACAGTAGAATATGCAGAAGACTAGGCAGAATTTTAAATATATATTTTTTGACTTTATTGCAGCAGCTTTAACTTGGACTATATTTTTTAGATTTAGGAAAATATACATAGAGCCTCAAAAATTAGGGTATGAAATTCCTGTAGTTTTTGATAATAAGTTTTATTACGCATTAATTATCATTCCTTTATTTTGGCTATTAATGCATTTGCTAAGTGGTTACTATAAGGTACCATACCGTAAATCAAGACTTCAGGAGCTAGGGCAAACATTTTTTACTACACTTTTAGGTGTCTTGATAATTTTCTTTGTATTAATTCTTGACGATTGGGTTGGAGAGTACAAGCATTACTATTTAATGTTTATTACACTTTTTGGTTTGCAGTTTGGTCTTACCTATATTCCAAGACTAATTATTACAACCAGAACAAATAAACGAGTACATAATAGAAAACTTCAATTTAATACACTAATTATTGGGTGTCATAAGAAGGCTTTAAAATTACTTAAAGAGGTGGAGGATCAAAAGATGTCATCAGGCCTGAAATTTGTTGGTTTTGTTTATGTCGACAAATCAGATCATTATCTGTTAGATGATGTGTTGCCAAATTTAGGATATATTGACAATATTGAAGATATAATTGAGGAATATAAAATTGAGGAAATTGTTATTGCAGTTGAATCGAGAGAACACTGTAAAATTAAAAATATAATTAATAAGCTGCAAGGAACTAAAGTATTAATAAAGGTAATACCTGATATGTATGATATTTTAATAGGAAAAGTTAGAATGTCTTCAATATTTGGGATGGCTCTTATAGAAATTAATCATAATATTATGCCTGTTTGGCAGCAACATGCAAAAAGATTTCTTGATATAACACTGAGTGCGATTGCAATTTTGGTCTTGTTGCCAGTGTATTTATTTACATCTATAGCTGTTAAATTGAGTTCCCCTGGGCCAATTTTTTATAGCCATTTCCGAATTGGTAAAGGCGGAAAACCATTTAAAATTTATAAGTTTCGTTCTATGTATATTGATGCCGAAAAAAACGGTCCAGCATTGAGTAGTAAGAATGATAGCAGGATAACACGCTGGGGTTTGATAATGAGAAAAACCAGACTTGATGAAATCCCTCAGTTCTATAATGTTTTACGTGGCGATATGAGTATTGTTGGGCCAAGACCTGAAAGACAATTTTTTATTGATAAAATTGTTGAGAAAGCACCTCATTACTCTCATTTATTGTCAGTGAGACCAGGAATAACATCATGGGGACAGGTGAAATATGGTTATGCCGAAAATGTAGATCAAATGATAGAAAGATTGAAGTATGATATTATATATATTGAGAATCGGTCTCTCTACATTGATTTCAAAATAATGATTTATACAATCAAGATAATTTTTCAGTGGAAAGGTGTTTAATAATCAACATTCTACATATTTTGATTAATCTATTGACTTTCAGAGTATTAAAATAATTGTAATCTTTCATTATTTTTCTTTACAATTTTTAAAAAAGTGTTATATTTGCATCCTCAAAAATTAATAGTAACAATAATTATTAAAAATATTTAAAATGACAAAAGCAGACATAGTAAATGAAATCTCTCGAAGTACTGGAATTGAGAAACTAGTAGTACAGAAGACAGTTGAAACTTTTATGGAGACAATAAAGGATTCATTAATTGATGGAGAGAATGTTTATTTAAGAGGATTTGGAAGTTTTATAGTTAAGGCCAGAGCTGCTAAAACAGCTAGAAATATTTCTAAGAATACAACTATAACTATCCCTGCTCATAAGGTGCCTGCATTTAAACCATCGAAATCGTTTACACTAGAAGTTAAAGATAATCATTAAAATTTACAATTATGCCAAGCGGAAAGAAAAGAAAAAGACATAAGATGTCAACTCATAAGAGAAAGAAACGTCTTCGTAAAAACAGACATAAAAAGAGAAAATAAACTTTTTTCTTTATAAAATGTTATTAAGATCAAACCTTCGAATTGTTCGAAGGTTTGATTTAATTTTTTTAGAAACGGAGGTATTTGCGTGAGCCAGCAAACAGAAGAAATTCAGAGCGAATTATATATTGATGTACGAAGCTCCGAAATAAATATTGCCTTGTTGCATAACAAAAAGCTGGTTGAAGTAAACAAGGAACATAGCAATATTGAGTTTTCAGTTGGAGACATTTATCTTGGTAAGGTTAAAAGACTTATGCCGGGCTTAAATGCTGCATTTGTTGATGTAGGGTATAAAAAGGATGCTTTTTTGCATTATCTTGATCTTGGAGCAGGATTTCAAACACTTAATAAATTCTTACATATTGGACTTTCTAAGAAACAAAAGAATATTAAGTTTAGCAAGATTACTCCAGAATCCGACATAGATAAAAACGGAAAAATAACTGATGTCCTCAGTGTTGGTCAATATGTTCTTGTGCAAATAGCAAAAGAACCAATTTCATCAAAAGGACCACGTTTATCATGCGAAATATCTTTAGCCGGTCGTAATTTAGTTTTGATGCCTTTTGTGTCAAAAACTTCGGTTAGTCAAAAAATTAAATCTGTTGAAGAAAGAAACAGATTACGTAATTTAATAGAAAGTATTACTCCCGATAATTATGGAGTAATTATCCGGACAGTTGCTGAAACTAAAATGGTTGCTGAGTTGGATAAAGAATTAAACTCGCTCATTGAAAAATGGGAGAATGTCTATCGTAATCTCAGTAATGTTAAACCTCCAAAGCTGATGATCGGTGAAATAAATCGAACAACAGCCATCCTTCGTGATATTCTAAACTCTTCGTTTAATCAAATAGTTGTTAATGATGAGACAACTTACAATGGAGTAAAGGATTTTATTGCTGAAATTGCCCCTGAAAAGATTAAAATAGTTAAGCTCTACAACTCAAAGGAGCCAATATTTGATCATTTTGGAATCGAAAAACAAATTAAAACAGCATTTGGTAAGACTGTTCCTATGAAAAATGGAGCATACCTAATTATTGAGCATACCGAAGCAGCGCACGTTATTGACGTTAATTCGGGAAATCGAAGTAATTCGGAACAAGATCAGGAAGCAAATGCAACAGATGTAAATCTTATTGCAGCAGAGGAAATTGCCAGACAATTGAAGCTGCGTGATATGGGAGGGATTATCGTTGTGGATTTTATCGATATACATGATGATAAAAACAAAAAAAAGATTTACGATAAAATGAAAGGGTGTATGGATGGCGATAGAGCTAAATACCATATTACTCATTTAAGTAAATTCTGTTTGATGGAGATTACTCGCCAAAGAGTAAGACCAGAAATGGAAATTAAAACAGCTGAGAAATGTCCTTGTTGTAAAGGTACTGGGAAAATTGGTGCCAGTATTTCATTAACAGATGAAATCGAAAATACCATCAAGTATATTATAAAAAAACACAAGACTAAAAACCTTGTGTTAAAAACTCATCCTTTTGTTCATGCTTATATCTCCAAAGGATTTTTTAAATCTGTACGAAAAGCATGGCAAAAGAAATACCAATGCAAAATTAGTGTTTCTCCTATGATGGCCTATTCATACATGGAATTTCACTTTTTTAATGCAAACGACGAAGAACTGTTTTATTAGTATTTTTTAATCTTATTATTATGACAAGTAGAAAGTTTTTTAACATTAGTTTCAGTATTTTAGTACTATTATTAATATTTAAAACTGGCTTTTCTCAGGTCGAAGATCCAGTAAAATTTAATATTTCTAGTGCAAAGATTGATGAAACTCACGTGAATCTGGTTTTTAAAGCAGATATTGAAGAAGGATGGCACCTTTATTCTCAATATATGGATTTTGGAGGACCTATGCCTTTATATTTTGAATTTAATACACTAGATACTTATCAGATAATTGATAGTGTTGTTGAAAGCCCTATTCCAGATACAGAATATGATGATGTTTTTGAAATGGAAGTTAAGTTTTTTCATGGAGAAGCAGTTTTTACACAGCAGATAGAATTGCTTTCATCTGAACCTTTTGTTATTGAAGGGTTTATTGATGGGCAAGCATGTATTGATGGGATGTGTGTCCCTGTAGGAAGTGACTTTCAAATACCAATCAATGGTGCTAAAATTGGAACCGAAACAGAAGTGGATTCTGATATGGCAGAAACTCCAATACTGGTAAAAGAAAATGAATATGGAAACTCAGAGGAGAAAGAATTGCTTATATGGTTCTTTTTAGTTTCGTTGTTAGCTGGAGGTATTGCACTTTTAACCCCTTGTGTATTTCCAATGATTCCTATGACTATTGCATTCTTTATGAAAGAAAGTAATAAGGTTAAGGCTAGAATGAACGCATTTGCTTTTGGAATTAGTATAATTCTTATATACACTTTTGTTGGGTCAGTGCTTGCTCTTGCATTTGGACCTTCAATTGCTAACTTTTTAAGTACTCACTGGATACCGAACTTTATTTTCTTCCTCATTTTTATGATTTTTGCAGCTTCTTTCTTTGGCGCATTTGAAATCGTAATGCCTTCTTGGTTGGTTAATAAATCAGACTCAAAGGTTGATAGAGGTGGGATTCTTGGTTCATTCTTTATGGCTCTTACTTTGGTTCTTGTATCATTTTCATGTACTGGACCAATTGTAGGAAGTATTTTAGTTGAATCGTTTGGAGGAAGCATTACCAAGCCAATTATTGGTATGTTCGGATTCTCATTAGCGTTTGCTTTACCGTTTACTCTTTTAGCATTATTCCCAGGTTGGTTAAAGAATATGCCAAAATCTGGTGGATGGTTAAATACTGTGAAAGTTGTACTTGGTTTTATCGAAGTTGCTTTTGGGTTTAAGTTTTTAAGTGTAGCAGATCAGACATATCACTGGGGATTATTAGATCGTCAGGTTTATCTTGCAATTTGGATTGTTGTATTTGCAATGTTAGGGTTTTACTTATTGGGTAAACTTAAGTTTAAGCATGATGACGAAGTAAAACATATCGGTATTGGGCGTTTATCTTTATCAATGATTAGTTTTACATTTGTACTATATATGATCCCGGGTATGTGGGGAGCTCCACTAAAAAGTCTTTCAGGTTATATGCCACCAATTTCTACTCACTACTTTAATATTCCTCAGATGATTTCGGATGAAGGAACAAGTGTTTTAAAAGAACTTGGAGTTGAGGAGGAAAATTCTACATGTGAAGAACCAAAATATTCAGAGCACTTGCATTTACCATTCGGAATAAATGGATACTTTGATTATCATCAGGCATTTGAATGTGCAAAAGAACAGAATAAGCCAATTTTTATTGACTTTACAGGGCATGGTTGTGTTAACTGTCGTGAGATGGAAACTGTTGTTTGGAGTGATCCAAGAGTACTTGAATACTTGAAAAATGACTTCGTTGTCCTTGCGATGTATGTAGATGATAAGAAAATTGAACTGCCAGAAAGTGAGTGGTTTAAGTCAAAGAATGATGGAAAGGTTAAAAAGACACTTGGAGAAGCTAATGCTGATATTCAGATTGTAAACTTTAACAAAAATTCACAGCCTTATTATGTACTTATAAGTCCTGATGGCGAAGTTCTTGCAAAACCTAGAACTTATGATCTTGACTCTGATGAATTTGTAGAATTCCTAAAGAGTGGATTAGATAAGTTTAATGGGGTAGAAGATTCTGAAAAATAATATTTATTTAATCAAAAATAGATAAGTCGTTACTTTTTTGTAGCGACTTTTTTTGTATGTGTATTCTTTTCTATAGTTTTTTGTTCTTTTGTTGGTGGGTACAAAATATTCTGTTAATTTTGTATGAATATTATAATAAAATTAAAAAGTAAAATGAAGACAGAAGATAGTTCTAAGGAGTTGCTGTTCAGCTCTCCAGATTCATTATTCTACAATCTTTCTGCTGCAGACAAAGAATTCTTATTAAAGAATACAGAATGTCGATCATACAAGAAAAATGAGTTAGTTTTTCTTGAAAACACAAAGCCTGCTGGACTGATTTGTTTATCTGAAGGTAAAGTAAAAATATTTAAAGAAGGAGCAGGAGGAAGAGATCAAATTGTACGTCTTTCAAGACCTGGTGGCTTTATTGGTTATAGAGCTCTATTTGCAGGTCAGAATTATCATGCATCAGCAGTAGCAATTGAATCATCTGTAGCTTGTTCAATTGAAAAAAGTGCTCTTTTCTCTGTTATGAAAAATGATCCAAATTTTACTTTTGCAATTTTAAAATCTTTAGCTACTGAACTTGGCTTTTCAAATATGCGGACAGTAAGTCTTACTCAAAAGCATATCAGAGGAAGATTAGCAGAATCACTGTTATTCTTAATTGATACTTATGGTTATTATGAGGATGGTCTTACTATTAAAGCTCTATTGTCTCGTGAAGATTTGGCAAGTTTGAGTAATATGACAACTAGTAATGCTATACGTACTTTGTCTACTTTTGCATCAGAGAAAGTTATTGCTATTGATGGACGTAGAATAAAAGTATTAGACTTAAAAATGTTGCAAAGAATATCTAATATTGGCTAGATATATAGTTGAGAAAAAATCAAAATTGAATATTTATATTTTATAAACCTCTTTATTGTTGATAGGGAGGTTTTTTTTTATATTTTATAAATAGATAAAATTGTCGCATATTTGTAAAAAAAATAATCTATGATAATTTCAATGACAGGCTTTGGCCGACAAGTTTTAGAGTATAATAATAAAAAGGTTAGTGTGGATGTTAAATCATTAAACTCAAAAACTGCTGACATCAATACTCGAATTCCAGGATATTATAAAGAAAAAGAACTTGAAATTCGAAAGTTAATATCATCTAAACTAAAGAGAGGGAAGGTCGATTTTTGTATGTTTGTAGAGCTTAACGGAACTGAAAGTGTTACTCAAATAAACGAAGAAACTTTGATGAACTATTATTCTCAATTGAAAAGTATTTCGGAAAATAATAGCATTGCACTTGGTAATGACGTTTTGACTAGCTTATTAAAAATGCCTGATGTTATGAAGAATAAGGCTGATGAGTTGTCAGAAGAGGAGTGGGACGAAGTGCTTAAAACTATAAAAACAGCAGTAGATTCTTGTATAAACTTTCGAATTGCCGAAGGGAAAGAGCTTGAGAAGGATATTGTTTCTAACATCATAAGTATTTTAGCTTTGCTTGAGAAAGTTAAAGAGTATGAAAAAGATCGATTAGATAAAATTCGTGATAGGTTAAAACAAGGAATAAATGAGCTAGATACAAATGGGAAAGCGGATTCTAATCGATTCGAACAAGAAATTATCTATTATGTTGAGAAGCTAGATATTAACGAAGAAAAAGTTAGATTGAAGAAACATTGCGAATATTTTCTTGAGACGATGGATACTAACGAACCTGTTGGAAAGAAACTTGCGTTTATCTCTCAAGAAATAGGTCGGGAAATAAATACTTTAGGTTCAAAGGCAAATCATGCAGACATGCAAAAACTTGTTGTTATGATGAAGGATGAACTTGAAAAAATTAAGGAACAACTTTTAAATGTATTGTAATTTATGGAGACCAAAGTTTTAATATTTTCAGCACCCAGTGGGGCAGGAAAAACTACTTTAGTTCATGATCTACTCCTAGATAATAAGTTTAAGTTAAAGTTCTCTGTGTCAGCATGTAGTCGTAAAATGCGAGGAGCAGAAGTGAATGGAAAAGATTATTACTTTTTAAGTGTAGATGAATTTAAATCAAAAATACAAAACGATGAATTTCTTGAGTGGGAAGAGGTCTATCAGGACAATTATTATGGAAGCCTCAAATCGGAAGTTGAGAGGATAGGTAACGAAGGGAATAATGTTGTTTTTGATGTTGATGTAAAAGGTGGAATAAATATTAAAAAGTATTACAAGCAGGATGCTCTTGCAATTTTTGTAATGCCCCCTTCAATTGAAGAACTTGAAAAACGTTTATTAAAACGATCTACTGATAATGAAGACGCGATTAAAACCAGAATTGAAAAAGCAAAGTATGAAATTAGTTTTGCTAAAGAGTTTGATGTAGTTATTGTAAATGATGATTTAGAAAAAGCTATAAAGGAAGTGCGGGATATTGTTTCCGAGTTTCTGGATGATTAAAAAAAATGCTGCAAATAATTTGCAGCATTTTTTTGTATTGTAATATCCTTTTTTATCTGTTAATCATTACTTTTTTATCAATAGTTTTAGAACCCGAATAAATTCTAAAAACATACATTCCCTGAGGTAAATCGCGAATGTCAACAATGTTGTCATTAGATAATTTTTCTGATTTAACAACAGATCCTAAGATGTCATATACTCTTAATGCAGCTTGTTCTGTATCGCCAACTCTAACATGTACAAAATTCTTAGCTGGGTTTGGATAAACATTAATATCAGTTTTTGACATCTCATTTTCTAACCCGACAGAAAAGTCCATTGTATTGGTGAAGAATTTGTAAATTTCAGTTGTGTAATCTATGTCATTTTGAGGAGTTGAATACCATTCATGATCTCCACCAATTACTTTTATAAAAGCTGTATATGATTCATTGTCTCCATTTAGATATACTGATCTTTCGAAAGTTTTGCCATCTTCCTGTGTGTCAGGAAATAAATTCACCAAAGGAGTTTCATCACAATTATTGTATGATCTCCAGTATTCTACACATTCTTCAGCACCTATTCCGACTGAATAAACGCCCATTCCAGTGTCGAATCCTGCATTTTCATATGTTACTTGAGTGTCTGCAGTACCATGGAAATGTAAACAATTTACATTTGCTATTGGGGTTGCAGTAATTGCAGTTCCAATAGTGCCACTTACAGAAGCAATAGCAGTGATTCTGTCGCCATGTTCTATCGCCATTCTATTACTCATAAATCCACCCATTGAAAATCCCATAAAAAATACAGAATCAGTGTTAATGTTAAAGTGATTTTCGAGAGAGTCTAAAACGGCAATTAGAAAACCAGAATCATCGACACCATCATTAAGTATAACAGTTCCTAAAGGAGTATCTTCAGCACCAGCACCAGAGTTCCATGCAGTTCCAAGATCAGAACCCAGAATTGTAGCCATTAAAGCTTGAGGCGTAATTATTATCCAACCAGCTTCGTCTGCAACAAGATTAAATCCAACACCCGAAAAGTTTGTCATGTTATCGCCTAATCCATGTAGGCAAAATACTACAGGTACAGGATTGTCACCAGTATATGATGTTGGTACATATTCTAGATACTCTCTGTCAGTATCATCCCAATTTAAAGTTCTGGTTGTTTGTTGTGCAAACACTAATAATCCAATTGATAGTGTTGCAATCAAGAGTACAATTTTTTTCATTTTTTTATAGCTTATGGTTTGTTTATGCTCCCAAATTTATATAAAAAAAATGTATTTCAAAACTAAATTCGGGTTTTTAATATATTTTTTACAATATCTGGAGAAATGTTCTTGTTCTCCCCTAGTTTTACGTATTTCCTCTTCTCTAATTTATTACAAATGATATCGATTGATTTTTCTGGAATATTATAATCTGATAGTCTTGTTTTAGTATTCAGACTATGGAAGAATAATTCTGTTTTCTTTATTGCTTGCTCAATTGCAATCTCTTTATCAGGATTATCTATATCCCAAACATTTCTTGCGAAGTGCAGTAATTTGTCCTCTTTTTCAACTTTCATTATCCTTAATACTCCTGGTAAAACAATAGCAAGAGTTTGAGCATGGTCGACTCCATGTAAAGCTGTTATTTCATGCCCAATCAGGTGAGTCGCCCAATCCTCAGGAACACCAGCTGTTAAAATTCCATTTAAAGCCATGGTAGCTGCCCACATAAGGTTGGCATTAGCGTCATAGTCTTTTCTGTTTTTTAAAACTTTTGGTCCCTCAGTAATTAGAACTTTAAGTAGAGATGCAGAGTATGCATCTTGGACAGCAGCATTAACATTATATGTGATGTATTGTTCTGTAATATGAATAAATGCATCAATAATCCCATTGCTAATTTGCTTGTCTGGTAATGAGTACATTACTTCTGGCTCCAATATAGAGAATGCTGGCATTAGCAAAGGGCTACCAAATGCAAGTTTGTCTTTTGTTGATACTTTGGTAATTACAGCACCACCATTCATTTCAGAACCAGTTGCTGGTATAGTTAAAACTGTTCCTAAACTTATGGCAGAATCAAAAGGAGTATATTTAGAAAGCATATCCCAAGGCTCATCACCATGAAAACTAATAGCAGCAGCAATAAATTTTGATCCGTCAATAACACTGCCGCCACCAACAGCTAAAATGAAATCTATTTTGTGTTTTTTGCCTAGTTCAACAGCTTGCATTAAAGTTTCATATTCAGGATTTGCGCCGATACCCCCAAATTCAATAACGCTTTTACCTTCAAGTGCTTTAATTACTTTATCGTAAACACCGTTGCGTTTAATGCTTCCCATGCCAAAAGTAAGCATGATTTTATTGAATTTGGAAACCTCTTCAGTTATTTTCTCAATTTGATCTTTGCCAAAATGGATCCTTACTGGATTATAAAATGTGAAATTCTTCATAAGAATGTTTTTCGTTTGTATTTATACTTGTTTGTCGGATTTCTTCTTAAACCAGCCATATTCTCTACCCATAAAGAATAATCCTAGCAAAATAAATGGTATGCTTAATAATTGTCCCATGCGAATTGCATCTGTCCAACCTTCAAATTCAACCTGATCAACTTTAGTATATTCAATAATAAATCTGAAAACAAAAAGAACAAAAACAAACCATCCTAAGAAAGTACCTTCTTTCCATTTATTAATAAATTTCTTAAAAACGAAATAGAATACAATAAACATTGCAAAATAGAATAGAGCTTCATATAGTTGGGTAGGGTGTCTGGATGTCCAATATTCAGCTAGGCAAGTTATGTCCATTGTGTTGCAGTTTCCAGTTGCAGCATCTATAGCAGGTTGAAGATCATCATGATTTTTTAGGAATTTGAATCCCCAAGGTAAACTGGTTTTAACTCCAAAAATTTCTGAGTTCATTAGGTTGCCAAGTCGAACCATACCGCCAGCAAGAGGGACAATGAGCACGATTCTGTCAAGCAATCCCAGATAGTTTATTTTAAATTTCCGAGAGTATAGCCAAACTGCAATGAGAATCCCAGCTGCGCCACCATGACTGGCAAGTCCGCCTTCCCATACTTTTAATATTTCTAAAGGATTTGATAAATAGTATCCTGGATTATAGAATAGGCAATGTCCTAATCTCAGTCCGACAACTACTCCGACAATTACATAAATCGCAAGTTTATCAATAACTTCTTGCTTGTGTCCTTCTTTTTTCATAACATGAGAAACAATTAGGTATCCCATAAGAAAACCGACTGCAAGTAATAACCCATACCATCGTATCCCTCTTTCTCCAATACTGAAAATTATAGGATCAACATCCCAAACTACTGATAAAAATTCCATAATTGTTTTAGTTTTTTACAAAGTTAAAAAAGATTTGAAATGTTACTATTTAAATGCGTTTTTTTCATTTTCGTAAATTTTGGCTAAAATAGCTCTGAAATAAAAAAAACTTTGTATTTTTGTATGCTGTTTGCCCAGATGGCGAAATTGGTAGACGCGTCAGCTTGAGGGGCTGGTGTCCTTATGGATGTGCAAGTTCGAGTCTTGTTCTGGGCACAAAAAATGAATTAACTGGTTTTTGAGTTATTCGAAAACCAGTTTTTATTTTGTAACAATAAACCTCTGAGTTTGAGACTCGTGTCCAAGACTTATTTTCAAAAAGAAAACCCCCTGCTTGAATTGACTTGTATTAAAGGTGTGCTTGTTAATTCCCTCGGTAAGTACTGATGTTTTCTTGTAAACAATTTGTCCTGTAATATTGAAAATCTCTATTGTTGAGTTTTGTTCTTTAGGATTGTAAATATCGCAATATAAAATGTCTTTTGTTGGATTAGGGTAGAGATTTCCGATAATATTTTCGGTTATAACATTGATTTCTATACGTTTTGTGAATTCTTGTCCATTTGCATCTCGTACAAGAACATAAGTTTCATAAATCCCAGGTTCACTTACGGGCTGCATCGTTAAAACTCCGTTTTCGTCAATAGTGAACAAACTGTCAACTGGATTTGGAGTAAAGGTTACTGTGTTGAAAGTGTCTAATGTAGTTTTTGCATATGGGATGTAGTATTTTCTCATGTCTGTTTTTATGTTTGCAAACATTTTATAATCGGGAACTGTGTCACTGTATATAATTTCAATTTTCCCATCTTTGGTAATTTGAGTGTAGGTTTCATCATTTGAAGTATAAGAAATAGAAGTATTATTCCATCTTTCTTTTTTTATAAATACTTCAAAATAATTTTCATTCGTTTGGGTAGCAAAATAATGCCTGTAACTGTTAAGTTTGTCTATCTCAAATGGAGAGATGTCAATTTTACGTTCTATAGGAATAGTGCTTTGGTATGGGTATAGTTCGTTTGAATCATTTACAAATGAAACTGGTAGGAAATCAAGCTTTCCAGTATTCCAAATTATTATAGAATCCCATTTTTTATTTGCAAACATAATGTTCCAATCGGGGTTGATAGTTTTACTGTCGACGGAATCATATGTATATCCTTCATCTGAGGGAAATTGCTTATATGAAGTTGTTATGTCATATTCATTTGTATTAAAAATAAAATATTCAAAAGGAGTTTGACCAAAATTTGTTAGAATAGGAATGTTTATAGTTTGATTAGGAGATGCTGCTAATTTGTTTGAATTTGTTATTTGAATATGCTCATTAAAATCATTAGGATTAATGAAAATATTATTACAAAAGTAGTTGCTTGAAGCCATTGGGATTGAAGTTGGAGTGGAAATTATTTTATACTCTTTTTTGTCATCATTAGAATAGTCAATAATTGAAAAGTATTGAAGTTCTCCGGATGTGTTTCCTTCATTTTCGATTCTCATAAATACCTTATAAATGTCCGAGTTTGAGATATAGTTTTTTAGATCACTAATGTCTATCCCAAATTCCAATAAATCTGATTCGGCAAGTGAATCAACACCTGTCATACAAACATCTCCTCCCTGAAAATTAAATACTGGAAAGTCAATTTCTATCTCTGGAATATCTGATTCTATGTCAGAGGAAATTCCTGCACTTATTTTAATGTCTCCTCTTTCTGCATGCTTAAGTTTAATTTTAAATGTTATTTCAGGAGAATATTCGATATCAGGAATTGGGAAAAATACTTGTTGGTTCCATAATTTGCAGATAGCATCATATTTTAAAAGAAATATTGGTCCAGGTCCATAGGAATTTGTAATAATCCATAAAATTTTTTCATTATCCTGAAAGTCAATAATATTGTCATTATTAATGTCAATTGAATCAGAAATTATACCATCACCATTGAAGTCTACAGAGTCATTTTTTAAATAGCCAGTTAATGTCATACTATGAGAGGGGATGTGACTCATTTCAATTTGATCAAATGCACAACATAAATTATAATTGGAGTAATATCCCATATGTAGTTCTGGCATTCTGAATCTATGTGGAGTAAAGCTACAAGAAAAGGGATATGTATAAAATATGGCAACTCCACCTTTAGGGTTTTTGTCGAACCCGTCATTTAAATAATGTTTTAATAAATTTAAATCATTTTCTGTTTTTACATCTAGACTATAATATCCAATAATTCTGTTTGAAAATGATTTGTGGTAGTTTTCATATCCATTCATCCAATAATCTCCATATATTGAATAATTAAATTCTGAGTTAGTTATGTTTGTGTTATTATTATTTGTTTCAAATTCAAGTTGACTTGGGTGTCCCTGACTTTTTATGATATTCCAGGAGTCAAAAGTGCTTAGTCCGTAAAATTTGCTACAATAATTATAAGTAAAATTTGGAGGGAATATATTGCTGGAATCTGATTTTCTGTCATACGCTCGGTTAAACATATATGTTAAGCAATTGAAAACTCCAGATGCTTGGCCGCAAGTTGCACCTATTTGGTTAATCATACTATCGGGAAAATAATCCAACTTATGATTCCAGACATTGTCAGGTAGTTCTGGAGCTTCATCTGTATAATAAATTTCAGGAATAGGGTAGTTAGGAATATTGAATTTGTCAGCTACTATTTGGCTAAACAAGGAATTTAGTCCAAATATTAGAAATATTATAATACTTAAGTAAGATTTCACTAGACAATGCTGTTAAATAATTCATTAAAGTTAGTGAAAATTTTTATATGAATTGCAATTTTGTGTAAAAATTCTCGTTAAATTTGAGAAATAAAGAATTTTTGAAAGCTAAAATATTTATTATGAAAGCAAAACTTTTAATATCTGGTCTTATAATTGGAATAATTTTATTTTTGTCTTGTGAAGATAAAGAAAATAGGACAGAATATGAGGATATCGATTTATCAGCCAAACAACAACAGATTGCAAATTCTGGAAATGTTTTTTCGCTTGGGTTATTGCAAAAAGTCTGTGAATCTGAGTTAGACGCGAATATTATGATTTCGCCTTTGAGTGTTGATTATGCTCTTGCAATGACTGCAAATGGAGCCAAAAATAATACTCTTGATGAAATGCTTGCTGCCTTGGATTTCTCTGATTATGAAATGGCTGAATTTAATGGGTACTTTTCATATTTGATGGGAGAGTTGGTTGAATTAGATAATCAGGTAGAGCTTTCTATCGCAAATTCTATTTGGTATCGAGAAGATTGGACTTTTTTACAATCATTTTTCGATGTTAATCAAGAATATTATAATGCATATATTAAATCGTTGGATTTTTCATCTTCTGACGCTGTTCCTACTATTAATAATTGGGTTGCAGAGAATACTAATAATAAAATAACTGAAATAATAGATGTAATTCCTTCTGAGGCAGTAATGTACCTCATTAATACCGTTTATTTTTACGGAACTTGGCAATATGAATTTGATAAATCTAAAACTCAGGAACAGAGTTTTTATCTTGAAGATGGTAGTGTAATTCAGGTGGATATGATGCAGATGGAAGCTGACTTGAAGATATATAACGGAGCAGATTATGCCGCTGTGGAACTTCCATATGGGCAGGGTAATTTTGTTATGGATGTTATACTGCCTTCGTACGAATCAGATGTGTCAAATTTTGTTAATAGTTTAAGCTCAGATGCATGGAATGCATTGACTCAGGGCTTATATGAAAATGCTGTAGTGTTTAAAATGCCGAAATTCAAATTCGAATATGAAAAAGAGTTGATCACTAGTTTACAGGAAATGGGTATGGTCGATCTTTTTACAGGAGCAGCAGATTTAACAGGAATGGATAGTAATGGTGGGTTATTTGTAAGTAAAGTAAAACACAAAACATATATAGATGTTGACGAAGATGGGACAGAGGCTGCTGCGGTAACTGCTGTTGAGGTGAATTATACAGCTGTAGATCCTAATGCTCCAATATATGTTACTCTTGACAGACCTTTTGTTTTTGTAATTAGAGAGAAAAGTACAGGTGTGATATTGTTTGAAGGAGTGGTTAAAAATCCAAATGAAGAATAGAGTTTGTAATTTTTTAGGAACACTGTTCAGAGATTACAAATAAAATATTGCATACAAAAAAAGCCTCACATTTCTGTAAGGCTTCTTGTGGGAACTACTAGATTCGAACTAGTGACCCCCTGCTTGTAAGGCAGGTGCTCTGAACCAACTGAGCTAAGCTCCCTTTTTTTACTTTTTTTTAAAGATCGTTTTCCCTAATGGGACGGCAAATATATAGCAGTTTTTTCTAATTGCCAAATATTTTTTGAAATATTTTCGCAATAAAAAAATAAGTGGTTGATATACAGTTGAATGCAGAGTTAAAAAATATGTAAGGTGATTATCTTCGAATAATACATGTTTATATCAGGTGTTAGTTAAGTGTTAAATATTGCTGTGTTATTTCCTTGGAATTCTCCCAAACAAAATATAAATTTGAGCCCTTTAAAAATTTAAACTTTTCAATAGAATGAAAAATCAATTTGATCCTTACAGCAATTATCTTGCAACGATGAAAAAGATCGGTTATGTGCCTCGTAAAGAAGCATCTCAAAAAGATTACGATCGTATTGGGTTTATGTCCGGCCTTGAAGTGCATCAGCAACTTCTTACTGATAAAAAACTTTTTTGCCATTGCCCAGCAGGTGTTTTTCATAAAGATGATGAATACGATGCTGAAGTAATACGTCACATGCGCCCAACTCTTAGTGAACTTGGAGAATATGACGGTACAGCTTTAATGGAGTTTAAAACTAAAAAGGAAATTGTATATCGTCTGAATAACGAAAATGCATGTACATATGAGGTAGATGATACCCCTCCATTTTTAATAAATCGTCAGGCATTGAATCGTGCTCTGGAAATAACTATGTTGAGTAAGTTTAATGTTGTTGGTGAGGTTCATATCACTCGTAAGCAATATCTCGATGGTAGTATTCCTACTGGATTTCAAAGAACTGCGATTTTAGGTGTTGAGGGTGAAATACAATTGAAAAACAAAAAAGTCCGCCTTATACAATTAAGTATCGAAGAAGATTCATGTCGTGAAATTAGTGATATTGGACACCGTAGAGTTTACAAAACCGACCGTCTGGGAATGCCACTTATCGAAACAGTAACTTATCCAGAGATGGTTAACCCTGATGAAGTAAAAGAGGCGTGTGATTATATCAGATTTTTGAATCGTTCTACAAATAAGGTTAGAACTGGTATGGGAGCAGGACGCCAAGATGTTAATGTGTCTTGTACAGGTGGAACCAGAATCGAAATTAAAGGTGTTGCTCATACAAAATGGATTCCTGAATTAACTCATGTTGAATGTTTTAGACAGTGGTCTTTACTTAGAATGCGTGATGAGTTACTTACAAGAATCAAAGAACCTAAAGCATGGAAAATTGAACATGCATTACTTGATTTCGATGCTTTCAAAATTACACATCCTGCTATTAAAGATGCTCGTGATAATGGATATAAGCTTGTTGCTGTTAATTTAGCGAATTTCAAAGGAATATTATCTTGGTTTAATCAACCTGGAATTATGTTTGCCGAAGAAATTTCTGACAGACTAAAAGTTATTGCTTGTATAGAAAAACCAAATATGGTTCATACAGAAATGCCTCAGCAAATAATAACTGCTGGTGATATGGAAATTATTAAAATGATTCTTAATTCTGATCAGGAAAAAGATGCTATGATGATTTTCTGGGCTCCTGAAGATGATGTTGCTACTGCTCTTGAAACAATCGAAGAAAGATGTCAGATGGCTTTTGAAGGAATTCCAAACGAAACTCGTAAGTCTTTTGAGGATGGTTCAACAATGTTCGAAAGAGTGCTTCCAGGTGCAGATAGAATGTATCCTGATACTGATTCAATTCCAATTCCATTAGACCCAGATCATCTTGATGAATTAGCTAAGAATATTCCTGATGATATTTCTGATCGTTATGCTCAGTTTCTTGAATGGGGAATTCCAGAAGATACTTTCCATTATCTTTTTAGTAAAAACTTGTACCCTTATGTAAAACAGGCAATTGAAGAACTTGGTGTTGATCCAAAATCTGCTGGTCGTTTATTTGGGCAAGAGTTCAAATATATTGAAGGTCATTATGAATCAGGTGATGGATTCGAGTATTCAAAGATCATCGATATGATAAAGTTTATTAAAGAAAATAACTATCAGTGTCCTCTTGGTAAAATGATACTTACGGAATTATACCAGCATCCAAATATGGACTTTGAGTCAATTCTAACGGTATTGAAATTTACAAAACGTTCAAAAGAAGATTTATTATCACAAGTTGATTTCTTAGCAGAAAAGTTTGATAAAGAAGCAAGAAATAACAGTGTCGAAAATAAATTAGCTTGGATTATGGGGCAAATACGTCCTATGGCTATTGGTAATATCGACCTAACTGAGCTCAAAACTGAGATTGAAAACAAAATTCAATAATTGTAAACGCATTCAAATGGATAATAAAGATTTTTTTCAAGGTTATAAAGGACGATCACTTGAAGTTCTAAAAAAATATAATGTTCGTGTTTGGGGACAAGCAGAAATGAACACAACAAGAGGTGAATTTAAAGGGACAATCCTGCCTCGTTCGGTAAATGATGATGATGAGCATATTGTGATGAAGGTTATTACCGGATACAATATTGGTATTGATATCAATACAATTATCGATATGAAAGAGGTTGGTTATAAAAAAGCTAATTATGCAATTCCTGAAAAGGAGTTTCCATACACTGAAGGGTTGCCAGCAGTTAAACTATTTGGTACAGGTGGAACAATTGCTTCTCGTTTGGATTATCGTACTGGTGCTGTGATTCCAGCATTTTCACCTGGAGAATTATATGGTGCAGTTCCAGAATTAGCAGATATTTGTAATCTTGAAACTGAAAAGATTTTTGCTGTATTCAGCGAGAATATGGGACCTGCTCAATATATTGCATTAGCAAAAGCAATTGGTCGTGAAATTGAAAAAGGTGTCGACGGGATTGTTATTGGTCATGGTACAGATACATTACATCATACTGGTGCTGCATTGACATTTATGTGTCAAAACCTTCCTGTTCCAGTTGTATTGGTAGGGTCTCAAAGATCATCTGATCGTCCTAGTTCAGATGCTGCTCTAAACTTAATGCACGCAATGAAAACTGCTGGTGATTCAGATATCGCAGAAGTTCAGGTTTGTATGTTTGGCCCTACATCAGATGAGTATGGTTTGCTACATAAAGGAACAAGAGTTCGTAAGATGCATTCTTCATATCGCTCAACATTTAGAACAATTGGTGATACGCCTCTTGCAATGGTTACAAGAAAGGAAATTACGCCAATTAAAAAGAATTATAACAAACGTCGTAGCGATAATAATGTTACAATTAAACCTTTCTTCTCTGATAAAGTAACAATGGTTTATTACTATACAGGAATGAAACCTGACGTAATTGATGCTTTAGTAGATGCTGGTTACAAAGGAATTGTATTTGTCGGAACAGGTCTTGGTCACGTGAATAAAGATATTTACCCTGCAATTCGTAGAGCACAAGAGGCAGGTGTTCATATGTATATGACGCTTCAAACAATTTGGGGTTATGTTCAAATGTATGTTTACGATACTGGTCGTGATATGATGGCAATGGGAATTATTCCTGCTGGAAATATGTTGCCAGAAGTTGCTTATATTAAGCTTGGTTGGGCTCTTGGGCAGTCAGACGATCCGGAGGTAGTTAAAGACTTAATGCTTACTCCAATAAATGATGAAATTACTGAACGAGAACCTTATAACGGTTACCTTGTTTATCAAGGAGGTGTGCCAGAAGTTGAAGACTTTATAAAGAAAGTTAGAAAATAATTAAACTTTAAGGGCAGACATTTGTTTGCCCTTTTGTTTTAATATAGTATGATTGAAGAGAAAAAAATATCGGAAATTGGTGATTTTTTATCACAAGAACTGCAAGGTAAATTACCCGGAACAAAGGCTCATAAAAAAATGATTCCTGTATTCCCTGATAATACTCCTGAATACTTTAATTATAATCAAAAACTTCGAGAAGCAGCAGTGCTAATACCTTTGATTGTAGAAAAAGATTCAATAAAAACAGTATTTATCGAACGTACTCCTGATGCAGGACCTCACTCTGGTCAAATAGCATTTCCTGGTGGAAAAAGAGAGGGGTTTGATTCAGATTTAGTTGAAACTGCATTGCGTGAAGCTAAGGAAGAAGTCGGTATAAAATTGAGCCGAAAAGATTATATTGGTTCATTAACTCCAGTTCAAATTCCAATTAGCAGATTTAGTGTAGAGCCAGTTATTTGTGTTACCGATAAGATTATGGAGTTTGTCAAACAAGAAGCTGAGGTTTCTACTATATTTACTGTTGATTTGTTAGAGCTTTTTGATACTGAGGACGTGAGATTGGTAAAAGCTCGTGATATTATGATAAATGCACCATCGTTTAAATTTGAAAATCAAATAGTTTGGGGTGCTACAGCTATGGTTCTAAAGGAGTTGAAAAATGTTATTTCTACATTTTTAGGTCATTAAAACTACTCTTCTTTTTAATATAGTAATCAAATACAATACTTTTATGGTAAAAGGATTTTAGGTATTTTGTAGATTTAGGTTTCAAAGCATTTCTTTTCTTTCTCATATTAGATGATTTAAACAGAAAGTGTAGCCAAGCTTTAAAAACAGCAAAATATTCTTTTAAATTTCCTTGTAAAATCATTCTATATGCAGCTACATGATCTAAGGCAAATCTTGCCAAAAGAACTTTATGTCGAGAGTACTTTGGCATATTTTTCTTAATTAGAAAAAGATTATTTCTAAAGTTTAAATAAGTTTTAAAAGGATTTGATGGGGGTAAAGTTCCTCCACCAACATGATAAACAAAGGATTTGGGTTCACAAACAATTCTATATCCAAGGTTTTGAACTCTCCAACACAGATCAATTTCTTCTTGATGAGCAAAAAAGTCATCATCGAACCCTCCAGCTTGTTTAAAAATTTCGGAACGGATCATTAATGCAGCTCCACTAATCCAAAAACAATCTGAAATTGTGTCGTATTGCCCTTTGTCTTCTTCGCAAGTTTCAAAAATACGACCTTTACAAAATGGATAAGCAAATCGGTCAAGATAACCACCTGCTGCACCTGCATATTCGAACATGTTTTTGTTGTCGTAGCTTAGTAGTTTTGGACCACAAATGGCAATATTAGAATTGTTATCCATTAATTCCTCAAGTGGTTGAAGCCAGCCTTTTGGAACTTCAATGTCAGAGTTGAGCAATAAGAAATATTTTGCATCGATTTTTTCTAACCCTTTATTATATCCTCCAGTAAATCCGTAGTTCTTATCGAGAATAACAAGTTTGACATGTGGGTAGTTTTTCTCTAAAAAGTCGATGGAGCCATCTTTGGAGTTATTGTCGACAACCCAAATAGATGCATTTTTTGTTGGAGTGTTTTCAATTAGGGTAGACAAAAACTTTTTGAGAAAGATCTTACCATTCCAGTTTAAAATTACTATTGCTGTTTTATCCTGCATATCAAAATTTTATAGAAGATCGCTTGCTAATTCTGCTAGAAATGATCTTTCACCTTTAACAAGGTTAACATGAGCGAAAATATTCTGCCCTTTCATTTTTGTAGTCAGATAGGTTAATCCATTTGATCTTGCATCCAGATATGGAGAATCAATCTGACCAATATCTCCTGTGAATACTATTTTCGTTCCCTCTCCTGCACGTGTAATTATTGTTTTAATTTCATGAGGTGTTAAATTTTGGGCTTCATCAATAATGAAAAATACTTTTGACAAACTTCTACCTCTGATATATGCAAGAGGCTCAATTAAAAGTTTTTCGCTTTGAAGTAAATCATCTATTTTATTAAAATCAGGACTCTGAGGTTTAAATTGGTGTTTTATTACATTAAGATTGTCGAATAGAGGCTGCATATACGGACTTATTTTTTCTTTTGCATCCCCTGGTAAATATCCCATTTCTTTATTTGATAATGCTACAATAGGTCGTGCAAGAAAAATTTGCTGAAAATCTCTTCGCTGATGTAATGCTGCAGCTAAAGCAAGTAGTGTTTTTCCAGTTCCTGCTTTTCCAGTGAGACTTACCAATGAAATTTCAGGACGTAAAAGAGCGTCTATTGCAAATGCTTGTTCTGCATTTCGTGGTTCAATTCCATAAACGTTTGTTTTTACGACCCTTTCGATATTTTGTGTTATTGGATTGTAATGAGCTAATGCACTCGAAGATCCATTTTTCAATATAAAATATTGATTTGGATGAGGTTCCATATTATTCTCTATTTCTTCGAGCGGAACACCTTCTTGATTTTCATAAAGTTTATTTATTATGTCTTTTTCAAGACTACCAACTGTTAAAACTTCTCTGTTTAATTTGTCGATATTTTCAACATGGTCGTTCTTGTAGTCTTCGGCACTTATGCCTAAAGCTTTTGCTTTAACTCTAAGGTTAATGTCTTTTGTAACTAAAATTGGTTGACGCTCAGGTAGGTTGTTGAGATAGTATTCCGCGATTGAAAGAATAATGTGATCTGGTCTTCTCTCAGGAAAATTATTCAATAAGTCGTCTGAGAATGGTTTCCCTGTCTCAATGAATAAGCGCCCCAAACCTTCTCCTAAACTAACACCTTTTTTAAAGAAGTCATCTCCCGCAAGTTTGTCAATGTTTCGGGTAAATTCTCTAGCATGAAAATTAATAAGATCATTACCTTTTTTAAATTTATCTAATTCTTCTAAAACAACTATTGGTAGAACAATGTCGTTTTCTTCAAACTTGAAAATGCATTTGAAATCATGTAATAATACATTTGTGTCAAGAATGAAAATCTTTGATTTCTGTTTGTTCTTTGTTGCTGTTTTTTTTGCCATAAATAAGTTTGGTCGTTAAGTTAGTGTTATTACAAAAATACTAATAATACCATCGTTTTTACTGTGCGTTTCTTTTCTGTATTAACAATTTATTGTGTAAATTATTATAAACTCAAATAACACTATTATGTTTATTAAATATTTACATAATTTTATTTCATTACTAACGTTTAGATAACTATATTTGTTACATAAATAATAAATTTATGAAATTATATCGATACCTAGGAGCAATAATAGGAATGCTGTTTATAGCAGGTTCATTAAGTGCTCAGGACCCTGTTCAATCTACCAAACCACTATCAAAGTGGGATAGGATGTTTCCTGAAGTTAAATATGGAGATAATATTTATAATAAAGGAAGTAATTGGTTTACAGTAGGGTATGGACCTAGTTTGCATTTGAATAAAAATACTCTTAATTATAATATGGCAATGGCTTTTCATTGGAGGTACAGAGCTATGTATTTTGGTGCAGGGTGGCATCATTCTTCTCCTGAGCCAAAATTGTTTTTAACACGTCCTATTGAACAGTTAAATGACGTATACGGTGCGGCTGGATTAAGGTTTGAAGGTAGATGGTACAATTTTGGATTTTTTATCGGACCTTCTTTTGCAATTAGCTGGGTGCCAGAAACAAATGTACTGACTAAGATACATTATCAATTAGGAGCATATACAGAAGTTCAGGTAACATTTAAGTACCTTTATGATCTTGGTATTGGAACGTCATTTTATGGTAGTTTCAATAAAAGATACCAAGTGGCAGGGCTTAGATTGCATTTCTATTTTTCTAACGCATTTGTTACAGAATACTAAATATTAATTAAAACTTAAATAAAATGGATTACATTAACAATTACATTGAAGAAAACAAAGATCGTTTTTTTGAAGAGCTTTTTGGATTAATTAGAATTCCATCTATTAGTTCAATACAAGATCATAAGCCTGATATGATTAAATGTGCTGAGTACTGGAAGAAGACAATTCTTGATGCTGGTGCTGATAAGGCAGAAGTGATGCCAACAGAGGGAAACCCTGTTGTTTATGGCGAGAAAATTATCGATCCATCATTACCTACAGTAATTGTTTATGCTCATTACGATGTAATGCCGGTTGATCCAATAGAACTTTGGCATAATCCTCCATTTGAGCCAGTTATTAAAGAAGGAAAAATCTGGGCACGTGGTGCCGATGATGATAAAGGTCAGGGATTCATGCATGCAAAGGCATTTGAGTTAATGATGAAAACAAATACTTTACCTTGTAACGTTAAATTTATGATTGAAGGTGAAGAAGAAATTGGTTCTCCAAGTTTAGGTAAATGGTGTGCTGAGCATAAAGAGATGCTTAAAGCAGATGTAATTCTTGTTTCTGATACTGGAATGATTGCTCGTGATATTCCAAGTATTACTACGGGATTAAGAGGTTTATCATACTGGGAAGTAAAAGTTACAGGTCCAAATAGAGATCTACATAGTGGCTTATTTGGTGGTGCTGTTGCAAATCCAATAAATGTTCTTTGTAAGATGATTGCAGATATGCAAGATGAGAATGGCAAAGTTACAATGCCAGGATTTTATGATGATGTAATTGAAGTTTCTGATGAAGAAAGAAAACTTTTAGCTGAAGCTCCATTTGATAAAGAAGAATATAAAGAAGCTATTGATGTAAAAGCTCTTAAAGGTGAAGAAGGGTTTACTACAGGTGAAAGAACTGGTATAAGACCAAGTTTTGATATTTGTGGAATTTGGGGTGGCTATACTGGAGAAGGAGCAAAAACAGTTCTTCCTTCAATTGCTCAGGCAAAAATTTCTACTCGTTTAGTTCCAAATCAAGATAATGAGAAAATAGCTGTTATGTTTAAAGAACATTTCGAAGCAATTGCTCCAGATTATGTAAAAGTAGAAGTTACACCTTTACATGGTGGACAAGGATATGTTTGTCCAATTGATCTCCCTGCATATAAAGCTGCTGAGAAAGCTTATCAGGATGTATTTGGTAAGAGACCAGTACCAGTACGTAGCGGTGGAAGTATTCCAATTATATCTACTTTCGAAGAAGTACTTGGAATTAAATCAGTTCTCATGGGATTTGGTCTTGAAAGCGATGCTATTCACTCACCAAACGAAAACTATCCTGTAGAGAACTTTATCAATGGAATCAAAACTATACCTTTGTTTTATAAATACTTTGTAGAGCAAATGAAGTAAAGACTGAAAAAAACTACCGTATATGATGGTTGAAACCATCATATACGTGTTGTGTTTTCAAAATAGACATAAAAAAAACGCCATTTTAAAAATGGCGTTTTTTTGTATTATATAAGTTTTTTATAGTTTTTCAATGTAAGTGTCTTGGTGGTCGCCGAAGGCATCAACACCTTTTTCATGGATTGAATATGTAGCTTTTTCACCTAATATTTTTGAAAATACAATATTTGATTCTTTTCCTTTTTCATCAATCATGATTACTTGAGCAAGGTTTTTGTCATATTCTTCAGCATTTAAGTTTTCGTAACAAATTGGACAAATAAAGTTTACATGATCACCATCATTAAAATTAGCTTCTGTGTTTTTACGGAAACTGTAATCGCCAATTTCAGTGCTTAACAATACAAGAGCAGAGTCTCCTTTATTGTTTTTAGTTAAAAATATAATTTCATCATCGATGTTAAGAAATCCGCCACATTTTGGACATACATATTTTTTCATATCTGTAGTGTTTTATACAAGCAAAAGTAGTTAAAATTTCTTTATCTTTGGAAAAATCAGATAAAATTTAATTGACAAATATTATTTTATATCAAATTGAAAAATAAATTGTATAAACCAGAATTATTACTGCCTGCAGGTTCATTTGAAATGTTTTATGCTGCAATGGAGGGAGGTGCAGATGCTGTGTATGCCGGTCTTAAAAAATTTAATGCCAGAAACCGAGCCAAAAACTTTTCATTTTCAGATGTTTATAAAATGTCTCAAGAGGCACATTCTAGAAAGAAGAAGATTTATGTTACCTTAAATACTTTAATAAAAAATAACGAGCTTCCAGACTTAATCGATACATTAAATTCACTAAATCAATGTGGAATTGATGCTTTAATTGTTCAGGATTTAGCAGTCCTTAATATTGTTAAAAAGCTATATAAAAATTTAGAAGTTCATGCAAGTACTCAGTTTGGAATTCATAATTCGGCCGGGACTGAGTATTTAAAACAAAAAGGAGTTGTTAGATCAATTTTGTCCAGAGAAGTTAACTTGTCTGAACTTGATCTTATTTCTAAACGATTAAAACATCCTTCTGAAATAGAGATTTTTGTGCATGGGGCTTTGTGTTATTCTTTTTCTGGTCAGTGCTTGTTTAGTTCGTACCTTGGTGGTTTTTCTGCAAATCGAGGGATGTGTGCTCAGGTTTGTAGAAGAGATTTCTCAGGAGATAAGCTGAAAGGAAATATCTTTAGTTTAAAAGATTTACAATTGATAGATTATGTGCCTGCTTTTTCTAAGATGGGTATAAAATCTCTGAAAATTGAGGGTAGAATGAAATCTCCTGATTATGCTTATGTTACAGCTAAAGCATATAGGATGGCAATTGATGATCATACAAAAATAAAGGAAGCAAAAGAATTACTTGAATCTGATTTTGCCAGAGAGAAAACTAGTTGGTTTATTGGAAAACAACTTGACGATGCTTTTACGACAAATTCTGGTACTGGAATTTTTGCCGGTACAATTTTGGAGATAACACCATCTGGGTTCAGTATTGAAACAACAGTTGAGATAGAATTAAATTATAGATTAAGGTGTCGAAATGCAAAAGATACTGATGCTAAGTTTGTAAATGTAAAGAGTGTTTCAAAATCAGGAACGTTGGTATTTATTGAATGTGATACCAAAGAATTAGAACTTAAGGATGAGGTTTATATAGTTGGGACAAAAGAGTTTACTTATAAAACTGTTCCTGTAAGTGTGAAATCAATTAATATCAAGAGTTTAAGTCGCTCACAATCCGATAAACTTCTTTCGATGTTTAAGCTTAGACACAGTAAGTCGATTAGGAATAAGTATTATTTGAGAATTTCTGATTTACAAGGATTAGATAATCGTTTAATAAATGATTTTGAGTTGATTTTTCTTAAAGCAGATTTGAAGATGTTATCTCAATTAGATGGTGCTAAAATTGATTCAGGACTTAAGGCAAAACTGATTTTGGAATTACCAAAATTTATTAGTGAATTAAAACTAAAAGATTATCAAAAGACTCTTGCTAGATTGTTCTCTAAAAGATTTAATAAGTACTCTTTAAGTCATATTTCGCAAAAGCTCATTGTGCCAAGAGGTGCAGCGATTTATGCAAATGAATCTATTTATTCCTTAAATGATGTTGCTGTAAATTATCTTCAAAACGAAGGTGTTAAAGAAATGATTTATTCTTATGAAAACGAATATCCAAACTTGTTAAAAGGTCGTGATAGAAATGGAATTATTCCAATCTATTTTTATCCTGAGTTATTCTATTCGAGAATGCCAGTAAGGGCTGGGAGAGAATTGAAAGATACGGCAGGGAAAAAATATAATAAAGTAGTCTCTTCAGGTTTTACTATTATTTATCCAGAAAAGCCAGTGTCTTTTACTCAGAATATTCAAAAATTTAAATCAAAAGGTTTTTCTAAGTTCTTGATTGATATCTCAAATGAACAGAACAAAAATAAATTGAATGAAATTTTGCAAGCTGCTAAATCGTCATCAAAAATTTCTGGAGCAAGTGACTTTAATATGAAAAAGGGGCTGAGGTAGAAGCTAACTGTGTTTGGTTTTAGCTCCTTGAATCTTGAATCTTGAATCTTGAATCTTGTTTCTTGTTTCTTGAATTTCCCCCCCCCACCCCCGGGGGTTCTTATTCTTCTGTTTTCGTTAAGAAGCTTGTAATAATTTTTGAGAGTCTTTCGTGTTGAGTAACAGTGTAAATTTTACCACCACGAGCTAATGCAATATTCCCGGTTTGTTCTGATACGATTACTACAATAGTGTCTGTAATTTCTGTCATACCAAGTCCTGAACGGTGTCGTAATCCGTAATTTTTTGGTAAGTCAGGATTTGATGATACTGGTAAAATGCATTTTGCTGCAATAATTTTATTGTTAGAAATCAAAACTGCTCCATCGTGTAAAGCAGAATCTTTAAAGAAAATGGATTTTATTAGTTGCGTATTAATCTCGGAATTAATAACTTCTCCTGTTTCTGCAAATGTTTTTAATGATGCATCACGAGAAATAACCATCAGGGCTCCAGTTTTTGTGCTTGAAAGCTGAATGGCAGCCTGTGTAATTCTATCGATGTTTGCAGTGCTGTAGCCCGATTGAAATCTTGAGTTTCGTAATACTTTAAACGTGCCGCCTTTTACATAACGGTTTCCAATCATTAGTAAGAATTGTCGAATTTCTTGCTGGAACACTACAATAAGGGCAATCATCCCAACGCCAATTACTTGTCCCATAATTGTTCCGATAAGTTCCATTTTCATGGCTTTTACTAGTAACCATGTAAGGTAAATCAGAAAAATTCCTGCGAAAATACGCATAGCAGCAGTTCCTTTAATCAGAGAGTAAAGTTGATATAAGAGAAAAGCTACCAGAAAAATATCCAGTACATCTAAAAATCTGATATGAATAAATGCTTCAAGCATGCTACAAAATTATCATTTTTTATTGAATTAGCAATTTGCTACGAGTTCACTGCAGGGCAAACGCATCTAATTAAAAATATCGGCAACAAATAATTCCATTTAACAT